>Ga0334895_1000248_pt1:0-42500 | contig 86548 bp, 79 predicted proteins | sample GraSluR3_MG_7_FD_207229 | JGI IMG/M metagenome (GOLD analysis project Ga0334895, IMG submission 207229) | Sludge microbial communities from methane-producing bioreactor in Wageningen University, Netherlands - Granular Sludge_31_05-R3 | ecosystem: Engineered > Bioreactor > Anaerobic >... | reverse complement strand
TTGCTACTGGGATACCTCCACCGAATGAGTACTGTTGGTATTCTCTTTCAGCACCATAGTGAACGTCTCCTGTTGATGAACCAATGGCACCGATGGTTATTCCCCACAGTACTGCCAGGAAGGGCAGTGCGAAGGGGTGGGCAAAGCCTGGTAAGCTTAAAGTCATCAGGTATGATAATCCTACTATACAGAAAGATACGATAAATCCATGACCAGCTATTGGTCCCAAGTGACTGGTTACAACATCCAGGAATAATGGTTGATTAAATTGTGATTGACTTACTATCCTTCCTAAATGAGATGTTGTGGCATAAACGGTGTGAACCAAAGCTGCTATAGCTGCTCCTCCAGCTATTGACATTATAACTGGTAGTTGTAGTGATCCCATAAGAACAAAGGCTACAGAACCGGCAATACCTGCCCATGTACCAAAGGCTACAGGTTCACCTGAAACAGCCTTGTTTATCATTCTGTGAAGGTTGCCCATCTGGGGTGCCAGTTGTACCTGAGAGTTGGGGTTACTCTGTGAACCTACATCGGACTCTAAGTCCTCTGCGGCACCAGCTATGGTTGCGGCAGCACCCATTAGAGCAACAACACCTAATCCTGCGATCATACTCGTAGGGTCCATATTTTATCCTCCTTTTTTTTAAATAAATAAAAAATAGGTGTTTAAACACCTATTTATTTGGCTGGGGAAATTAGAGCTCTTTCTCCGGCTGGTTCGAATTCTCTTAGTGCACCTTTAGCAAATTCAGCCCTTACTTCACTAAAGTCGAAGGTCAGGTTGGGGTCTGCAAAGGCAATCTTGACCAGTGGGTTAAGCACAAAGGCATCTCCACGGGCAGCGTGAGCTGACTGGGAAATACCTGCGTATTCACCCTGGTGACCCACGTTCATAGCGTAGTTAGGGTAGTTAGCTCCACGTAGTTCCAGTGGTAATCCTTCGTCTCCACGGATGGAGAATACGTTGGATGCACCACACTGGTCCTGCAGGTCGTAACCATAGAAACCAAGTCGACTGTGCTGTTCTTTGTGCAAGTACATAGATAAGTACCATGCGCTTAAACCAGTTTGACCGTTTCCAGTTGCGAATCCTGTGGAACAACCAGATGCTGCAGCAACTACAGCAGCTCGCTGTGAACCACCGAACTGATCTTCTAAGAGTGCTGGGAATTCTTCGTACTGTTCAAGACCGTAGAAGGTAACTTCTGATGCTACGTCCAGCACTGTTTCCATAGTGTTTGGTGCTTCGCATACTCCACCGTATTTGTCCTCAACGTATTCTTTACCATAGTAGGTGAAGTCGTCAAGGATGTTGTCAGTGTATGCTGCGGTTGCGTATTGGGTGAATCCAACACCACCAGACATGTATGAACCTAGCCAGATCTGGTCGTATAACATAGCCCCTGAAGCCACAACGTCCAGAGTTACCCGGACAGGGTCTTCCCAGTACTTTCGAGAGGACTGACAGATATCAGCTAAGAAACCGAAGGCAATTCCTCCAGGTTCGTTTTCCCCTCTAGCTCTTCTTACAGGTAAGTAAGTACCCATGTGGATAACTTCTGCGTGTTTAGCTGCGTATGCGAAGTCACCGGTAGCGGCTTCACCAGCAGCCTGTTTGTAGGCAGAAATCATGGACATACCCACTTGCATTGCAGACCATCGTGAGGTGGTACCACCATCACAGGTTCGGGATACAATGGTTGGTATGCGTACCACGGTCCACATTCCATCCCCTACTTCTGCTTTCAAGACGTTAGCTTGTTCTTCTGGGAACTCTTCGTTGATGTTAAGGACGTATCTCTGGTCAATTTCATCAGCGATTTCATCATTTCCAGTGAACACTTTTACGTAACTGTCGGCAGTTAGTAGAGGGTGGGTTTCCACCATGTGCTCCTGAACAACTGCAGCACCAGGCATAGCGTGGTTTACAGTTTCCAGGTAGTGGGTAATGGTTTCTGGGGTAACTTCTTTACCTAATCTTTTTTCTATAACATTGTGTGCTGTGTTTAAGCCCACAATAACAGTTCTTCGGATATCATCCCAGAACTGTTGCATGGCAGCGTTGTTGACGAAGTGAAGGTCGTCACCTTCTACAAAGGTGTCGGTTGTGGAAACCTGGTAGGGCATTAAAACCCTCTGTCCTAAAGGAGTACCCACATCGGGGTCGTATTGAGGAATTCCACGTTTAGCTGCTACTTCTTTACCAGCTTCAACGAATTCTCTCTTCCTTTCAGATTGTTTCCATCCTCCATACTTGTAAAAGGTGGTTGTTTTTTCGTCAGGGGCTTCTTCGAACTTTTCTTTTAATGCTCTTATAAACATTTTGTCAGCCATTTTTCCACCTCCTTATTCAGGACAGAACCCACCTTGGGATCTTAGTACGTGTATCCTGTGCAGTACTTCTACTGCGTCAGCGTCGTCTCGATAAGCTTCACCATCTTTACGGTAGATGGTGGTTTTTGCTTTGAGAGTTGCTTCGTCTAGTGGTTCTCCTAATATCACTGGTTCATCCAGTTCATCACCAATCTGGTTCTTAACTGATTCAACTTTTCCAGTGGATTTATTGAAGACTTGTCTTCGCAGCATATCAAACATCATACCGTCTTCGTCAAGTCTCAAGGAGTGTCCGTGCACAGTTTTTCCTCTGATACCTGTACGGGCGGGGTCGAAGAAGTCCGTTTCTAGTAATTCTTTGGAGTATTTTTCCAAATCTCTTTCACGGGTTTCGATAATTTGTCGTCCGGACAGGGTACCTGCATCGGCTCCTCTAAATCTACATAGGTAAGCCCTAGACCTTAAGAAGGGGTGGGCTGGAGCAAAGTACATGGAGTCTGCGAACTGTATGTATCTTACTCGGTCACCGGCTTTGGCACCATCCAATGGTTCAACCATTTCACGGATGGCATCATCTGGTTCATCCATCTCTTCTAGAGGTGGGTGTACGCTAGGGTACTCTTCACCAGGGGCTCTGTGACCTAAAATCTTTACTACATCTTCGTCGGAGATCTCCCTTAATTTTTCTAATTCTACATTTGGGTCGCAGAATCTTCTTCGGTTTTCTGCTACCTTACTGGTTCCTGGGTAGTATTGTGCCATATTCATGCACCTCCTAATGCTAATCTCACCTTTCTAATAATCTCATCCAATTTCTCTTGGGGACAGGTTTCTCCTCTTATAACTCCGCTGATTATGTCCACAATTTCACCTTTGGTTTTAGGTTCTTCGGGCATAACTGCTTTGGTTTTAACACCGATTTTTGCAAAATCCTCAAAGTCCACGGGGTATTCGCATATAATAATACAGGGCCGATTTACATGTCGTAAAATAAGGCGAGCCTTGTATACAATGTGATGTCGAACCCCTCCCAGATGCACTACCACAAGTTTAAACCTTCCTATCTGTTCTTTCTCCTTAGGAGTCAGTCCAAACAGGCTGCCTGAACCGGCAGTGGGTGCGTCCTGAGGCACTCCTGCACCTGCGTTTAAGACCAGTGTACTGGTCAAAATGTTTGCTTCCCGCAGTGCAAAGGTTATTTCGCATACTGGTTTTGTGATATGCCTCCTTCCCGGAGACATTGCAATGGCCAGTACTTCATTTCCACACTCTGCAAATGTCCCTCGCTGAGCGATTCCGCCTCCTTCGCCCATTCCCATTGTTTCTCTACAATCGACTACGTGGGTACATTTGCCTATCATTTTTAATCCTTCTTTTTAATGATGGTAGCTCTTTCACTGAGTTGCGCATTTTGATCAGTCAACCCCACCATTTCATCCGGTAGGTCCTTAACAGATTCTCCATACTTTATGTCGTCAGTGACGGTCTTCTGCTTTCTTATGAAGGTTCCAACATGTATATTGTAACCAAAGGGCAGAAGATCTTCACATATGTCTTTCACGTCATCAATGGTTTCTTCTCCCTCAATTTCCATTAAAACACGCCCTGTTTTCACCTGCAAGTCAACTTCTTCACCCATAATGGTGATGATTCGCTGGTCAGGATTGTCTTCATCTTGAGGAAGTCTTTGTCCTTGAATTACCATTCTCTTTACGCCATTTAACCCTTCCAAGTCGTTTAATAACTTTTCAGTAGTATCAGCGCTTAACAATCGGTGCGGAAATATTTCGATGTCCATAAGTTATTTTCCCCCAAATTTGGATTTGTTCTTAGACTTGGTTTTTAATCTCCGCTGCTGCTTCGTTCACGTATTTCAGTGGTTCTCGGAACTCGTCCACTTGACTGAACACTTCTTTGATTAGTCCGGAGGTAGATTCAGGTGAGAACATCTGTGTACCGGCGTCTAAAGCCATGGCTGCTGCCACACAAGGTATGGCGAAACCTTTACTGTGTCGAGTTACGATGTGGTTACCGTTAAAGATACCAGGACCTCCACCACCGTATATAGAGTGGCTGAAGAACGAGAATCCTACGGCTACACCTTCAGCTCGACCGAAGTCCACGCTAGGTAGTCCAGTTTCGAATTCTAGAATGTCGTTGTAGTATAGAATGGTTGATGATACACCCTGAGCAGCACGTGCAGCACCTTGGTTTACCATGGTGGCTGCGATTAATCCTGCTGCGGCGTATGCGTTCCATTTTGCTAGGTCGTCAGTTCCGTAGACACTGAATCCATTCAGGTCTTTTTCAATACCGATGACTTTGTCGGCTTGGGCCCTTTCAACCATAGATGAAATAACGGATCCAACAGTACCTTCAGCACCGTTGTCTTTAACTAGGTCAAAGACCATGTTGTCGGCGTTCATTCCCTGATATGCTAACCCTAATAAGTGCATTCTTTCAAATGCCCCTACTGCGTCACCCATTTCAAACATAGCTGATTGTTCCAGAATAGCGGATAGAGCAGATGTTTGCATTGTGTTTTTCAGAGTTGCTGCTACCACGTGGTTAACCATAATGTTACGCAGGGCGTAACCTGGGCCTTCCAATTTCTGTGGTATATCTAGCATGGTTGCTAAGTTTCCACCCATATACTCCACTGACTGTGGGTATCTTCCCAGTATGGCTGCTTTAACCATGTTGGCGTCATACATGTTGACATCGCACACATCAATTATAGCCTGGATGAATGCATTGGCAGTTACCAGAGGTGTAGCTGAATATTCAGCTGCTGCTTCAAACCGAGCGGTTGGAAGTTGGACTAATGCCCTTTTCCCGCCACCTAATAATTCTACTTTGGTGTTGTCGCCTTCCTCAACCTGGATCATTTCTTTTGCTTTAGCTGCAATAGCTTCAGCGTTCCCCACTATGTCTAGATCCAGTTCTCGGCCCAGTATCTTACATGCTGGTCCACCGACTTTTGCGGTTTTCAAAGCATTTTCTGTACCTTCGAGGTTCACTGCTACAGTCCTTTTGATACCTTGTACAATCGCTTTGATTGCAGGGTTCCTCAATGGACTCAAGGCTTCTATAGGGACTTCTGCTTCGACAAGATTACCCCTGTCGTCGTATAAGTCGACCTTATCTTCAAACTTTGCCATTTTTTCCCTCCTACAGATTCTTGCATACCAATTATTTGCACCAATTCAAGTTTTAACAGAAAATAATTCTGTTCAGTTGGAGTTCAAAGTCTCCATGGTACAATTTGATATACGAGTCTCCGTTTACTGTTTGGTATGTATTAAACTTTCTTCTTGAATCAAATAGAAAGACTTATAAGTGACTATTTCGTAAATTTATCTCGGAGTATAATACTAGTTCTCTAACACTGAGAAAATCCAATAATATCTTATTTTATTACATAATAACGTATAAAGCGTTGATAACATGCAAATAATCGCAGATGTGGGTGGAATACCCGGTAAAGATTGTAGGGGATTCTGTAAATACTGTTATTTTAGAAAAGTCAAAGACGGAGATCCATTAGGTTGTAAACATTGCCTTCCAGGACACATTGGTTGTGATCATTGCACTGACGGTGTTCGTGAGACTAAAAACGATTTTATTCAGCCATTTATAGTTATAAGTTCCGTTCAAACTTCTTTAATGATGGGAAATAATCGAGATCAGGACTTAAAAGTCAATATCAGCGGTGGGGGAGATGTAAGCTGTTATCCTCACCTTTTAGAGATAACATCCGCATTTTCACAGTGGGATATTCCCATTCATTTGGGTTATACCAGTGGAAAAGGTATTGATAACCCTAAAACTGCCAGTGACCTCCTTTCCCATGGAGTAGACGAGGTAACTTACACTGTTTTCTCCACCGATGCCCAGATGAGGGAAAGGTGGATGGGAGATCCCAGCCCTCAGGCATCCCTGGACGCCCTCAAAATATTCTGCGAAAGCTGTGATGTGCACGCAGCCTCAGTAATAGTTCCCGGTGTCAACGACGGGGATAAACTGTTTGAAACCTGTGCAAAACTGGAAGAATGGGGAGCCAAAGCCCTCATTCTCATGAGATTTGCAAACTTCCGTAATCAGGGCCTTATCCTTGGAAACGAACCTATAATTAAGGGTGTTGAACCCCATAGCCTTAAAGAATTTGAGGAAATGGTACATAGCATTAACAAGGAATTCGGCCTCCGGATTACTGGCACTCCTCTTTGTGACCCTGAAACTGATGCCCCCTTTGCTATCTCACTTGATAAAAATAGGGAGTACTTGGACATATTATCCAAGGTAACTTCAGAAGCAACCATAGTAAGCAGTAAAGTGGCGGCACCATTTATTGAAAGGATTTTAGACCATGTTGAAGCTTCTTCACTGGTGAATGTGGTGGCTGCAGATCAGGATATTGGATGTCTAATCACCCAACAGGACCTGGAAGAACTGGACCTTACCGACGTTAAAGAGACTGTAATCATTCCTGGTAGGGCTTTTGTTTATGATAAGAAAGCCGAAGAGATTTTCAGCAGAGATGGGGTGGAACGGTTAGTAGCCCGTGGCCCAGACAAACTTTCGGTGGATGGAGAAATGAGCGGTACCCTCAGCCGTGAAGATGTGCTTAAAACAGAGCTAATAGCCTTCCAAGATCTTATAGAAGCCATAAACTTCTTCGGTGTGCGGAAAAACTAAAAATTCCCTTTAAGAACCAATGCATTTTCATTCCCCATAATTTTTTAGTCCCCATAATTTTAATAATTTTTATACTTAACCTTAGTAGGGTTTAGTTTATAATCAGTTGATATAATGTGATATAATGAGTAAAAATCTAAAAATAACTGTTTTAACTCCTGAATTCTACAGTTACGGTGCTCTGTTAATAGCAGGGATACTTCAAGAACAGGGTTACCCTGTGAAACTGCAAAAAGGATTTGGGGAGGTTATTGATGCAGATATTGTTTTTATCAGCCTACAATCCACCATCCATCTATTAAAATATCAAAAGGAAATATCATCAATGGATACCTTTAAAATAGTGGGAGGTCCAGTAACACTTTCCCCCCAATTGATTTTAGATTGTTTAGCTGTGGATCTGGTTGTGGTAGGGGAGGGTGAAAATACCCTATATAATATATTAAAAGTTTTTGAAAATAATCCAATACCCAATGTATCTGACTTTAAGGACGTATCTGGAGTGGCATTTAAAAAGGATGAGCAGACTATTATCACAGGTAAAGGCACTGCCCACTCCCTTGAAAGACCATTGCCACTAGTACCTTCCGATATTTCTTCTGAAAACATCAGAGGAGCTAATGTTTACTTGGAAACTCATCGTGGCTGTCCTGGTAACTGTGGTTTCTGTGGTGTTCCCTGCTTATTCGGCAGGGAAGTGAGAAGCCGCTCCCTGGAAGACATACTAAATGAGGTTAAATATCTTTTAAGTAAAGGAGTCCGTAAAATCGCCATAAGTGGTGGTACTGGTTCTCTTTATGGCAGTAATAAGTTCAAAAATGTTGATGAAGAAGCCTTCATTGAGCTTTTACGTGAAATATCAAACCTCACTGGGCCTAAAAATCTAACCATACCAGATATAAGGGTGGATTTAATTAGCGACCAGATCTTAGAAGCTATCCATCAATACAGTAATGGATGGGTTTTTTTTGGAATTGAATCCGGTAGTGACCGGGTTCTCCGTCATATGAAAAAGGGAGTCACTGTGGATCAGGTCCGTGAAGCAGTGGCTATGGCCCGTGAGCATGGAGTGAAAACTGCTGGTTCTTTTATAGTTGCCTACCCCGGAGAAGAAGAGGAAGAGTTCCAGGATACCATGGATCTTGCCGATGAACTGATGCTGGATGATTACTTTGTTAGTATTGCCGAACCAATCCCTGGAACCGATCTGGGAGATGAAGTGTCCCAATTATCCCTGGAAGATAACATTCTATTCCAGGATAGTTTAAAGTATAAAAGACATGGCCTTAGCATTGCTGAAGAACGTGCCCTGGACTTGATGGTTGAATCCTACATATTTAGAAGTTTTCCAGTTCCCATGTCCCAAAATCTCCTGAAAAACCTTTTGGATGAAGTGAAATCCCAGGGAGATCATATAAAAAGTGTTACCCATCTAATTAAAAAATATCCCACATCCTAAGAATGTCAAAATTAAGGTTAAATTAAAGGATTAATTAAGGAATAGATTAATAAATAGAACTACAGCTAAAAATTACACCTGAATACTAAAAAAATTCTCAAAAATAATTTCAATTAATGCTAATTTTAAAAATACTAATTTTAAATATAAAGATTATTATTTCAAAAGTTCAATTCCAACCAGATGGAATAATCCCCGAAGCAGCATCTTAACTCAAATTTTTATCCTAAAACATTATAGAACCATATTTCGAGTATTTTCCATTATTTCTTTTACAGTGTCACCGTCTGGACTTGCAAAGTGGACAACATTTTCAGAAAGGACATATCTGGGACCTTCACCCAATTCATCCCCTAAAATCACATCTATCTTTTCATTTACCAGGAATTCAGCAGTTTTTATACCTCTCTTTTTTTCCAGGTCCTGGGCAGGGTTATCTTTGATCTGGTAATTTTCTATTTCTCCCTGGTGAACATCCCAGATGAGAAAATAGGGAACCTTACCAAAATGATTTGAGGGAATTGATTGCAAACCATCACTGGTTTCAACTGGTAGTGCAAACCGGATCACATCTTTTTTAACTGGTTCCACTTGAACCAGTAATGCTTCCAGCTTTCCAACTTCTCCACGAATCTTTTCCTCCACTTTATCCGATATTTCATGGGCTTTTTCCACTGATAAATTTTTTTTGGTTTCCAGATGAAGTTCAGCAAACATATAAGGTCCTGAACTTCTCACCCGAACTTCATGAATCCCTTCAACTCCATCCACACCCCAAGCTATATCTTTTATTCTTTGCACTGTTTCAGCATCAATGGATGCATCCAGGAGTACCAGCACTGCATTTTTACCAATCTTCAAACCCATCCATATTATCAGCAAAGCCACCAACAATCCCACTACACCTTGAAGGCTTAAATAACCCATATATGATGATATTATTCCGAAAAAAACCAGTACTGATGAAAAAACATCAATAAGACTATGTTTAGCATCACCAATGAGTGCAGGAGATTCTATTTCATTACCAACCCTTTGTTTGTAACGGGCCAAGAGGAGGGAAACAGCGACTGAAAGAACAGCGACTAAAATGGCAATGATGGGTAATTTCAATGGTTGGGGATTAATTATTCCCTGGACAGACTCTGATGCTATTTCCAAACCACTGAAAAGAATGATTACGGCTATTATGAGAGAAGACATTGTTTCTGCCTTATAATAACCATAGGGAAATTTTTCATCAGGTTTTCTCTGGGATAGTTTCAGCCCAATATAAACCGCTAAAGAAGCAAATATATCGGAAAAAGAATGGATTGAATCAGCTATGAGGGCTACACTCCCTGATAAAACTCCAAAAACTCCTTTAATGATACTGAGAGCCAGGTTAGTAAGGGTGGAGTATTTTGCTGCTCGTTCTCCCCTTTTCAATCTATCCTTTTTTAACCGGTTTGTGATCGTTTTATCCATTACACTACCTTTATACAAATTAAATACCTTAAATCCATTATAACTGGTTTATATTTATCTCTGAAAGGTAATTTTCCATTATTTGGCTGAAAATATCCCTGAAATTTGGTTCATAAACAGCCGCTGGTTTTAGATTAATCAAAGCCTTAACGAACCTGATATCATAGGGTATCATTCCCAATAGTGGTATCTGGTTTTTCTGGAAATAGTCCTGTAGATGGTAGGTGAAGTCTTTGTTAATTCCCCATTTATTGATGACTGCACCACAGGGAATATTGAAATGATCAACTAACTCAATAGCACGTTTAAGATCTGAAAATGCCACTGGAGTGGGTTCAGTAACCAGCACGACATAATCACTCCCCCTTACAGAGGCAATAACAGGACAGCCTATTCCTGCTGCTGCATCCAAAATCATGTGATCTGCATTGATTTTATCAGCGATTTCTGAGGCCCTGTTTCTTAAAGCATTGACCACCTTCCCAGAACCAGATTCACCTACTTTTAACTGTCCTGAAACTATAGGGAACCCATATTGAGTTTTTCCTACACCAATTCTTGCATTGTCAACCTTTTTTAGTTCAATTGCTTGGGTAGGGCAGGCTAACAGACAAGCACCACAACCAGTGCAAAGGAGCTCATTGATCTCGGGTAATCCTTCATCCTGATTCCAGGTAATTGCCGAGTAATTACAGCTATCCAGACAGTGCTTTGTGGCATGACATTTAGGGCAGAATTTGCGAGATTGACATTTTTCTGAGGATATATAAGCCTTTTCACCAGTTTTCAATGATTCCCAACTGTCAAATTCTTCCTCTTCCAGGCCTAGTACCAGAGCCAAATTCGGTGCATCAGCATCACAGTCCACAGCCACAATTTCATTTTTTTCGGCAAGCATTACTGCTAGTGAAGCTGTTAGGGTGCTTTTACCAGCACCACCCTTTCCAGACAATATAGTAACTGTTTTCATTGGCACATCCTCCCCTCTTCAATTATGGTTTTATGAAGGTCAGATATTGAATCTGCTAATTCTTTGAAACTTTCATGTGTTACCGGCTGACTTCTGGAGTGTTTTTTCATTATATCCTTTTCATAAGGGATCTCCTGGATTAGAGGAATATTGAAGTTCTCCGAAACATTACGGATAAGGTTCAGATCACCAATATCCGATTTATTAACAATGATCTGGGCGGGGGTTTCCATTATTTCCAGTAAACTGAGGATTAATTCCAGGTCATGTTTTCCCAGGGGTGTGGGTTCAGTCACGGCCAGAGCTAGATCCACATTGATCATGGCGTTGATAACATTACAATGAGTTCCAGCGGCAGTATCTATCAATACATAATCAAATTCTGAATCCATTGGTAAAGTATTTTCTGAAGATTTAATTGAATCATCCTTTGAATCTGAATCAGGGAGTGTTTTACTGGATAGATTCAGAGCATAATCTCGGGTGGCTTTGACCACTAGGGATGTGTTTTCACAGCCCACTTCGATTTTACCCCACACCAGAAGGAGGTTATCTGATGCATTAGCTCGTTGACATTTACCCTGATATATGGTTCCAACAACCTGTTTTCCCTCCTGGAGAGCTCCAGATGGACAGGCATATAAACAAGCCCCACAACCATTGCATTGTCCAGAGACTATGAAAGGGTATCTGTCTTTGACAAATACAACTGCATTCTCTTTGCACACTTCCGAGCAACTGCCGCACTGGGTACATTTTTCCTGATCAAAGGTTGGAAGTAATGCCTCTACATCTTCAACCTTTTCCTGGGTGGTTGATAGAATTATGTGATCATCCGGACATTCAACATCAGCATCCACCAGCATAACCCTATTAGAGTTAGAAAGTTCAAAGGCGAGGGAAGTGGATATGGTTGATTTCCCAGTTCCTCCTTTTCCACCAGTTATGGCTATTTTCATAGTTTTTCTATTTTCATTCATAATATCAAAGTTGAAAGGTTTTTTAGATCCGTTGGGCAGTATGCCCTTCATTAGTAACCTTAATTATCCCTTCAGAATAAAAAAGGGGTCAAAGGTAGTTATCTTCTACCCCTTTGACCTCCTCCTCTTCCCATCCCACGTCCTCTGGCAGCTAAAGTTAACCCTTCCAGTTTACCCTGGGTTAATAGGTTTAGGTTTTCTTCCACTGTTCCTGGGACCATCTTGTAGGCCTTTATTCCTAACTGATTTAGAACCTCAAAGGCGTTGGGACCTACTGATCCGGATATAACTGCTTCTGCCTTTTCATCCCCCACAATTCTTGCAGTTTGTATCCCTGCACCACCTGATGCATTTACGGAAGGGTTGGGTATGGCTTTAACGTTTTTGAAATCTCCGTCAACCACATCCACCACTACCAAATGGGAACATCTTCCAAAAACCGGGCTGGCCTGTGAATCCAATCCCTCTCCAGTTGATGCTATTGCTACTTTCATCTAATCACCTCTCCAATTATTTTTTTCCATTAAATACCTTATCTTCAATTTTTGAAACTATTTTCATGAATTTTTTGGATATTTTCGAATCAGGGTCCTCCAGAATGAATGGTTTTCCCTGGTCTGAGTTTTCCCCCACCCCAGTTTCCACGGGTAAGCTTCCCAGGTAGGGTACTTCCAGTTCTTCTGCCAGTTGTTTTCCTTCACCTTTACCAAAAATATTGATTTCCTCATGGCAATGGGGGCAGGTGAAACCAGACATGTTCTCTATGATACCTAGGATGGGGATGTTCAATCCTTTAACCATGTTAACACATTTACGTACATCTTCCCCTGCAACTGCCTGGGGAGTGGTGACCATGACCACCCCATCCAGGGGACTGATGGATTGCAGGATAGTTAAAGGTTCATCTCCAGTTCCTGGCGGGTTGTCAACTACCAGTACATCTAGATTTCCCCATGAAACATCGGATAGGAACTGTTTTATGGCTCCCGTCTTTTTGGGCCCTCTCCATATGATAGGGGCGCCCTTGGTGGGTAACATGAATTCAATGGATAATACTTCCAGGTTTTCTCTGGCTTTAACTGGTATGATACCATGCGGTGATGATTGTAGGATTGCATTTTCTATCCCCAACATGTGTGGAACATCAGGGCCGTGCAGATCCACATCCATTATTCCAGTCTGGTAATTTTTAAGGGCAAATGCTACCGCTAGGTTAACGGATATGGTTGATTTACCCACACCCCCTTTACCACTCATAACTGCTATTTTATGACCAATATCACTCATACGCTTTACTATGGTGATTTCTTGTTGCATTAAGAGTTTTTTCTGTTCTTCTTCTGAATTAATCTTCATTTCAGTATCTGTTTTCAAATAACCATCCCTCTCTAATTGATAATAAATGATTAATACCCCTATATGTGGAGTTTTATTTTTTGCGATTTCAAAGGCATGTTTAATGTCTAATCATGACCATCAGAACATGCATTATCCGCATTAGCCAGTTTTAATTTACCTTCTGCCCAGCTTTGCAGTGCTTCGATCACAGTTCCCGATGCACCAACGTAAACCTCAATTCCAGCCCTTTGAAGCATTTGAACCGCTTTGGGGCCGAGATTTCCACATAAAAGTGTGTTAGCTCCGGAACCAGCAATGAATTCACCAGGAGTCATGTTGCCCCCCACATGCTTTGCTTTGCTGTCCATAATCTCATAATTCTTGATTTGATCATCTTCCCACTTAATCAAAACAAAGTAGGGAGTTTTTCCAAAGTGTTGGGATATATCTCCCTTTAAACCACCCTGATCAAGACAGGGAACGCATACTACTACCATTTTCTTGTATCCTCCATTGAAATTTAGTCTGAACCACAGAGCGGAATGCCACATTTAGGACATTTAGCGTCACGACAGGGTACTCCTGGGGTTTTTGGAGCTTCATACCCACATTGAGGGCATTTACAAACCCTTGGAGGTCCTCCCCCCATTCCTCTGGCACCTTGTCCCCCCCTTCTTCTTCCTAATCCTGGTTGTGCTGTGGATTTAGGGAAATCTTCTTCAACGGTAACTAATCCTATGTTTTCGGAATCACAGTCTGGACATTTCTCATATTCTTTCGCTGGACTGTGCCATTCAAAACCACAATTTTTACATTGGTATCTTTTTTTATCCATAACGTAATCTCCTCCTTTTATCTGAATTATTCTGCCTTCAACTAAGGCCCTGGAAATTTTCCTCCGGGCTGAGCTAATGGTCCTGTGAAAGGTGGGCTGGGAAATATCCATAATCTCTGCTGCATTTTTCTGCTGTATTTCCTGATAATCCCTGAGTCTCAGTGCTTCAAACTCTTCCAGTGTAATTCGGAGAGCTTCAAAGCTTTCCCCACCTTCCCTGTCCGGAATAAAACATTGCACTAATGGTTCTCGGAGTATTCTGCAAGATCTTCTGGGCCTAGGCATGTTATGAATATATATTCAAAACAGTATATAAATCTTTCCAGTTTTCATACCGACCCCTATCAAATCATGAAATAATATATTGCCCATATCGAGTAACAGTACATAAATGCCCATAAAGCCCTTAAAATCTAAATATTAATGATATTACCATCATAAATCAATCGTTTACAATTAAATTAAATTAAATAACTTTAATAGAATAATTAGATATATATCAACTATAAACTAACAAATAAAACTAAATCCGTTGATTTTGCCATATAGATTAAACTTATTAATGTTGAAACTAAAGTTAGGTTAGTCTAACATTGAGGTGGATTATGATCACATTAGTAGAACTTGAAAACGGACAAACAGCAATAATCAAAGAAATTGGAGGGGGTTCAGGGTTAAAAAATCGTTTAGAAGTGATGAACATTAGGGAAGGAAAAAAGGTTAAAAAAACATGCACCGCCCCTCTACGAGGTCCAGTGGTCATAGAGATAGATGGCTGTAAAATGGCAATTGGCCGGGGAATGGCCAAAAAAGTTTGGGTGGAAGAGATTTGAGGAAAATATTACTGATGGGTAATCCCAATGTGGGCAAAAGTGTTGTTTTCTCCAGATTAACCGGAGTAAACGTTATTCAGTCCAATTATCCTGGGACCACCGTAGGTTACACCCAGGGACACTTGAAAATAGACCAGCAGGAGATGGATCTAATTGATGTGCCTGGAACCTATTCATTATCCCCAGCCTGTAAAGCAGAAGAAGTGGCCAGGGACATGTTTCTGGATGAAAACCCGGAGTTAATAATCAATGTGGTGGATGCCACCAACCTGGAGAGAAACCTGTATCTAAGCCTTCAGATCCTGGAGCAGGGCCTTCCCACAGTGATGGTTCTCAACATGTGGGATGCCGCTAAACGAAAAGGAGTTCACCTGAACCTGGAAAAACTCCAGGAAAAACTGGGAATAAAAGTGGTGCCCGCAGTGGCGGTTACTGGTGAAGGAATAAAAGATCTGGCTAATGTTATAAATGAAATAACTCTAAAACCAGCTGAACACATTTCCAAAATCCCTGAAATGGATGATAATGAAAAATGGGCGTTTATTGGCCAATTACTATCTGAAGTTCAGAAAATAGAACACCGCCACCCATCTATTCTGGAACGATTGGAAGATGCATCAGTAAGACCTGTTTCAGGAGTTATTATAGCATTAATAGTAGTGTTCATCACCATGCAAGTGGTAATTGGACTGGGAGAATTGTTAATCAATTATATTCTAGATCCAATATATTATCAGTATTATGGACCATTCATCACCAAAGTGGTGGAGAACTTTATCCCCACTGGTTTTTTCCATGACATCTTGATCGGGAGTGGGTACGAATATGAAACCTCCTTTGGCTTGTTAACCACCGGAATTTATGTGATATTTGCCGTGGTTTTACCCTATATCCTATCATTCTATCTTGTTCTAGGCTTTTTAGAGGATTTTGGTTACCTCCCCCGCCTGGCAGTACTGCTGGACAGTATAATGCATAAATTAGGACTCCATGGTTATGCAACCATACCCATTGTCCTTGGTTTTGGCTGTAACGTTCCGGCCATGCTTTCCACCCGAATTTTGGAGGGTAAACGAGAAAAATTCATAGCCGCCACATTAGTAGCTGTATCCGTCCCCTGTATGGCACAAACAGCAGTTATAATAGGATTATTGGGGCCGTACGGTATTCAATATATCTTAATGGTTTACGGAACCCTTTTTATATTGTTCATCACCCTGGGATCCATCCTGAATCTTATTATGAAGGGAGAAAGTCCGGAGATCTTCTTTGAAATCCCACCCTACAGAATACCCCATATGGGAACCTTGCTTAAAAAGACCTGGATGAGGGTTAGGGGTTTCCTGATGGAAGCATTGCCCTTTGTGTTTCTAGGAATACTTGCCGTTAACATCCTGTACCTGGTGGGAGTAATGAGTGCTCTTTCCAGCTTACTGGCCCCCATAATGTCCCAGATGCTGGGACTCCCTAGTCAGGCCATTGACGCCCTGATCATGGGATTTTTAAGGAAAGACCTAGCAACAGCCATGCTCGCCCCGTTGAATCTCAGCCCAGGCCAACTAGTAGTGGCCTGTACAGTTCTGGCAGCCAGTTTCCCTTGCATCGCCACCTTCATTGTTCTGATTAAAGAGATCGGAATCAAGGACATGCTTAAGACTGTTGCTTTAATGTTATCCATTGCATTGATCACTGGAACAATACTGAACATTATACTGAGTTAAGGAATTCAATAATAGAAAATGGAGTGATGTTTATGAAAGTAAGGGATTTAATTAAACCTATCCTTCCAATATTCGAACATGATTGCAAAAACTGTCCCGGATGTTCAGAAAAGTCCATCCAAATCAAAATAGTGCATAAAAACAAGGAAACTGATGAGTTTAAATGATTCATTAGTTTTAATTAGAGTTTAGACATAACTCAATAAATGATGTCAATATAATTTTATATTTTCTTTTTTAATCCTTAATTTTTAGTTAATCATTTATAATGGTTTCAACTGGATTACAGTTAATTCACACTTGGAACCCAACCTCATAGGAGGTCCCCAAGTACCAGTACCCTGAGATACGTAGAGCTGAGTTCCATTGTACTCGTAGAATCCGCTGATGTAGGGGAACATCAGTTTAACCAGGAAGTTGAAGGGTATCATCTGACCATTATGGGTATGACCAGAAAGTTGCAGGTCAATTCCTGCAGCACTAACCTCCTCCCGACCCACTGGAAGATGGTAAAGTAGGATTGATGGTTTTTCATCCTGAATTTTAATATTAGATAGGGTGTTTTTCAGATGATCACCCCTGTGGGAGTATCCCACACCAACCACCTGCACTCCTCGAAATTCAGCCACTTCCTCCTGGAGGATTTTAAGTTTGGTACCTCCCAGGACCCTGAAAACTTCTTCCAAACCTTCATAGGTCTCGTGATTACCGGTTACAAAAAATGCAGGTGCATTGAAACTATCAATGGCTTTGAATGTGTGTTTGTGCAGCCGTGCGCTACCGTCCACCATGTCTCCAGTTATAAAAACCACATCCGGATCCATTTTATTGGTTTCATCCACTATTCTCTCCATGTAACCGGAATTTCTAATGGAACCAATGTGAATGTCACTGAGGTGAACTGCCTTAATATCTTGCTTTAAACCCTTCAATGGTATTTCGATCTCTGTTATTTTCAATAAATAACTGTTGTATATAGAATAGGAGCTGATGATGGTGGTTAACACTACTATTATAATACCCGCACTTTCACGGGGGAGTGGGAAGAAGAAAGATAACAACAGATAAATTATCAGCATAAAAAGCAGATAGAAGGATATTCCCATCCATGCCGAAGCCAGAGTGTAAAATATACGGGTGAAATCGTTGGATACTACCCTTTCTATTAATGTGGCCAGGGGATATGAGATGGATGCAACTATCAGGGCAGCGTAAAATGTGTTATTCACTGGTAAACCCAGTAGAAATGACATTCCGTATAAAACATAGTAATTGAGGACCAGGAATCCCATGAAAAATAGTGATATGAACATTGCATACTGAATAATTCTTCTCATTTAACCGCCCTTTAAATTCATAATTTGTATGCCCCTAAATGATTTATATATGGCTCATATTTAATTCCATTAAACTTTGAACCATTATAGGCGTTTTATGCCCATATTCTTCTGGAAATGATTTAAAAACACAACTGGACAAAAAAAGTATTGGTGAAGGTTTACTTTTGGCGGGGATTTCTTTATGGATTGTTTAATTTTATTTTTATGGGATGTGTCCATCAAGGTTTGGGTAAATATGTTGATTTCAAACATCTGTGTTGATTTTTAGATTATGGAGGTTTCTGGTAAAAGTTTCACCAGAATGTAGTCATACATCTTGGATTTTTTGATTTCAGAAACATCACCCAGGCGATACTCATTCACCATAACCTCGGCAATCTGGTCTTTGTAGGTATCATAGTCCAGTTTGACTCGCACCCCATCCAGTTGACTGACAATTGGTGCGGGTGAATAGATCTCCTTCACGGCCCCTACCTGGTTTTCAATTTCTGTTTTCACCAGTATGGAGGGTACAATGGGCGGATCATCCATCATCTCTTTCCGGCGGGTGTCAAGAATATCCTCAACAACTTCCACCAGTTTTTTGAGTGCCCGGATATCTTCCCCCCTCTTTAAACGGCGTGGTATTCTACCTAAACCATTCACATAAGCCATTGCTCCAGGTAAATCCTCTAAATCCATCTCCGGTGCACCGGTAACTACCACTGGTATTTCAATATCCTGGAAAAGATGTGTTTTGTTCATGAGACACTCTCTGAAGCTTCCCAGGGCGAAAACTGCCAGATCATGTTCTTCGATGAGTCTTTTCTCATCCTCTGAGATACGTGCAATTCCCTTTCCCGCTCCTCTGGAAAGGCCGATCATATTATCCTTGGCACCGAATCTTCGCAGGTACTCTGAAATATCACAGGCAGAGTGAGGTAGATGCTGACGGGCCAATGTGGGAGATACAATGGCAATCTCCGTCCCGGCCATTGGGGCAATTTTGATTTCTCCCAAAAGTTCCCGGGCTTTTTCATCCACTTTCTCCACGTCTTCCATTGGAACTGCCAGGGTTAACACCAGATCCATCTGACTGATGTTCTGCTGCAGCACGAACCCTCCCAGGTCTTCGATAAGCTCAGTCATCTCTTCATGCTTGTGAACTCCTCCAATATAGGTTAAGGTTTCGTACATAGTTCACTCTCCAGAATTTTGTATCTCATTTGTGCTCTTTCCAGGGGATTTAAAGGTGCTTTTTTGTGAGATGGGATTTCCACAACCCTACTCCCCATAAATTTTATTTCATCCATCAAATCATCATTTTGGCCATCTTTCATGTAGTCTGGAAAAACAATAAAGTCCGGTTTTTCCTTGACAACTGAAAATCCCATGTCATCCACTATTTCTCTAATGAAATTAGAGTACACCTTAACTTTTATTTTTTTCCTTTCATCCATAACCACCCTTTCTCGGGAAACGTGAAGGGAATAATCATCCCCCCATTCCCCCATGTCAAGTTTTTCAGTCTTTAAAGTGTTAGAAATGAGATCAATACTTTCATAAATCTGTTTAAAAGTATTTAACTTTATTTTAATATTTGGGTAGTCAGTCTTAGTCTCCGAAAGAACAATAGCTAGATCAGCACCAGTAAAATCATGGTCCTGTTTTACAGTGTACTTTGAAACACCGGCCAGCCTAACTACTTCCTGGCACATAGGAGTGGTATAAATTTTCATGGGCACCTCAAAATTATATCCTCAATTACAATATATTGATGCCCTCATTTACTAATTAACTATTCACTGCAAATATAGATTGGAACCTACTCAAATCCATTAAAGCACATATTATAGTTACTAAAAACAGGTCACCAAAGATTTAAATAATAAATAGAACAAAAAAAGAACATAACAAGACCTTTCTATACGGTCTCGGGATGTGAATACATTGTTTGGAGCAGATAAAACCCCTAAAACGACCCCTATAGGAGAAGGGGAGGAATATGAGGTTAAAATTGAAGATTTGGGTAAAGAAGGCGATGGAATCACCCGAATTGAAGGTTTCGTTGTCTTTGTACCTGAAACTAAGGTAGGTGAAGAAATAAAGGTTCGGATAACATCGGTGCGGAGAAGATTCGCCTTTGCCGAAAAGATTTCGGAATAAAAAAAAAGGATAAGAAAGAACTTTATTTTTTCCCCTTTACTATCTATTTTTGGTGTTTATTATGCAAGTTTCCCTGAGTTTTGAGAGATCACTTTCTAAAGACGTGGCCATCATGGTTGATGTTCTAAGGGCCAGCACCACCATCACCGTGGCCCTGGAAAAAATCCCCAATATCATCCCCACACTGGAAATAGAAGAAGCACTGGCACTGGCCCCCAAACACCAGGCCTTCCGGGCAGGTGAAAGAAGGGGAGCAACCATTGAAGGATTCGATGTTGGAAACTCCCCCGTGGATATCCAGAAATTAAGTGGCGAAACCCTGATTATCACCACCAGTAACGGAACCCGAATCTTAGAGGGTATCACCGGCCGAGCCCTCATAGGATCCTTTATAAATGCCCAGGCCGTGGCAAAAAAAGCCAGAGAAATATCAACCGAACATATAGAAGTGGTTATGGCCGGAGTAAGGGGAAACTTTGCCATTGAAGATTTTTTGGGTGCCGGTGCAATAATTTCCCACTTGCAGGATCAGGAACTGGATGAAATGGCCCAGGCCGCATGTCTGGCAATCCAAAACCCTGAAATGGTGGATCTGGCAGTTCGAAATTCACGATCAGCAAAGAACCTCAGAAAACTGGGATTTGGAGAAGATGTTGACTTCTGTCTCCAGCGAGATAAATCACAACTTGTACCTGAATTCAAAGACGGATTGATCAGAGTTTTAGAATAACAATTAAAAGATGGATTAAGATTAAAGAAATATATAATTTAAATTTTGGGGAGCATAGCCAAATCTGAAATATGAATATAATTATAGTAAATTAGATTTTTAAGAATTATTTTAGAATATGCATTTAATACAAAGGAAAGTTTTTTATAACCCCATATCATATTATTAGGCTCATTATTATAATTGAAAGAACTAGAATTAACTTATTAAATAAACTTTTCAGAAATGGATGAAAAAGTTTCAATTTGAATTTAGAGTGATCTAATGGCACCGGACAATTTAACAATCATTGGTACAGCTCATGTATCGGAGAAAAGTGTGGAAGAAGTGAGAAATACTATCCTAGAGTGTGAACCAGACATCGTAGCAGTGGAACTTGATGCCGCCCGTTACCAAAACCTCCTCAATGAAAAAAACGGAGCTAAAGAGGAGAAAGAGATAAAAATAAGGGAAATCCTGAAGGGGAACAATTTCACCATGTTCCTGGTGAGCGGATTTCTCAGCTACTTCCAGAAAAAGATTGGAGATGAAGTGGGAGTCAAACCCGGTTCAGAGATGTTAGCCGCGGCTGAGGCTGCTGAAGAGGCTGGGGCCAGGGTGGCCCTTATTGACCGGGATATCCAGATCACCCTAAAACGGGCTTTGAATCATATGAGCTTCTGGGAGAAAGCTAAATTCATTTACAGCATTATTGCATCGTTTTTCAGTAAAGATGAGGCCATTGATGATATTGAAAGCATAAAACAGGGCGATGCACTGGAAGAAGTTATGGGATACTTCCAGGAAATGTCCCCCCGTGCCTATGAGGTCCTGGTGGCAGAGAGGGATGCTTTCATGGCTCAAAGACTCCTGGATATGGAGGGAAATGTGGTAGCTGTGGTAGGGGCAGGTCACAAGAAGGGAATCCAGAAGAATATGGAAAACCCCCAGGACATACCTCCACTCTACCAGCTGATGGAGTTAAAAGAATCAAAATTTAGCATCACCAAACTGATTTTATTTGCCATACCCACAGTGTTCATAATAATATTTGCACTGGCATTCCTGAAGGGGATTAACATCCAATCAGGGATCCTGCAGTTCGTCTTACTCACCGGAGGATTAGCATTCGCCGGATCTCTTTTAGCCGGATCTAAAATCCCATCCGCCATTACCGCTTTTATAGTAGCCCCATTCACTGCCATTCATCCTCTTTTGGCAGCGGGCTGGTTTGCAGGGATAGTTGAAGCCAAATTACGGGGAGTGTCCATGGATGACCTGGCCAGCCTATCCAAGAGTGAAAGCTTACGGGACATGTGGAATAACAACCTCTTCCGAATACTGCTGGTAGTGGTGGGAGCCAACATCGGTACCACCATAGGAGTCTTCCTATCCATACCCAACGTCCTCCTCCCCCTGATCAACAGATTAATGGGCATGTAATAAAGAATTATGCTTGTGGATAGTCATACCCCAGTGAATCAAATACATGATAAAGGACTTCGAATAAAAAAACCCCATACTAAATAATAAAGAGTTAAAGGACTTTAGAATTTATAAATTCATTTAAAAACCCTGTAAATGAGTTGGTTAAAATGTACTTGATATTCAGATGTAACTGTGGACGGGCAGTTTATGCCAAAGAAAGCGTGAAAGTAAAGAAATGTGTCTGTGGGAAAAATTTGAAGGTTGCAGAAAGGCGGATCATAGCCAGAACTGAAGACCCCCAGACTGCCTCGGAAAAAGTCCAGGAACTTCAGGAAGAAAAGTATGGTGGGGCCTATTTTACCACTGCAGATAAGATATGAAATTGGAATTGGAAAAAATATTATTCTAATGGTGATTATTCTAATTTAGGCATTATTTTATGCATTTCGCATTTTACTACTCCCAATTATATTATTCAATTATATTCCAATTTAACTATCCTTTGAGTAGGTTAATCATCTATATGTACACTCACTGAACTATTTGAGATAAAATTGAATATTTAATCCATCAAAACTTGTTTTAAAGGGCAATACGATGATCATACCCACCCTGTTGATTATTAATGGCTAAATTGATTAATAAATAAATGTATAATCAAGTGGAATTCAATATTTAAAAAATGATTAAATATCCACCACAATAACACTCTTTTTTTATCCTAGTCATGATAATAATATTAAAGAATAGAAAAAACTCAATAATAAAACATCAGGTTTGATTATGAGTACCGATAATTTCTCCAATCTCACCCGGCAAGGTGAGAGGAAAAACATAGAATTCAAGGAAAATCTTAATTCAGATACTCATCTTTTAACTGCCCGCAGACAGCAACTGGCATCACAGATGAAGTACCGTCTGGAAATGGGGCACGGTGAAGCTATTTATTTTGTTGGAGTTAATGATGACGGCTTGCTTTTGGGACTGGGAAAATCACAGATGGACGAATCACTCCATGTCCTGGGTGAACTGGCCCGGGAAATAAATGCCAAAATCGTGGATGTGGAAAAACAATCTGCCGAAAGAGGAGAAGTTGCCAAGGTACTCATCAGTCGCGAACAGAACAGCAAACCAGACCACTTACTCATTGGAGTGGCCGGGCATGTGGACCATGGGAAAAGCACCCTTGTGGGAACACTAACCACCGGAAAACTGGATACTGGTTCAGGGAGCACCCGTATATTTCTGGATGTTCAAAAACACGAAATAGAAAGGGGATTATCAGCTGATCTCTCCTTTGCCGTCTATGGTTTTAAAAATGGGGAACCAGTGCGAATAAAAAATCCGCTTAACAAGAGAGATAAGGCCCTGATGGTGGAAAAATGTGATAAACTTATTTCTTTCGTGGACACTGTAGGGCATGAACCATGGCTGCGCACCACCATCCGGGGGATTGTGGGTCAAAAACTAAGTCACGGACTTCTGGTGGTAGCAGCTGACCAGGGACCCACCCACATCACCAGGGAACACCTGGGGATCATCCTGGCCATGGAACTACCAGTTATAGTGGTAATGACCAAAATCGACATGGTAAGTCCAGAGAGGATTAAAGCGGTCAGGCAGGATATTTTTGATCTTCTGAAGTTAGTGGGAAGAATCCCCTACATGGTGAAAACCATGAATGACGCGGATTTCCTTACAAAAAACATGAACCAACACTTGGTTCCAGTTATTAAAGCATCCCCAGTTACTGGTGAGGGACTTGAACTTCTAGACCGGCTTTTTTCAGGTCTTGAAATTCCATCCCATGAGGAAGATGCTTATAAACCATTCATGATGTACATTGATAAAATATACTCAGTTATGGGTGTGGGCACCGTGGTCAGCGGCACCATAAGACAGGGGAAGGTTAAAAAGGGTGAAAAGCTTATTCTGGGACCTTCCAGTTCTGGTGATTTCCTTCCGGTGAATGTGAAGACCATTGAAATGCATCACTACCGCAAAGAAAGTGCTGGTGTGGGAGAAGTGGTGGGAATTTCCATCACCGGAGTGGAAATGGATGAAATAAGGAGGGGAATGATCATCTGTCATCCGGATTACAATCCTCAGGCGGTTAGGGAGTTTGATGCTGATGTGGCCATACTGGTACACCCCACTACCATTAAGGATGGTTACGAGTGCATAACTCATATTGAGACCATTGCTGAGACCACCTGTTTTAGACCACTTGAACAGGAATATCTGTCTGCTGGGGACACTGGCCAGATACGGATGAGATTCAAATACCGTCCCTATGCCATCTGTGAAGGGCAGAAACTAATATTCCGGGAAGGTAAAAGTAAGGGTGTGGGAACTGTAACCCGTGTTGCCATTAACTGAACTAAACCCTGATCACTTCACTTACCCGTTATCCCCAAATCCGGCTTATGATGGGTATAAATCATTGCCTAATTCCATTTTCTACCCTTCCAAATTCCATTTCTTTTAACTACACATTTTATCATAACTTCTGCTTTATTAATTCCTGCATCTCACAGGCTTTACATGTGGAGGCTGATGATGGTTCGCCACATATCTGGCACTGGGCTAGTTTTACCTTTTTTTTATCTAATTGCAGGTTTTTTTGGAAAAATTTTAGCATGTTCATTTTGGTGCCAGGGTGGTTCTCTTCCAGATGGTTGAGGTAATTTTTCAATCGTGAACGTAGGGATTGATGGGCGTAGGGACATTCTGCCAGGTGTACATCCACTTCATTCATAATTGCCCATATTCCCACTTCTTTTTCTGGCACCAGCCACAGTGGTTTGATGCGTGGCACCATTTTAGGGTGTATTCTGTCCTGTTTGGGGCCAAACTTGGCGAAACGTCTTACATCAGCTCTGGCGAAACTCATCAGGAAGGATTGAACTTCATCATCCAGGTTGTGGCCAGTGGCCAGCTTATCTGACCCTAACTGGCAGGCGGTGCGGTTCAGGAGGTGACGTCTGAAAACTCCACAGGGGACACATGCTGTCTGGAAAAATTGGGATGCCTCATCCAGGGAAAATCCAAGCTCAGTTTCAATGGATACTTCATGATACTCTACTCCCAGTTGATAGGCATTGTTACGAGCAGATTCTATTCCTTCTTCACGATAACCACCGATCCCCTCATCAATAGCAATGGCCAGAAGTTTAAAATCAAAAACACCTTCCTTTAAAAGTTTATCCAGAATCTGAAGGGTTAGAACACTGTCTTTTCCCCCCGAAAGAGCAACTGCTACCTTATCACCATCATCTATCAGGTTATATTCGGTTATTACCTTTTTAACCTTTGTTTCAAGTTTCTGGTTGAAGTTCTGGCTGTCCAGGTGTTTCATAAAAAATATATGGGTGGCGGGACATAAAAATTATTATGATATCTGCAGAACTGACTATAATCCCAATAGGCACCCCTGGGACCAGTCTAAGCGAATATGTGGCCGTTGCTGTATCTGCATTGGATTCGACTGGAATTAAATATGAATTAAGTGGTATGGGCACCCTTATAGAAGCCAATACCCCTGATGAACTATTTGAAGCCATTGAGATTGCACATGAAGCCGTTTTTAAGGCGGGTTCAGAGCGTGTGGTCACCAGTGTTAAAATAGATGATCGCAGGGATCGTGAACGGACCATGGCGGATAAAGTACATTCGGTAGAGAAAAAACTGCCATGAGAAAAGTGAATTTGGACAATTTTCACCCAACTTATTGTTAGATTTAGTTCTGAAAATATTCCTCTATAATTATTATTATGAGGGAATTAACCTACCTAAGCAAGAAATGGGCTGTTTTTCAATGAATTAACTATTTTCAAGGAATGAAATTGAAAATTCAAGCCCTAGGTAGATGCAATAATTTAAAGATAAAAAAAATTTATTTGATTTGAATGTTGATTTTCCAATTAGAAAAACTTGTCTGAAGCTCCTTCCAGAGTGATAACTATTTTTTCCAGTTCTTCAACTGAGAGAGAAGGATGCACCGGGAGAGATAAAACTTCAGAGGCTGCTTTTTCGGTTAAAGGACAGGTAGTATTGTATCCCATTTTCTGGTAGATCTCCTGTCGGTAAATAGGGATGGGGTAATGGATTCCAGTCCCAATATCTTCCTGATTCAGGTAGTTCATTAGATCATTTCTTTTCCCGTCTTCAACTCTCACCGTGTACTGGTGGAATACGTGTTTAACCTCTGGAGAAACAAATGGAGGCTCAATTCCGCAAATTCCCTTTAAATGTTCAGTGAAATATTCTGCATTTTCTATTCTCTTCTGATTAAACCCATCCAGTTTTTTAAGTTGCACCAGGCCAATGGCCGCTGCAATATCTGTCATCCGGAAATTGTATCCCAGAACAGAATGCTGATATCTTCCCCTTTCCCCATGAGCCCGCAGTACCCGGGCATTATCAGCGAGTTCAGCATTGTTGGTGGTTATCATGCCCCCTTCACTGGTAGTCATGTTTTTGGTGGGGTAAAAACTGAAACAGGCCATATCACCCAGGGATCCAACCATTTTATCCTGGAACATGGCTCCGTGTGCCTGGGCAGCATCTTCAACTATCAGAAGATCATTCTCTTCTGCTATTTTTCTAATACTGTCCATTTTTGCAGGTTGTCCGTAGAGGTGGACCGGTACGATGGCCTTGGTTTTTTTGGTGATTGCCTGTTCAATCTGGTTGGGATCCAGGTTAAAGGTGGCACGGTCTATGTCCACAAAAATTGGTCTGGCACCCACGTAGAGTGCACAGTTGCCGGTGGCTGCAAAGCTGAAGGGAGTGGTTATAACCTCATCACCCTTCCCTATGCCCATGGCCAATAATGAAATGTGTAGGGCTGTGGTTCCTGAGCTGGTGGCTATTGCGTGTTCTGTTCCAATGTAACTGGCAAATGCTTCCTCAAACTCTGCCACTCGTGGGCCCTGAGCTATGAACCCTGATCTTAAAACTTTTTCCACTTCTTCAATCTCTTCTTCACCGATAAGGGGCTTGGCAACTGGTATCATAAAATTCACCTGCATTAAAAATCTGGGATAAAATAGATAAGTCTTTATAATCATTTTTCAGCCCATGAATCCACTAAAATGGTTTAATCCATTGCTGGTTGGGAATAATGATTTGAAGATAATATTTCAAATTACTTTTGCCTTTCATCCACGATTTTAACATTGATTTTCATACTTAAAAATATACCTACATTCTGAAATAAAGAGATAATTATGGGTTAAAAATAATAATATAAGATTATTTAACGGAATATCCTTATGATATCTTCTTTACGTCCCCAAAACAGGATTGCGATCATTATAACCGCTGCCAGGATCAGGAAGGGTAGGCCACTGAATGGCTCCGATGCCTGGGTCGTGACCATGGAAGGGAGTCCGGGAAGCCCGGAATCTGTGGAATTGAAAAATAATGCCACATAAAGGTTGTTGGCTATGTGCACGCCCATGGCAGTTTCTATACCATTATCCCCCAGGGTTATGATTCCCAGCATTATCCCAATGACAAAGGTAGAGGCCACAATGGACAGATCCATGTAGAGGTTAGTTCCATTAAAAACATGGACACTCCCGAATATTAGAGAGGTTAGTACTAGCGGGACCCATGGTTTTCTGGAAACCAAACTGAACCCTTGCATGAGGTATCCTCGGAATAGGATCTCCTCAAATGAGGCCTGTATAGGGAAGGCTAAAAGACATATAATTAGAAGGATCAGGAAGCTCTCTGAGTTATAGGTAATCTGATAACTTCCTGGATTTAAGATTAGATCTGGTAAGGAAAGTATAAACAGGATCAAAGCCCATAAGACCAGTCCTTTAAATAAAAGTTTCCATCTAAGGCCAGATACTGTGTTGATTACCCTTGAAAACTTTTTATGGTGCACAAATCTTAGACAGATATAAAAAAGGAAAACAGAGATGGTGTAACTGATACCAACTAACACCACCAGGAAAAGAGGACTGGAAACAGCAGATTGAATGAAGGAGTATATGTTGGATATTTCTCCAGAGAAGAAAACTGATAACACTAACAATAAAACTCCCACTATAATTCCAGCTATCAGGCTGCCTCCAACCAGAGATACAATAACCGTTAAAAGGTATCTCCACCAGTTGTTTTTACCTTCCGAAGCATTTTCTAAAAATGATATTGATGAATCGAGCGATGACATTGTTTTTAACTCCACATCCCAAATATTCTCTTTCTAATAATTATAAAATATAATATTATTAATAGGTTGATTTTTAGGAGATAAAATGATTATAGAGAGATATAATAAATTTAGTTATGAATTGTATTGGGATAGGAATTGTAGAAATTCTGATTTAAGGTTAAAAGAGTTTAATAATTATAGATCTCCAAATGAATATAATGAAATTGAGAGATTATTAGGAATATTTGAGGCAAATTAGATGGTTGAATTAAAAGAAATAGATTTCTTATACGTGGAAGAAGGTCAAGTTAGGGTTAAGATTCCCCAATTCGAGAAAGTAACATCGAGAGCTCCGGTTTTTTTCAATCCAGTTATGGAACTTAACCGCGACTTATCAGTGGTTGCCCTGACCATGTACCAGCACTTGAAGGATGATGATATGGTTATCTGTGATGCCTTTGGAGGTAGTGGGATCAGAGGAATACGCTATGCTAAGGAGATTGAAGGTGTTTCTCTGGCTGTGGTAAATGATTTGAATCCCCTGGCAGTTGAACTGGCCAATGAAAACATCCTGGAAAATGGTTTGACCAATGTGAAGGCCTGTCGGGAGGATGCTAATCTAATTCTTCGCAAATGTAAAGGTAAATTTGATGTGGTGGACATAGACCCCTTCGGAACACCTGCACCATATGTTGAATCAGCGGCTGCCAGCCTTAAAGCAGGAGGGCTTGTCTGTGTCACTGCCACCGACACTTCTGCCCTGTGCGGCACCTACAGAAAACCATGTATAAGAAAGTACGGTGCTAAGCCTCTTCGAAATGAATATTGTCATGAAACTGGCCTCAGGATACTGGCTGGATTTCTTTCCCGTACCTTTTCCAAGTATAAGAAATGCCTGGATTTCCAGTTCTCACACAGCACTGAACATTACATGCGCCTCTATGCACTGGTTGGTAAAGGAGCTAAAAAAACAGATGAATCCCTTGAAAACATTGGTTACATAGCATACTGCCCCAAATGTCTTAATAGACAGGTTTTTAAGGGTATGGCTCCCAGGATATCCATGGATTGCCCTGAATGTGGTGAGGTTTGGAATGTTAGCGGACCCCTTTGGTGTGGGAAAATTCAGAATGCTGAGTTTTTAAATGGTATGCTTGATATGGTACCGGAAATGGAGATTAACCAGAAGAATGAGGTTATTAAACTCCTGGAAAAATGTCTGGCCGAGTCAGGTGCACCTCCCACATTTTATGATATCCATGCAATTTGTAGAAAATTGAAGATAAGCGCCCCTCCCATGGAGGGAGTCATGAATCTAATTAAAGATAGGGGTTACATGGTTACCAGAACTCATTTTAACCCAAATGGTTTGAAAACAGATGCCCCCTTATCTTTCATTGAAGATGTCATTGGTAGTTTTAAATAAGTTTTTAGCAGATAATACTCATTTAAATAAATAATAGAGTAATAAAACAAGCCCTAGATAAAGAAAATATTTTCCTTGGAGTAATTCCTAGAATAAATAAATATTGATGTTTGAATAATAGAAGAAGTGATAATTAAAACCCCCCAGAGATGGTTGAAAAAAGAGGGGATGCTTTAAAAGGCCCGGTACTAATAAAAAAATGATTGGATAAACTTTAAGCTTTAAATAGATGATTGTTTTTTTTTACTGATAGTCCAGCATGTGGTGGGTGTAGTAGTACTGTAGTTCAGATGCGTGCTGGAGTTCATAGTTTCGGAAGGGTAAATTCAGATACGGTGTTAAAATTCCCTTTATGGTGTAATAGTAAGCAGCCACCGGACCGTACTCCTGCCAGGTTATGTAAAAGTAGAGTGGAAATCCGCAGCCCTGAACAATTATAGGATTACCGGATCTTGCAGTTCCGTGCCATACCATGGGGATGGGCCCTTGTTGCCCATTCTTGGCAGCCAGTTTCTTGATATGTTTACGGGCATCATTCCAATTGTTAAAGGTCTGCCCATCAGCCTTGAATTTGTATCGGCCATCTGGAACTCCGAAAAAGGCCAGTTTAAGTGAATCCATATAATCAGTAGGACCTTCAGCACCGGTTCCACTGGTGTCAATAAAGGCCATTTCTATTATGTACACATCACCTTCCATGTAACTGCGATAATTGGAATCACCGGCAAAATGCACCACAAGAGCACATTTAGAGCCTCTTTCCGTAGCATATTCTGCTAAAAGCTGAGAATGTGGATGACCGGGGTACATATCAGGGTTGGCCAGTTTCACAAGTCCTAATCTCCCCACTGGCTCAACAAGACCAGTCGCAGTGGAAATAACAAGATAACCTCCGAATAACGCCAGAACAATTAAGAGAATAACTTGCCATTTCATTGCTTCACCATATTTATCGTTTGTAGGGATTCAGAGAGATGAAATCTTATCATTTGTATGTGATTTCCAATTTATCTATATTTTCAAAGATATAAGGCTTCTTGGATTTTTTTATTATCAGGTATGAATGGTAAACTAGGAGACTGAAGATAGGCTTGGTGATTGAAGGTTAAGACTTGGGGATCTGAGGTAACTTAGGACTTCCCCATTTTCTAATCATTGACCCAACTTACCTTTAAGATTTGTGTTTCCTCATCCATGTTAAGATTACCCATCCCTGTAAAGTTTATATCACTCGGTAAAGGAATTAAATTGTAGAGAGAAATTTTGAAGGAAACTTTGTGAAGAAAAACTTGATTATCGATGCATCTTATGTTCCCGAATGGATGAAGGAGGAAATATATATGGATATCGGATATTTAACTTCGGATGCTATGAAATATCCATCGAAGGATTTTAAAAAGATTATAATATTGGGATTATTGATAATGATCAGTTTCTTAATTTTTCCTGCTTTTATGGTAATGGGATATGTTTTCAGAGTTATTAAATGGTCGATTGCTGGGGTAGAGGAGCTTCCGGACTTTGATGAATGGGGAGAACTGTTCATTGATGGCCTTAAAATTTTTGTGGTGGAACTGGTCTACTTCCTTGTTCCCTCCCTGATCATGTTCCTGGGTATCTGGGCCTCCATTGGTTCATTTATCTCCCTGAGTAATTCTGAGAGTACTCTGGCTCCGGCTGCAGTTTACAGTGCCTTCAGTGTAATGAGTGGATTGATAATTCTGGGAATGGTGGTGGCCATAATATTCGGTGTGTTCTTCATCATCGGTGTGGCCAATATGGCTTATTACAATGGTGAACTAGGGGCTGCCTTCCGTTTCCGGGAAATAATAGATATCATTAAAGCCATTGGCTGGGTGGACTTTATCATCTGGTACGTGATGATGATTCTGGTGGCCATGACTGCTGGATTCATAGCCACTTTTATTGGACTGATGCCCATTTTGGGGTGGCTTGTAATCATATTAGTCATTTACCCCTATTTATATCTATTATACGCCCGTGCTGTTGGGCTTCTGTTTGTTTCAGGGTTAGAAGCCCTGTAATTTATTTTTTTCCTAAAAATTTATTTTTACCACCACAATTATTCACTATTTGAGATTTTTATTACCCACATGGTGAATAGAGCGCATTATCTTTTTATAAGAAAAGAAACATAATAATAGATACCCAAAAATGGAGGTATAAACATGGATATTGGAGAAATTATTTCTAATTCCCTTAGTTACCCGTCTCAGGACTGGAAAAAAGTATTAATATATGGAATTCTGTTCCTTATAAGCTTTTTAATAATTCCAGTCTTCCTAGTAATGGGATACTTTTTCAGAATTTTAAAAGGTTCCATTGCCGGTTTTGACGAACTCCCTGACTTTGATGAATGGGGAGATATGTTAATAGACGGTTTGAAAATATTTGTAGTACAGTTTGTATACTTTTTGATCCCAGCGATAGTAATCTTTATTGGAATGTGGGCTTCACTCGCCAGCTTATCTGTGACTGACGCAGGTAATATGGCCAACCCTGCCTTATTCATGGGGCTCATGGGCGGAACCGCAATTATTGGAATTATCCTAGCCATAATCCTAGGATTAATCGCATCCATTGCCATTGCCAACATGGCCCTGAATAACGGTGAATTTGGAGCAGCATTCCGATTCAGTGAAATCCTTGAGCAAATATCCATGATCGGATGGGGCAAATACATTGTATGGTATATTGTGATGATAATCGTCGCCATGATCGGTGGAATAATTGCAGGTCTCCTGAACATAATCCCAATCATAGGAACTGTAATCGCCATTCTAGTGATCTACCCATACTTGTACATGTTCTCCGCAAGATCCCTGGCTTTGCTCTTCGGATCAAGTGTAGAAATGGAATCTGTTGAATAAACAAACCCCATTTCCCTTTTTTTATTTTTTAAAGATTAGTTTATGATGATTTTTTTAATATTAATTTAACTCTGGAACTACTAATTCTGAATTTTTCAATCCCTAATCCAATAAACTAAAATACATCCCTATTTCCACCATTACTATCCAAATTAATGATATACCTCTAATTTCATTACTGAAATAGGTTAAAATTACATTTAAGTATATTTAAAGTTTTAATGATTTATTTTAAGATAAAAAAAGCATTTGAAAAAATAAAATAATAATTCCCTCTAAAATACTTGTTTCCTGAGGGAATTCGTTTATTGGTCCTTGTTATAATCCAGTCAGCCTAAGACCAGTTATCTTGGCAGTGTCACTGTTGAGGGCTCGCAGGTCATCTGGTGAGAACTTGCGGATATCATTGTGACCAGCCAGCTGGGCCAGCATTTTGGTTTCTTCAGTCATGGACTTAATGTAGTTGGCCACGCGCATGGCAGCTAGATCCACATCCAAACGTTCGCAGAGTATCGGATCCTGGGTGGCGACTCCAACCGGACACTTGCCAGTGTAACACATACGGCAGGCCCGGCATCCCATGGCGATCATAGCCCCAGTTCCAATGTACACTGCATCTGCACCTAGGGCCATTGATTTGGCCACATCTGCTCCACTTCTGATTCCGCCAGTGATGATGAGGTCCACGGTGTCTTTCATACCGATTTCTTCCAGTCCGTGAACTGCTTCCATCAGTGCGGCGAGGGTGGGGATTCCAGTGTGTTCAATAACCACTTCTGGTGCGGCTCCGGTTCCTCCTTCCATCCCATCCACAGATATCACATCAGCGCCGGCTTCGGCAACCAGTTGTACATCATCTTTCACCCTTCCAGGACCTAATTTAACCACAATAGGCACCTGCCAGTCAGTGACTTCACGGATGAGTTCGATGTGTTTACCCAAATCTCCCGGCCTGGTGGCATCCAGGAATCGGGCTGGGCTGAGTGCATCAGTTCCCAGAGGGATTCCCCTAATCTCAGCAACCTTAGGACTTACCTTCTCGGCTAATAGGTGTCCTCCCATACCGGGTTTGGCCCCCTGACCAATTTTAACTTCTATGGCATCTCCCACATTGAGGTAGTCTGCTGAAACTCCGAAGCGACCAGAGGAGTATTGGACCATGAGTTTATCTGCGCATTCTCTTTCTCGGGGGAGCATTCCTCCTTCACCGGTGTTGGCACAGGAGCCAACCAGTGCGGATCCCTTGGCCATAGCTACTTTACATTCCTCGGAGAGTGCTCCGAATGACATTCCTGCAATGAGTACTGGTGTTTCCAGTTCCAGAGGGTTCTCAGCGTACCTGGATCCCAGGACAACCTTGGTGTTACAGGCCTCCCTGTATTTGTCCACTGGAGACACAGAAGCTTGTCCAGGGAGTATTATGATATCATCCAGGCTAGGAAGTCTTCTTTCTGTACCGAAACCTCTAAGAACATACTTACCTGCTTTAGAAGTGTAACGTATGTCAGCAATTGTTCGGGGATCCCATATACTCCCGGCCCCAGTTGGTATAAGCACCGGACACGCGGCTGTACATGACCCGCACATTATACACTTGCTTTTATCAATTTCTGCATGGCTGTCCACAATTTTAATGGCATTAGTAGGGCAGACAATTTCACAGGTCCCACAGAAAACACAAAGGCCTTCGGTTGACATGGCCAGTTCTCCAGATGGAGATAATGGACGGATTGATGATGATCCTAGGGAGTTATCCATTTCAAAGTTCTGCTGCAGACCGGTGGCGAAATCTTTAATATCCACCACACCCAGGCAATTCTGTTCACAGGCCTTAACACAGGCAGGCTGTTCTTCTCCAGATGCCATGCACTGCTGCTCACATTTGAGCATCTTATCTTCAGTGTGGGTGATGCTTCCTATGGGGCACATTAACATGCAGAGGCGGCAGCCTACACAGAGATCCTGGTCAATCTTCACTACACCATCTTCACGGTAGATTGCATCTCTAAAGCAGCCCTTGAGACATGAAGGGTTTATGCACTGCTGGCAGACAATGGTCTGGTAACCTTCAGTCATTTTATGTAGGAAAATACCACTTTCCCCGTTTACCTTGGCACAGGCTTCGATACATTCGTTACATCCGTCACATTTGTCAGGATCAGTTAGAAGGATTTGTTTCATTTGGATGCCTCCTCTTTACCATAAAATGGCCTTAACTCCTGAGGCCCAATCTTAATGAAATCTTTTACCGGGGCATCAATGTTGTATTTTTGGAGTAGTGATGATAGTTTATCCTGGTCCTGGTTATCCAGTTCTCTCACTGCAGCATTGGTACCAGTCTCGTAGTTTCCAGCAACGTATATGTTTCCTCCGATCATCCAGTCACCAGTATCCTCTCCTGCATCTCCTGTGACTATTATATCTCCACTGAGCATGTAGAGTCCAGCGAGCTTGCCCATATTACCATCTATTATCAGGATTCCTCCTTTGTTTAGCTGACCCACTGCATCCCCAGCATCTCCGTAAACAACTATGGTGCCGTTGTAGGTTCCGAATCCAACTCCTTCCTCAGCGGAACCCTTTATAATGATCTCCCCGGAGGTCATGTTGTCACCCACGTAGCGACCAACATTTCCCTGTATTTCTATGGAGGCCCCGTTATTCAGTGCCGCCACGAAATCTCCCACATCGCCATTTAGGGTGATTTCTGCTCCAGGACCCAGTCCTACTGCAATTGAATCCAGTTTACCCGGATTTTCCAGGGTTAAATTATTTTTTTCTTCAGATAGTGCTTTTTTAATTTCAATGTTCAACTGTCGGGTTGTGTAGTTTTCTGCTTTTATGGTTTCCGATGTACTCGTTCAAATTCCCCCATGTATTGCTCATTGAGGGTACTAAATCAAGATTATATTATATAGTTTACCTTTCGTGTAACCTTCAAGGTATACTGTTATATAATAAATTGAGACAATAGTTATAATGATGAAATTGATTTTTGTCACTAAAAAAAATTAGGTGAACTTGTATGAAAACCCTGATTACCAACTTAAGAGGACAATGCCTCTTTAATGCCTCTATGAAAACCCAACCAGAAGGGCTAATTATCTTACATTATGGGAAACATCGAAAAACAGAATTGGACTCTTTCCTAAAGGGAGGCGAAATTAGAATTGATACCGAAGATCCTCATGATGCATTGAATCGGATTTTAGAGATTATAAGAGGGGCTAAAGTACATGGGGATGTTTATGTAGCCTTTGGTTCAGGAGATATTGGCCCTATTTTAAACTTTGCAGCTAACAAAGAAGAAGTATCCGGAATTTTCACCTGTTTTTCGGAGAAGGTAGTTAGACTCCCACCATTTCAATTGAAAATATCCAAGACCCGTCTTAAAATAATGGAAACACTTATCCAGAATGATTTTACAGCTGTTGAGATTGGTAAAAAAGTTGGGATATCCAGAGCAATGGTTTACAAACATTTGAACGGACTGATAGACCTGGGACTGGTTAAAAGATCTCCTTCAATGGAAAAGTACAGTATAACTGATGCCGGGAAAATGGCCATGACCTAAAACCATATTTCCAAACAAAAACTCCCTAAACCACCCATTTATTAAAATAGGAATCTAAACAAATTATGTCTTAATTTTTATTATATTCGGATTATGCCTGAAATTCTTGTATTTACATTGATTATAATAATATATGATATGCAGAACAATCTACCTTAAATAAAATTTCAATCACTGATCAATACACCATGTTGAACAATGATTTAGTTAAAGTGGAAAAAAGATAAAAATAAAATAATATGATGAAGATATAATTTTCAGTCAGATAAATAACCTATGATGATTATGGAGTTATCATGTCCTTAACCGAAGAAAAAGTAAATGATGTTATTATTCCATTGGATATTCAATTCTTAACTTGTAACTTGCCTTATCACTTAAAAGAACAGTTCCTGGGACAAAATAGTCCTCAAATTTTTGAACCTTCTTCATCATACACGGCTCAAAATCCATCTTTTGAGTATAGGACCGACATTCCTCATCATCAATTATTCCCTTCTTCACCAGTGCAATATACCGCATTTTTATGGTTTCTTCATTCAACAAAGGCATTTGATCACCTAATAATAACTTGTCCAAACTTGTATTTAAATTATTTGCACCAATATTTGAAAAATGTACAATAAATAATAGCATATACCCATAGAATATAAACAATGTTTATCTAAGCGGTGAATGTGATGAAAGAAAATGAAAAACATAATGAAATCGTGGGAATAGACGATGTAGACCGAGAAATCATTAATTTGTTCAACCAAGATGGTAGAATGTCTTATAGGAAAATAGCAAAGCGTCTCGATGTTTCCATTGGTACAGTGCATAATCGTATGGAAAAACTCACGAAAAACGGTGTAATCCAGAAATTCACACCAGTCATTGACCACAGCAAACTGGGTTACAACCTCACCACCATTATTGGAGTAAGAGTAAAGGGAGGGGTGCTGGAAAACTGGGAAGATCGCACTGCCTACCATAAAAACGTCCTCTGCATGTACGATGTTACTGGAGAATTCGATGCCATATTGGTTGCCCGATTCAAAGACACCAGCGAACTGGACCAGTTCATAAAAGGATTGCTCAAAGAACCTGATGTCCAGAGAACATACACCCAAACCGTACTTAACATTGTAAAAGAAGACCTAAGTTCAAGTAAAATGCTGTGATGAATTTGATCTGGTCAAAAAAGCAGGAAAATGATTCCAATTAACCACCACATTATTGATGTCTTTGGTTAGCATATAAATAATCTATAAACTGTTATCTATGAAAGTACTGTTATCTATGAAAGTGGTTGTAAATAAAGACGATTAATCAATTAATCCATCTAATGGAGGCCTTAGCGTGATTTCCCTGGTTAACTCCCCAGAATACGCAAACCATCAAACTGGATCCCATCCTGAAAATCAACAAAGGCTGGAAGTGATGATTAACTACCTTAGAGAAAAAGGTGAAATGGAAGAACTAGATATCCACCAACCAAAGCCTGCCTGTGATGAGGATATCCTCAAAGTGCACAGTAACACCTATTTGAAAAGTTTAAAGGATTTTATTGGAAGTGGTGGGGGCTACATTGATTTTGACACTTATGCTTCCCCTAAAAGCTATGAAATTGCTAAACTAGCAGCAGGTGGTGCAATTACTGCTTCTAAGTTAGTTTTCGATGGTTATGATTTTGCCTATTCCCTGGCACGACCACCGGGCCATCATGCCACTGCAAGTAAGGCCATGGGTTTCTGTTTAATTAACAATCTGGCAGTGGCCCTTGAGTACATGCGAGATGAGTATGGTCTTAGAAAATTCATGATAGTGGATTTTGACGCCCACTATGGTAATGGGACGGCAGAAATATATTACCAGGACCCTAACGTTCTTTACATATCCATACATCAGGACCCACGCACTATTTTCCCTGGAAAAGGATTTGTTGAAGAAACTGGGAGTGGAATGGGAGAGGGTTTCAATCTCAACATACCCATGACCCCCGGTTCAACTACTTCCGATTATATTTACATACTGGAAAAAATCATAGAACCAGTTTTAAGAAAATTCAAAGCAGACTTCTATTTCCTGGATGTAGGCTTTGATGGTCATCAGGAAGATCCCCTTTCCAGTCTCCAATTGGATGATGATTTCTATCCATGGATAGCCAATCACATGAAGAATCTAACCAGCCAGATGGTTCTGATACTGGAGGGTGGTTACAGCACCGATGCCATGGCCCGCTCAAACCTGAAAATGATAAAAGTATTAAAGGACAAGGAGACCCATGAAGAATGGCAACCACCAGGGAAGATGGTGGTGAAAAATGAAACCAGAAAAATATTTAGAAGAATCCAAGACACATTTTCACCATTTTTCACATTTTAATTATCAAAAACCAAAATATAAATTTAAAAAAGAATTGAAGAATGAAAAATAGATTTATACCGGCACTTAAAAATAGGTTTATACGGCACTTTATGAGTTTTGAGGAGATAATAAAAATGGATAAAATTAGGTTCAAACAGGCCCAATCACTTCTTTTAGAATCAGGGAAATCAAAAAAAGGTACTGAGAAATTAAAAAATCCCCGCGAAGGCACTCTTGATCCAGTTGCCTATGCAGAAATTATAAACCAGGTTATAGGAACTGAAGAATTTGTTTACTCCAGCAGACCCACCCATAAACTCCTCCAGGAAGATGCTAAAGAATTTTGCAGCAATTTAATAGATATCCGGAACAAAATTGATGATATCCTGGCTGAATTTGGTGTTTTAGAAAAGAAAAATATTGAAGAAGAAGTTAAAAGGCTTTCAGAAAAATTCATCATACTCACCAGTAAGGGAAACTTCAAGAAGATTATAACCCGCTGGGGAGTAGAAGCCCAGAGAATAGTTGTGGCCGGAGTTCCCCTAGAAACTGAAGACATGCGTGTTCTTAACCCTAAAATTCCGGAAACAGCCCTTGAACCTGTAAAAAAGAAAATATCACATGTTAAAAATGATATTATTCGTAAAATGGATCAGTTTGACACCCAAGAGATGTTAGTAGTGGTTGAAAATGACAAATCCGGAGAAATCATGGCAAAACGGGCTGAAAATCTTTACGGAGCCCGGGTGATGATCAGGGATAGTTTAAAAAATACATCCATCCTTGAATTCCGAAAAGCTCTGGAAAAAGAATATAATCCATAATTTTCATTTATCCTTTCCTTTATCCATTAACCAGTGGTTGGTGATCATAGGTAATCATAATGAAAAAATCAAACCATAACTCTTTTTATGTTCCATAATTAATAACAAAATTAAGACCGTGTAAAATTATGTAAAATTCCCCAAAAAAGTAGGGAATATCAGAACGAAACCATCACCTACATGATAAAAAAAAATCATTTCAAAAACTTCAATTAAAAATCCTTGGAAAAAGATAAAAAAAATTAAGACTTGTTTTTTATGTTTTTTCATTACACAAAAATACATTTATAGAACTCAGGGTGAAAAAAAATGGAACCACCGTGTTTACCAGATACCCAGGAAAAGTTACCTACCATCCCCGTGCACCTCACCAGAGTAGGGGTCAAAGGGGTCAAAAAACTCTTAAAGATAGAAAGGGAAAGTAAAAGACCCATAGTTCTTTTACCCACCTTCGACGCCTATGTGGATTTGCCCAGCACTCAAAGGGGCATCCACATGTCACGCAACCCAGAAGCAATTAGCGAAGTCTTGGAAGAAGCTGTCGAAGGCAGTGCAATGGAAGTAGAGTCACTGTGCGCTGAGATAGTGAATTTGCTCCTTGAAAAACATACCTATGCCAAGAGGGCTGAAGTCAGTATGAAGAGTGACTTCATGATCATGAAGAAGTCCCCGGTGACCAAACACAAAACCCAGGAAATGGTAAATATAATGGCCGATGCCATAGGCTACCGCACTGATGAAGGAGTGGTTATCCGGAAGATGATCGGAGCAGAAGTAGTGGGGATGACTGTATGCCCCTGTGCCCAGGAAACAGTGAAAGAAAGCTCCAAACAGAAACTCCTGGAATTTTTAGATGAAGAAACCACTGCAAAAGTCCTGGAAGCGGTGTCATTTGCATCCCACAACCAGCGGGGAAGGGGCAGTATCATGATCGAGGTACCCGCCCAGCAGATAATCAGAGGAGAAGACATTATCAAGATAATTGAAGACTCCATGAGCTCTTACGTCTGTGAACTCTTAAAAAGACCCGATGAACATGCGGTGGTGATTAATGCCCATGAACGTCCCATGTTCGTAGAAGACTGCGTGCGGAATATGGTGCAGAAGATTGTGAAAGAATTCTCCCACCTACCTGATGACACCCTAATAACAGTCCAACAGGTTAACGAGGAAAGTATACATCGCCATAATGCATTCGCTGAAAAAGTAGCTACTATGGGTGAACTTAAAGCCGAAATAACAAATGGTGGAGGGAATTAATGCAAATAAAAAAAATTGCCGGACAGATCATGGGCCAGTTGGAGGCCTTTGAAGGATCAAAAGCAGCCATGGACACCACCAATTTATTGATTGTTCGTGGAAGATCACGCCAGAGGATCCAGCCTGAAGAATTAAAATCCACCATCTCACAGATTCTGAAAGATTTAGGAACCAGAGAACTGGATATGTTTTCTGATGAAACTGCAGACATCTTCACTTTAATAGATGAACAGATCCGATCCCAGGTAGATATACATGGCGAAAGTGATGTATACGGAATATATCGCCTTAAAGAATCCTTTGAAAACATGAACTGCCATGCCGAGTATGGTATGGGCCTTTTAAATGATATTGCAGTATTCATTATTTTATGGAAAGATAAAAGTGGTGTGGGACCCCTATTTGTGGAACTGGTGGTTTCCTACCTGGAAGAATAATTAAAAAGAATCCATGGGAGATTTAAATTTCCCTTAGGAATGATTATCCTGTAAAAAGGAATGATTATCTTAGAGATAAAAATAATCTGGTAACAGTAAAAGATAAAAATGTTATCCAAAGAAGAGTTAATTTCCCTGATGAGAGTGCAGGGTGCTGATGTTCTGCAACTGATGATGCAAGCCAATTCACTCCACCAGACAGACAAAATAACCTATTCTAAAAACGTTTTTTTACCCCTGACTAATATCTGCCGGAACGACTGTGGTTATTGCACCTTCCGCCGTGAAGCAGGAGATCCTGATGCCATTCTAGTCATGCCCCCATCCGAAGTTCTAAAGACTGTCCAGGAGGCAGATGGTTATGAATGCCGGGAAGCACTTTTCACCTTTGGAGAACAGGCTGATGAAACACCACAAGTCAGTGCTGCCCTGAATGATCTGGGATTTAAGGATATGCTGGAATACCTTTACTATCTATGTGAAAAAACCCTGCAAAAGACTAGCCTCCTGCCCCATAGTAACCCTGGTGTACTTAAAAAAAGTGAGCTTAAAATGTTACGGGAGGTTAACGCCTCCATGGGACTTATGCTGGAAAATGTTAGCGCTAGACTCATGGAAAGCCCCGCCCACCATAAGAGTCCGGGTAAAGATCCTCAGTTAAGGATTAAAACCATTGAGAACGCCGGGAAACTGAAAATACCATTCACAACCGGACTTTTAATTGGTATTGGGGAGACTGTGGAAGAGAGAGTGGATTCTCTCCTGGAGATCAGGAGAATTCAGGATAAATATGGTCATATTCAGGAGATCATTATCCAGAATTTCAAATCTAAACCAGGTATTGAAATGGAATCCCACAGTGAACCTTCACTTCTGGAAATGATTCGGATGGTGTCAGTTACTAAGTTATTATTCCCGGATTGTAGTGTCCAGGTTCCCCCTAACCTTAACCGGAACACTGCCCAGATGTTTCTCCTGGCCGGGGCTGATGACTGGGGTGGTGTTTCACCACTCACCAGGGATTACGTGAACCCTGAAGCACCCTGGCCCGAGTTGGATGAACTCAGGAATTTAACCAGTCAACTGGGCTTCCAGTTGGAGGAGAGATTGCCCGTGTATCCCCAGTATGTTACCAAAGAATTTTTAAGCCCCTTTGTTCAGGAAAAAATATAAAAAAATCAATAACCCCCTCCATTTTTCACCATTCGGAGAGGCATTGTATGGCTTTTTTAGAGTTATAACCGAGTAGTGTGATGATGCCTGCTAAAAGTGCATTTAGAGAAACGTATTTTACTACTGATCTGTAG
>Ga0334895_1000238_pt1 | contig 88526 bp, 76 predicted proteins | sample GraSluR3_MG_7_FD_207229 | JGI IMG/M metagenome (GOLD analysis project Ga0334895, IMG submission 207229) | Sludge microbial communities from methane-producing bioreactor in Wageningen University, Netherlands - Granular Sludge_31_05-R3 | ecosystem: Engineered > Bioreactor > Anaerobic >... | reverse complement strand
TTTATTTTGATGGTGGTTTGTGTGAGTAGTTGGAGGAAGGTGGCTTGGTTTACTTTGATTCCGTTGATGGTGATGTATTCTGGTAGGTATTTGTTTCCTTCCAGGAATTTTTCAACGTCTATAGCTGATTGAGTGATCTGTTCGTTGGTAAAAGAGGGTGATCCTTCTCCTGCAGCCGGATAGTTATCATATTCTTGGTTGTCTTCTGAAGAAGTTGAATGGGTGGTGGTATTTGTGGTGTCAGTGATGGTTGTGTTAATATTTGAGGTTAAATTCTGACCATCCTCAGCTGCATAAATACCATTCAAACTAACCAATGCCATGAAACATAGAAATACAACACATAATAGTTTAAGGTTTATATGGGACCCCCCATGATTAGCTTTATTTAACTCATTTTATATCGCAAAATAATTTTTTTAGTAACATTAATTTAATGAATATTTTAAACAATGAATATCATAATATATGAAACGTTCATTTATGTCTTAATTTCAATTATTAAACATTAATATACATTAAAATTTGCCATATATATAATTTTTGTTTCACAAACATTGAAAAAATCGCTATAGGTCTTATTTCTCTATTTAGAACTTCTTTAAAGGGGAACAATGTTGTCTTAGGTAAGTTTCCTAGGATTGGTGTCTATTTCTATAATTGAAACTCTTTTAAAACCTATTTTCATTTTTCAGACCCCATATAATCTTTTATCAATAACGAAATTCAATCAATATTAAACAAAACAACATTAAATTGTGATTGAGATTATTTTAATCATATTAGTATAATAAGAACTACTCAAACAATTCATAAAGACAAAATTCCTAAAAACAAATGAAATTAACCATTGGATTGTTTTTCATCCAAAATAACCTCAAAAAAATAATTTAAAATATTTTTGTTATGCAAATGAAACTTATTTTTAAATTAAATACAAGTCAATCCCATAATTATATTAAATCTTAGAATGCATTTGTTATTTTATAGGTTCATATAGATTTTCATATATTCTCATTATATAAAACTAAATATAACCAGATAATTATGAAAACAAGTACAATTATCGGATAATAAAAAGTTTATAACCAAAAATAATGAAAGTTTAGTAAATTAGAAATTCTCAAGGTAATCTTCAATGATAACAGTAGTGTGTGTATATAATAATCAAGAAAGTTTAGACAACCTCCTTCTAAAAAGCTTAAAAACACAGTCATTAGATTATGAACTGATTTTAATGGACAACACCAATAATCATTTTAAATCAGCTGCTGAAGCTCTGAACCAGGGTGCAAAAAAAGCTAACGGCAGTTATATAATGTTCGTTCATCAGGATATAGATTTAAAATCCGATGAATGGCTGAAAAATACAGAAAGCACATTAAATTCTTTGGATAACTTGGGTGTTGCCGGTGTTGCCGGTGCATCCCCCTGGGATGAGGATGAAAAAATATCAAACATAAAACAGGGCTCTCCTCCACGAAAGATTTCTGATAACCATATAGAAACTCCTCAAAAGGTACAAACAGTGGACGAGTGTCTTTTTATAATTCCCAAGTCAGTTTTTGATATATTAAAATTTGACGAGGAAGTATGTGATGACTGGCATTTGTATGCTGCTGATTACTGTTTAAGTGCCATTAATATGGGGCTTAATGTTTTTGTAATACCTTCAGAGGTCTATCATAGTTCTCCAGGGAATTCAATGTCCGATAAATATTACACTACCTTGGGAAATATATTGAAAAAGCATAAAAAATATCATAGATTTATTTTCACTACAATGGGCGGATGGACATCTTTTTACCCTCTTTATATCCAGAAGAAAAGACCATATGTTAAAAAGAAATTATTGGCTATTTTTCAAAAAATTTACCAAAGTGAAAAATAGTTTTACTTCAATTAACTATAAATTAACATATTTTAACCATATTTTTAAGGAGAATAAACAGATTAAGAATTAAACAATGATTATCTATTCAAAGATTATCTAATGCTATCAAAATTTTAGATTAAGTCACCGCATAATTAGAGAACAGTGAAATAATGAGTTTTCCACGTGTTGCAATCATAATCCTAAACTGGAATGGATGGAAAGACACATTGGAGTGTCTTGAATCAGTATATCAAATTAAATACCCTGAATACGATGTAATAGTAATTGACAATAATTCTGAAGATATTTCAATAGAAAAAATAGAAGATTACTGTGCTGGTAAAATAAAAGTTGATTCTACTTTTTTTAATTATCAGGATAAAAATCCCATAAAGATTTTTAAATATACCAACACCGAAGTTGAAAATACGAAACTCCCTCAAATGGATAACATCAATTCGATTAATTCCCAGGAGAAGTTAACCCTTATAAAAAACGATAAAAACTACGGGTTTGCCTGGGGAAATAATATTGGAATAAAACATGCACTGAAAAACTTGGATATTGAGTATGTGTTACTGTTAAACAATGATACAGTTGTGGATAAAGATTTTTTAACCGAACTAGTGGATGTGGCAAAAAATAACGACAATGTTGGTTTCGTCGGGCCCAAAGTCTATATCTACAATGATAAAAATACTTTACAAGTTGCAGGTGGGGCTAAAGTAGACTTAAAACATGGTGAAGTGGATGAAATTGCCTACCACCAGTTGGATGAAGGCCAGTTTGATCACTTCTTGGAACCGGATTATATTGGTGGTACATGTATACTATGCTCCAGGGAAGTAATAGAAAAGATTGGAATGCTGGATCCTACCTATTTCATGTACTGGGAAGATGCAGATTGGTGTTTTAGAGGACGTAAACATGGTTATAAATCAGTTTATGCCTTCAAATCTAAAATATGGCATAAGTACGGGGCATCCAGTGATACTCCATTTAAAATGTATTACTTTACCCGGAACCGAATTTATTTCGTGAAAAAAAATAATACCCGTAGAGAATTCCTCCGCTTTTCAATATTTATACTGGCAGTAATATTATCTAAATCAATCTGCCAGTTGATATTTAAACGTGATTTGAAGATGAGTTATGCATATCTTAAGGGTTTTTTTAATGGAATAATCCTTTCTGATAATTCAACTGATATTAAGGTGTAAAATAGTTAGTAATGGAATAATATTATTTACGAGGAATTAGATGGAACAAAGACTAAAAATTGCAGTTTTTCACAATTTGCCCTCAGGAGGGGCTAAAAGAGCGTTATATGATCATGTCAAATATTTAATCAATTCTGGTAATATTGTGGATGTTTTTATTCCATCCACGGCTAACGAGGAGTATTTACCCCTGAAAGAAATTGCTACCCATGTTAAAGTTTATCCAGTTCATAAGAACATTTCCAGTTTCTTGTTATCTTTTATGAGGTATCGTCTACCAGTGGGTGAGTTGAGTAATCTTGAGAATGCTCAGAAATTAATAGCCGATGAAATCAATGGAGGAGATTACGATGTTGTATTCTGCGAACAGGATCAATATTCCATGACTCCCTTTATACTCAAATATATTAAAAAACCGTTTGTATACTATTGTCAGCAACCTTTAAGGCATGATGAAGCTATTCTTAAAAAAATTGCTAAAAATAAGTCTGGTATTAAGGATTCCCTTAAGGGACTGGTTTACCGTTACATTGATAATCGTTTTGTAGCTATTGATAAAAAATTAGCAGAATCTGCTAAATACACATTGGCCAATTCCTACTTCTCTAGAGAGTCCATTTTAAAAACATATGGAATTAATTCTTATGTTTGTTATCTGGGAATAAATACTGAACTTTTCAAACCAGTTGAAGTTCTGAAAAAAAATATGGTCTTATCCGTGGGAAGCTATATCTCGATGAAAGGTCATGATTTTATAATCAAGTCTTTAGCATACATAGATCCAGGAATCCGCCCTAAATTTGTTTTAATTGCGAATAATGGTGATAATGACTGGAAACAATATCTTGAAGAACTTGCAGAAAGTTTAGATGTTGATATGGAAATTTTAACTTTAATTGATGATGATAGATTGGTTGAACTTTATAACCAGGCCCAACTTATTCTCTATTCCCCCCACCTTGAACCATTTGGACTGGTACCACTGGAATCTATGGCCTGTGGGACACCAGTAGTTGCAGTTAAAGAGGGAGGAGTTAGAGAAACCGTAATCCATAACAAAACTGGCCTACTCACAGAAAGAGACGAAGAACTATTTTCCAGTGCTGTAAAAGAATTACTGCAGGATGAGAATAAAAGATACGAGTATTCCAAGAATTCAGTGGAATTAGTCCGAAATTACTGGACACTTGCTGAGGCAGGGAAAAGATTGGATTGGCATTTAAAACGGGCTAAAAATAGCAAATAGTTACATAAGTTGGAGAATTGAAAATGAATAGTACTGACCCTCATGTTTCCATTATAATTTTAAATTGGAATGGCTGGGAAGATACCCTGGAATGTCTGGAGTCACTCTATGCCATTGATTATGAAAATTACAATGTAATTGTGGTGGACAATGGATCACAGGATGATTCAGTGGAAAAGATCAGGGATTATTGCAGTGGAAACCTTGAAACCGAGTCACCATTTTTCAGGTATAATCCCCTTAACAAACCAATTAATCTAATTGAATTTGATAAAGATGATGTTGATGAAGAAGAGATATCTTCCAAGGTTAGTGCTGAATCCCTGAATCTTTATCTTCTTAAAAATGATAAAAATCATGGTTTTGCCGATGGAAACAATATAGGAATAGATTTTGCCCTTAACAATCTCACCACTGATTACTTAATGCTTTTAAATAATGATACTACTGTTGATAAAGATTTGATAGGTCCATTACTTAAAACCACTGAATCAGACCCTAAAATAGGTCTGGTGGGTCCGAAAATTTATTCCTATGATCGTCCCAGTGAAATTCAGACTGTGGGATTTAGTATAAAATGGTCAAGGGGCGAAATTGTTTCCATTGGTCATACAGAATTAGATGAAGGTCAGTATGATAAAATAACAAATGTTGACTGTGTATCGGGTTGTTTAATGTTAATTAAAAAGGAATTGATCCTGGAAATGGGAAAATTTCTGGATCATGAATACTTTCTGTACTACGAAGACATGGATTCCTGTGTAAGAACTAGAAAATTAGGATATGAAATATATGTTGTGCCTAATTCAAAAATATGGCATAAAACATCATCCACATCCAAAAAAGCTGCTCAGACTGCGGGTTATTACACATCTAGAAATGTATTCATTTTCATGAAAAAGTATTCACAAAAAAACCAGTATCGTTTATTCTTGGTGTACTTTTTTATTTACAAATTATGGTATTCTATAGGACTTAACACAGTTTATTACCGGGATTTAAAGGCTTTTATCCCTATTTTAAGGGGTACCAAAGAAGGTTTAGCTTGGAAAAAATAGAAATCTATATTTTTCAGAAATCTATATTTTTCATTTTTTTACAAAGTTTATTGCATTTTGAAAACCTTCAACCATATTTTTATATGAAAAGCCAGTTTCTACTATTTTTTTTGAACGCTTACCCATCTTTTCCCGCAATTCATCATTGGAAAGGATAACTTTCATTGCATCATACAATGCCTTTGAATCTTTTTCAGGAACTATGAAACCGTTTTCTCCATTTTTGATCATATCAAACGCAGAACCAACTGCATCTGATGCAATAACCGGGTTTTCATAGTACATAGCCTCATTAACCACAAAAGCCCAAGCATCAACCATTTCATGAGTTATGGATGGGACAACGCACAAATCACTAGGACCATAATAGTTTTTAAGGAGATCATTATCAACGTGGCCCTGAAAGCACACATCCTTCTCAATTTGTAGATCTTCAGCCAATTTTTTTAATTTTTTTTCATAATCTCCTTTACCTATAATAACCAGAACAACATCATTCATTCCCTTTTTTAAAGTAGAAAACGCGTTTAATAAGTAGTCTACTCCTTTTTGTTTCACTAAACGTCCAACAAACAGTACAATTTTTTTATCTTTAAAAGAAGGATATTGGTCACGTAAATTACTTGTATTCACCATATTAGGGGAACTTTTTAATTTCACGATTTTATCGGGACTTTCAGTTGGGGTCTGTGAAATATTACTGGCATTGGGCATTAAAAATACTTTGGAGGGGGAAGCCCCTAAATACATAACACATTCTTTTTGTTTGGTTCCCGGGAGGATGATGGCATCAGAATTTTTAACAATGATCCGGGCAAAAAATTTCACCAGTTTCCGTTTGGTAGTTTTGATGTTCCAGTTCCAATCTTCAGTCCATAATACAAATTTTTTTCTCCTCAATTTTGCAATGACAAAATAAAGGGTGGTTTCTATTATCTCCGGGAGACTGTCCCAGCTACCTCCAACGATTATATCATAATCTCCTAATGATTCTCTAATAACCCCAAAAGCAATGCTTAAATAATTTTTCAATATGGTATAATCTACATTTTTCATTCCGTCAATTTTATCATCTATTTCCACATCATATATCTCTTTAGAAACATCTAAATGGGTGAAAACGAATTTAATAGGGTAAATTTCTGATAATAGGCTGAAAAATGGCCTACGGTACCACATGGCTGTGTTGTGGATAAAAACTATGCGGGATGATTCTGGACTCATGTTATCATTCCCATATTCTGGAATAACCGTTATCGTAAATGATAAATTTCCCTGTAAATAAGTTACGGAAATTGGTTATATTTTCTTCTTCTTCCAGCTGAGTGTACACAATACCCTTTTTAATATTCACATTCCATTCATAGATATAACCATGGGGAATAGTTTTATTATCCAAAAATAACTGCTGACTGATATTATTAAATTGGATACCCCCTAACATCAACCTTTGATGCCCAATACCATCAGTATATATTTTCTGGTCTATTTTAGAATTGTTTAACCATTGGGCTCCAGTTATCTCCTGATCGTATATAAAGTATTCACCACGAAGTTTCCCATTGCTATCGTAGTGGGGAGAATATGGTGTTCCATAGAAATAGTACTGCAGATACGTACTACATGAAAAGAGGGATACTAAGAGCACAAATAATAATACATAACTTAAATTAACCTTTCTAAGTAAATTGGCAACTTCATCCATGCCTATGATAAAGGCCGGGGCCAAAAATATTAAACTTTGCAGGAATATGCGGGGAGCACCAAATAGCTTGGATACCATAGGCACAATGATGAACATAATCAGTAACAGTATGAACAGATATATTCCTAAGATAAAGCCAAAATCCATTTTCTCACGGTAATATTTGAATTTTATAGTAATTCCCAGTAACCCAATGAAAATAGCTAAAAATATTAGATCATTGGCAATTATACTCATCAGGTTAGGGATTGATTTCACACCAATGCCAAAGATAGCCAGTACAGAGGCATCCCGGGAGTCAGCAGTAATTCCCGAGGCAGTGCTGCTGCTGATCTGTTCCACGGATCCCGAACCTGCATCCACTTGTATTCCTGCAAAAACACCGTACCATACCAGCATAAATGCAAAAATCAGCACCATAATATCAAAATTTTTGAAATTGATACTTTTGTTTTTAATATTTTTTAAATAGGACATCAGACTCTTCAAGAAAGGTAATAATATTATGGGTAGTAACAGAGCCAAAGCCACATATGCAGTGGAATAGTGGGAGATTATCACGGTCCATATTGAAAGGATCAGCAATATCTTCCTACATTTATCGGACATTTCCTCATCAAACAGGATGAAAACAGCCAAAAAGAAGAACAGAAGTGCCACTAACTGGCGTGTACATCCCAGGGAAAGTATGAAGAAATTTTGGAATACTATAAGTAACGCTGCTAAAAATGCCTTATCATTTTTAAAATATTTATTGAAGGTAAGGTAGGCTACTAAAGGAACTAATGAACCAATAAATGCATAAATTATCTTGAATATATATTCTCCATTTATATTGCTTAAAACAGCGTATATTGTGGGGAGAATTGTGATGCTGGTACAGAGGTAGTAGGCGTTGCTGGCATTGTTTACCACGTCCCAGAATGCCTGTGAAAAGGTGATGTTAAATACGGTATATTCATGATGGACATCAATTCCAAAAATATGATTTGATGTTAATCCATTGAGTAAAAGCAATGACAGACTTATTAACCATATTGCTAGGGGATAAGTGGATGGATGTGTTTTATTTTTAAAAATTAGAAGAAAAACCATGTAAAATGGGATTAAAAACAACATTATCAATATTATAATGTTATATTCCATTTTATTCATTAAGAAGGTTCCAATGATAGCTAAGACTGGTAACATAATAGGAAAAATTGCCAGGGAAATTGATTTATTCTCAAAGTTCATCTCCCAGTTAAAGAATTGATGGAAGGCAAGATCTTTATTTTTCTTTAATGAAATCAACATTAAGCCTATCATAGTCAAATTTAATGAGACTAAGAGTGGAACTAATGAGAATGGTTTGATATTTGCCAGGTATATGAAGTTTATGCCTAACCCAAGAAACATTAGAAAGGCTATGCTCAATGCCAGGCTCAATACTATTTTTTTAAGGAATTTTATTTTATGCAATTGGAATATGGATAAAATTAAAAGTCCGGGTACTGTACTGAAAAAAGCAACTCCCAAAACTTCTCGTAGGATAGGTATATTCAAAAATATACTCAGATCAGTTGCAATAAGTAAACAGAACAATGTAAAAATCAATTTATTTACATCACTCTCACGTACCTTCTTTATCATCTCTGTAATCATGGGGATCCTCTTATTTAGCAAGTTTTTGATATTCTTTTTCTAGCTGTTCAATGTGCTTTTCCATGGTATACTTTTGCACAGATTCGTATGTTCCTTGTTCTAATTTTTCCAGGGTTTCCGGTGAATCAATTAAAGTTTCTAACAGTTGCTGGAGTTCATTCACATTACCTGCTTCAAACAGGTAACCATTAAATCCATCTTCAATTAGCTCGGGAATTCCTCCAATTTTACTACCAATTACAGGCGTTCCGTAGCTGAAACTTTCATAAATAACCATTGGTGAGTTATCGTACCATATAGATGGCACCACAGTTAAATTAGAATGTACATACATTTTTAGAAGTTCTTTTCCCTCAAGGAAATCATAAAATTTAATTCGATTATCATTTTGTGACATTAACTTTAATTTTTCACTACATAATCCTTTCCCAACAATATCCAGGCGTATATTCATATTATTAATCTTTTTAAAGGCATTTAAGAGTACATGCACACCTTTATGTTCACCTAAATTGCCCACATAGAGTATATTAGTAGTTGAGTATTTTTTTTCAAATTTTTCTTTATTATCTAATTCAATTCCTAGGGGGATTTTTTTAGATTTAACATCTTTAAAGAGGCCATTTGATTTTAATTTATTTATGACGAATTGTGAAGGTGATATTAATAAGTCTACTTTGTTCTTAGCCAGATGTTTTTGAACCTGGTTGTAAATCTTACATAGTGCCGATGGGGTTTGGCAGATTTCTCCAGAACTATTTAGTAAATTGGCCCTCATGCAAATCAGAGAATAGTCATGGGCAGTGAAAACCAGGGGAATCCCTAAACTTTTAGCAGGCGAAAATGAAGAAAGAGATACTCCTTTGAAGTTATGAATATGAACAATGTCGGGGGTTTCTGTTTTTAATATATTTTTTATGATTCTTTCATCATAAGGATTCCATAAATCAATTATATGCCATAATGGTTTAATTAACATGGATTGATTAGGATGATCATAAATATGGTAAATATTTAGTGGTTTTACCTGGTAAATTTTCACGCCATTTATAGTTTCCACATCATTTTCACTGAAAGGGGTGGTAATGACAATTACTTCGTGCCCTTTTTTAACTAATTCTTCTGAAACTTTTTTCACACTTACTTCAGCACCGCCCAATACATTGGGAGGATATAAATTTGATATTAAACAAATCTTCATTAAAGCACCTTTTCATAAAGATTTTCAGCCTTTTCAGCAATTTTTAACCAGGTATATTTTTCTTTAACCAGTTTTCTTCCATTTACTCCCATTTTTTCAGACAATTCAGGGTTGGTTAACAGTTCGATAATGGATTGTGCTAATTTCTCCACATCCCTGGGTGGAATTATTATTCCCGCTTTAACCTCCTTTAAATCATCGGAAACCCCTACAATATCCGTACTTATTACTGGAGTTTCACATGAGAGGGCCTCAAGGGCGACAATTCCAAAACCTTCCTGTTTTGATGAAATGGATGGAAGAACAAAGACACTACATTTATTATAATATTCTACTATTTTTTCGTGGGGAATAAATCCATGGAATTCCACATTATTTTCTAGCCCGAGATTATTTGCCATTTTTTTGTAATAATCAAGTAATTTTCCCTTTCCACCCACTACCAATTTAACATCATTTACTTCTCCTTTAACAATTTCTAAAGCTTTTAATAAATAATCTAAACCTTTATACTGGTGGAATTCATCTAAAAGACTTAGGAAAAATAAAGAATTAGCTTCCTTGGTCGAACTCATGGGTTTGAATTTATTCACATCCACTCCGTTGGGTATTACTTCAATTTTATCCTCATATTTCTTTAAATAGGGTGAGGACTGCAAATAATCAGGTTGGGTGATGATAATTTTTGCGGCATGGTTTAATAATAATTTTAGGGCAGTATTATTGTATAATTTAGCTATATGGTGGGCTGCCCCATTTCCAATGATATCATTATGATAAGTAACTACCAATGGTTTATCTTTAAATTTAGATGCCATATAACTCCAGTCAGCACTCCAGGGAGTGGGGATGTGAGTGTGAATAATATCAAAATTTTCTTTACTTATTGCACATGGTAACCCTGGTGTTATATTAGTGTTGGCTATTTTCCCAATGTAATTAATCCTCTTTACCCCTATGCCCTCAACTAGTTCTTCCGGTATTGATTGGGGTTCATTAGCACATAAAACCCTTATTTGATGTCCTTTTTTTACCAATTCTTGGGAAAGATAATAAACATAATTTTCAACCCCTCCAATGAATGGATAAAACCTGATTGGAGTTTGCAGTATCTTCATAATAGTCCTCAATATAATTTTTTACTAAAGTCTTTAATTTACTCATTTAGAGATTTTTGATAATAACATTCTAGATTGGACACAATCTCATTCCAGTCATATCTTCTGGCAGACTCAATACATTTTGTCTTTAGTTTATCCCTTTCTTTTAAGGCTTGATTTATTTGAAGTTCCATATCTTTTTTAAGGGAGGGTGTTATAAATCCATTGACCCCTTCCTGTACCAGATCAACAGCAGCGTTCATTGTGCCTTCCACAACCACCACTGGAAGGCCACATGCATTGGCTTCTACTACAACCATGCCAAAACCTTCCCTCTCTGAGGGAAGCACCAAAACCTTAGCAGCCTTCATGAAACCAAACAGATCTGAAACATTTTCCAGGAATCCCATAAATTTTAAATTGCTTAAAAGATCCAGGTCCCGGGCCAACCCTTTGAGGTTTTCCATTTCAGGACCATCACCAACTATCAGGCAGTTTATGTCGGGATTGCTTTTTTTAACAGTGGAAAGACTGTGAATTAGTAAATCTACTCGTTTTTCCTTTATAAGTCTGCCTGCGAAGATCAAATCCCATTCCTCATTTTTAGGGGGGACCTGTTCTATCTCCTTGAAATTGATGCCCGGCGGAATTACCATTGATCTGTTAATTCTTCTAATATCTTGAAGGTTCTTTTCAGTTTTAGGGGATATGCAGATTATGTGATCGCTGAGACGGTAAATTATCTTTTCCAAGGTTTTACCAAAAAATCCCATGAATCCTAGGTAAGTATACCAGTAATCACCCCAGATCTCCAGGGCAGTGATAATTAAAAATGATTTACCCATGATAGAATGAAATTTAGCGGGAAAACAGGAGAAGAAAGGAAAACCTTGACAGTCCACAACATCAAAATTTTCTTTCCAGAGTTTGGGTATTAATCTAACCGAGAATAATATGGCTTCACTAATTGATCTACGGTTATCGGTGTAAAGTTCTTTAGGTTCACCTACCCCGTGCATGTGAATGCCATCAAAGATAATATCCTCCTTTTCTTCTTCAGCCCACCACCATCCCCATGAATAGCAGTGCACCTCATGCCCCCGTTGAACCATTCTAAGAGCTAGATCATATATCCTTTTTTCAGCACCTCCTTTAACCCATGGATAGGCTGCATCGTAGACATAAGCAATCTTCATGTTGAATACTCCAGAAATAATTGTTATAATAATTATTTATCTTGACAGTTAGTTTATTCTGATTTAAACAAATGAATTAAATAATTATAAAATTTCTGTTATCTCGAAAAAATAAGGGTGATAGTTAATCCCCTTTATTTAACAACAGTAAACTTAAGAACATTCCTGAAAAAATGGTCTGGATCCCCAGTAGTGAGAGGATCATGGCCACCACTGTGGTTTGCACCTGGTATAGTGCACCAAATCCTCCAGTGCTCCAGTTGGAAATGACATAAAGTCCAAGAATTATTCCTCCTAACAGAAAGATGACTCCTAAAAGCAGTTCTTTCTCTAATGAGTGGTAACTCATCAATTTCTTCTTAATTCCCGAGCTACTGGAATAACCGTAGGCAGCACCAAAGGCTCCGAAGTAAAGCCATGAAAGGAGTAACTGATATCCAGTTAACAACAAAATACCACCCAGAATCAGGGAATGCATTCTTGATATTCCCTGGAACCATACTAGCAGGGTTAGAGCAGCTCCAAAAATAAGAGCAATAACTCCGGGTATTAATAGGAATGGTCCCGGCCTGTAGAGCATCATAAAACGTAGATGTCTCCATCCATCTGAAAATGAACTGAGTTTTGATTCACCTTCACGAGGATAATAGGTAATAGGGATTTCAGCAATCCTTAATTTTTGGCGGGATGCTTCTATTACCATTTCCGAAGCAAATTCCATACCTGTTGTTTTTAAGTTCATTTTATTCCAAGCTTCTCTGGTCATGGCCCGCATACCACAGTGGGCATCGGATATTCCAGTTTGGAAAAGGATGTTTAAAACCCAGGTGAGAAAGGGGTTACCAATGTATTTGTGAAGGGCAGGCATTGCACCGGGACGTATATCTCCCTTTAATCTTGATCCCATTACGAACTCTGCATCACCATTTAAAATTGGTTGAATAAATTCAACCATTTCATCAAAGGGATAAGTTCCATCTGCATCCCCCATTACCATTATATCGCCTGTGGCTTCCTTAAAACCGCGAAGGTAAGCATTACCATAGCCTCGATTGGTTTCTAAAACAACCCTCGCTCCAGCTTCAGAAGCTTCTTTAGAGGTATTATCAGTAGATGCATTATCCACAACTACTATTTCGGTTTCAAGTCCAATATCATTTAGTTTTTTGATGGGTACTGTTCGGACAGTTTTGCCCACAATTCCTTCTTCATTTAGAGCGGGGATAACAACAGAAACTTTCATAGAATCACTTTACAATTATTAAAAAGATTATTTAACTTAGTTTTTTATGTTATATAATTCATACTCATCACATATTATGTTTGGGTAATTTTCAATATATTTAATGATTGAGGGTTCCTTAATACCAGTAACTATCTCCCATGATTAATAATCTATGGTGCATACAATGAAATTATCATTTTCATATACCTTGGTTGCATAATCTGGTTTGATTTCATCAAAATGGGTGGTAATATTTTTGCTGAAGTAATATAACGAGAAAAACTCCGAGTTAATACTACGGATATAGATTGGTATATTCTTATCTTCTGAAGGTAATACTAGATTCTTATCGTAAACCAGATATCCAACATTTATCTCTTTTAATCTCAATAATGATGTATCAGTATGATTTTTAAGTGAATAATGCTCAAAACCATAATTCATAGGCATACCTGCTTTAGATACCAGGAACATCCCTGTGAACTGGTTAGAGATCACCAGGGAGCGACTTTTATTCCCGTTTTCATTGAACCAATTGGCCAGATCAATTTCTGAATCAGATGGAGGGGCTATCTGCACAGTTCCGAACTCATTTTTCGCATTGTATACTGCAATATCTAGATCAGTAACTGTCAGCACCGCGCTTAACATGGGAAGTGCAAGTATGATTACAAAAAATGTTGTTAGCATATTTTTTGATGAAAAATGCCTGTTTTCTTTAAGTTTATTATATGCGATGTGTATTCCGTATCCTCCCAATATAGATAGGGGGATCAGTAGGTAAATAAGCACCCGATAGGAGATGACATTGACACCAAACCAGTAAGCGTTGCTTAAAAAGATCATGGAAATTATCCAGCTTATGATCACGTAGTCTTTACGTTGGTGTCTTTTCACCGCAAATAAGCCTCCAATAATTGCAAATACCAGCACCATAATTCCCAGGTTGCCCAGATAACTGTAAATTCCAAGGGGACGATTAGTAGGTAAAGATGTGCTCATACCAATAATGGCAGTTATTCCCTGCTGCCATAAACTTCCCACGATCTGGGGTGCTAAGACCTGGAGGCCAATAATCCCTACTATCCCTAGAACTAGGGGAATAATGAAAAAGGATATAAAGTTTCCCAAGGCTTTAAGGTTCCGGTAAACAATTAATTCCATTAGTGTGATGCTGATAATTACCAGTATCAGGCACAGTGTAGCTGCCTGGTGAGTGGCCATAACTAATAAAAATAATATTCCCCCTATTATTGCTATTTTAAGATGATTATCCTTAAAGGAACGGTAGTAGAAGTAAACTGCTAGGGGGAGGAAGACAAGAGCCAAGTTTTCAGGTAGGGCTAGGATCATACGCTCCACCAGCATGCTGGATAACATTAGAAAACCAGCGCCTAATCCTGCCAGGGATCCGTAAAATTTGTAGGATACATAAGAAACTGATAAAACAATGGATGCGGCTAGTATGGATTGAAGGAATCTGGCTACCTGGAAAAAATCAATTCCCAGGCCAGTACCAATGGTAGCGATCAGGAAATGGAAAAGAGGAGGATATCCTATTTTTTGACCGACAGGTGCGTTTAAAAGTGGGGTGGCCAATGTGAATCCGTTATGGGCGTAAACCTGGGCATAGTGGATATGGTATATAATATCCCATCCCAGAGGCCACTGATATTTTAGGGAGGGGATTAGGGCTATGATAAAAGCAGCTATTGCAGGTAAGAGAATTAAATTTCTTTTATTAGAGATTGAAGTGTAATCCATGTATTTTCACCATAAAAGGGATTATTTTTACCATAAAAGGGATTATTTTCACCATAAAAGGGATTATTGTGAATCAATAGGTAGACTATCCATTTTACATGGAATCCTTAATTACTGGGAATTTTTCCCCAATGTCTGAAAATCTTTTTATAAATTTTTAATTATTCTAAAAACATTCCTTAATTGTTTATTTTAAACTCTTCAGGGACTGCCCCGGTAGAAGAGGATGTAGGCTAATACCATAATGATAATTGCACCCAGTACTGCAATGGAAACCATGTTTTTATCATTGCCGAAGACTATAGGTATGGGTCCGATTAAAATCACACCACCGGTACTTACCTTATCACCATCATCTTCAGTTTTACCTGAGGATAGGAAAGCAGCACCAATAAAGATAAGCAGTATACCGAGAATTACAGCGGCAATACCCATGAAAATAATGGTTTCTCCTTTGATCATTCTCTTCACTTTTTTTCTTGAAATTTTAGTTTATTAACTTTATTTTTAATATTAGTGTTGTAAATTCTATGGTTTAACGTTTAAAAATATTTTAAGTCTAAAATTAATATTTATATAATAAATTATACCATTTTTAATTAGATTATCTTATACGATACTCAATTTTATCGTTTTTTTTTTCCTATGACTTTAAGGGAAAGCATCAAATTTAAACATTGTTCCAGATTATCAGGATGTTTATTATCATCAATAGGTCCTGAATTTCTATTTATGTAGGGGTTATCTCTTATTGAGGTGTATGTATTATCTGAATGGTATAGTTTTGACATCCTAATAAAATCAGGGGTAATCCAGCCCCCAGCTTTACACAGGATGTTGTAAATGTTCAATGAACTTATTAGATTACTTTTCAAGGGTTCCTCCATTTCCACTTCACAGATTTCCCCCTTAATTTCTTTGGCCAATAATTCAATACTGGACACTTCATTGGGTGGCACGATGAAGATTACTTGAATCTCTTCTGATAAAAAATAAGATCCTCTGCTCTTATGGAAATATCTTTCCTGGATTAATAACCCTCCCACATCTTCCACATGCTCTTTCAGGAGATCGAACTTGTAAACCCCTCCACTGAAATGTAATATTTTATACATAATACCCTTGTAATTAGATCGAGTAGAGATGTACATAAAATTTGCTTAATTCAATGTTTTTAAAATGAAAAAGTATTATTTTTTAATTTTGATTGAAGATTGTGTTTTGGTTTTTAAAGAAATCTAAAAAAATAAAAAATCGCATATTCAAGATATGCGGAATTGAATCAAATATCTATTTCATTAGAATCTCATCAGGCCTACAAATTGAAATTCCTTTGTTTTCGCCCAATTCTTCGATCTGGATTATCCAATTTGTGTTTTCATCATGATATCGGAGGTTATCATGATATTGGAGTTTTAATCCATTGCATAATTCCGTGCATATTCTGCTGGTGATTTTTTCTGGGAATTTTATACCCCTTAATTTGCTTCCATTCGAACTTAATCTTAGTGTGAAAGATTCTTCTTTATTTATTTTCACTGATGCTAGTTCTAGGATGGTGGTAATCAAATCATCACTAGCTGATGATACCACAGAATCAAGGGGAATTATTCTTTTAATGGCCGTAGTTGGAGTTTGCCTGAATTGTTTTATTACTGGCAATGGTTTTTCATCCATTTCAACAGTAACTGTATCATAAAACTCAGATTCCATAATATAAAACCATATTCCCATAGCTTCCATCACTTTTTTTAACTCTTTTTTTCCTTTGATTTCTGGATTAATTTCTTTAAATCCATTGTTTTCAAATTTCTCATTGTTTTCAAATTTTACCAGTATAACAGACTTATTTTCTCTTTTTTCTATCTTCTGATTTTCTTTCATATGAACCCCCTTCCCACACTACGTGGGATAAGTCATGGGATAAGTATTAATAAGAGTATGATATTAATAAGTTTATGGGTTCAACTATTACTGGTGATCAGATAGCAACAGTTAGCATCGATTTTGTGATCTCCATGTTCCTCCTCATGGTCATATTAGTCAGCATCTTAAGCCTTGCTGAGGGTCGGTTAGAAACTGTGGGAAAAGCTGAAGAAATGGTACAGGCCCGATCCATATCTGAAAAAGTTGCTTCGGCCATTGAAGAAACTTATTCGGGAGGCGAAGGTCACGAAGTGGAGATCCAAATGCCTTTGGATATTAAAGGGTCTTATTACCAAGTCTATGTTAATCAATCTGGTGTTATGGTGGAAGTTGGGGGTTGGAATGCTCATTCATATTCCTTTCAAAAAAAGATATCTAACTATAGCTCCAATCAGTCGAAAGTTACTATGTTGCCCAATAGAACTTACATTATTCGAAATGTCAAGGAAGAATGCAGAAATATGGTGGTAATATTCGGAATTGGTTAATCTTTATCAGGTTTATCATTTTCAATCCACTATTAATCATTAGTAATTTCAAGGTTGAGACATGGATAAACATCTCCCAATTAATTATAATTTGATTATCATTATTGTTTAATTATATTCTGTTAAATTTGGATTGGGTGTAAAACATATGGATGTTAAAGGTCAGCTCCCTATTGAATTTTTAATGATTATGGGGGTAAGCATTGTGTTTTTAATCCCTTTTGTTATGGGCTTAACCAATGCTAATGAACTCAATCAGGCCATGAGTGCAGCAAGAACCGGGGCATTACAAGGCGCAATTTCTGACAGTTTAGCTGTGTATCCTCATGAGTCTTTCCAAGATTATTCCACTGAACACCCGACACTACTCCATTCTTCAGGAGTTAAAATTACTGGGGTCAGCTACTTAAACCAGGGATTTCATCAGGGATATCAGAAAACCAAGATTCAGCTACGAATACATGCATCATCACCATCAGTCACTGGAAAAACAGATAGGAACCGTTTGGGTGATCGGATCAATTTTAATGCTCGGAAAAAGATAACTGAATCATTCAATACAGAAAATATTACAAATAAACTCTATAATCCTGCATTTTCTGATAAATATGTATTCACCACTGCAGATGTTTATTGGGACTGATTTATCCATTTTTTACAATTAGAAATAAAAATAACTTCCATCTATAAAATTGTTAATAACCTATTTTGGGTAGTATTTCACAATTTAGAAATTAGACTATACACTAATATTACCAAATTGATATATCCAAACTTTAATAGGTGTAACTCCATGTCAATTATTAATTCATATTAGAAAATATAAAACCAATTGAAGAACAAATTAATTAATAGGATTTTAGTAACTGGATCCAAAATGAAAAATGATATTTATTCAGGGGTGGTGATGATTGTTCATACCGGGATGGTGTGGGAATGAATATTTTTGAGTTTAATATAACTATAAATAAACAATTCGTGATTTAAATTGTACGGCCTAACTAGAGTGTAGAGCCGAAACAATATGGGGGAAATAAATGGCTAAAACTAAAAAGGAAGAACTGGATGATGTCTTAACAACCCTTATGCAGGTGGGGCAGATAAAGGCATGTGGTATAGTTTCCAAAGAAGGACTGTTAATTAACTCCCGAACCCCTCCGGATGTTGATGCTAGAATTTTCTCTGCATTGTGTTCCACCATTATGGGAGCCGCAGAAGCCGCGTCTGGCCAGATGACTACCGGTGCAGTTAGTCAAATATCAGTTAAAACAGAAAAAGGAACAATAATTTTAATTCCAGCAGGTCAAAAGGCTATATTGACTGCCTTAACAGAAACAGAAGCCCAATTGGGATTGATATTCTTTGAAATGGAGTCAATTGCCCAGGAAGTAATCCAGATAATGGGTGGGATGTAGATGAAAAAAACTCACATTCCCAAATTGGATGATTTTCTGGGAGGTGGGGTACCTCCCGGATCATCGGTGTTATTCTATGCCGATCCAGGAGTTGAATGCGAGGCTTTTGGTTATCAAACCCTCCAGGGCAGACTGGAGGAGGGAGATCAGGGGTTCATATTCACCAACGTTACTGAACCTAGTTCTATAATTTATGAATTTGAGAAATTCGGATGGGATCTTGAAAAGAGTATAAATGATGGAAAGGCATTCTTTGTAGATGGCAGCTCTTATTTCATTGGAGCTCCAGTAACTGGTAAATATGGGATAGAAGATTACTCCCAAATTGAAGAAGTTGTTCTAAAGGCTATCGCCGATGTTCCTGATGGTTTAGGAGTTATAAATAATCTTTCAACCCTCATGGATTACATGGATGATGAAGAGACTATTCGTATCATAAATAAATGGAACCAATTTGCTAGAGAGCAGGAAACTATTTTACTCTATATATTTACGGAGTGGGATTATGAGGAGGATTTGATTGAAGAAATCAAGAACTCCATGGACTGTTTAATTAACCTGAACACCATTGAAGAAAGGGTTATTATTGGACAGGGCTTCATGGTTACCGGAGCTTCTTGGGTGACACCATCAAATAATATGGTTCTTTTTAATATTCAACGTCCCGGTGGAGTGAAGATATTCATTCCAAAAATCCTCGTCACTGGACCATTTAATGCCGGTAAATCAAGTTTTGTTAAAAATATCACCACAGATTCTGTTTCTGTAGATCGAATGGCCCTGGGTCAGGTTCCCACCACTATTGCCATGGATATTGGCCACATGGAATATAAAGGTTTTACTGCCGATGTTTTCGGAACACCAGGCCAGGAACGTTTCGACCTCATACTGGATGTATTATCCAAAGAGGCTGTGGGAGCATTTATACTGGTTGACTCCACCGCCCCCAAGACATTCCCTCGGGCCAAGGAAATGATGAAAAAATGTAAAGCTGAGGCCATACCTCGTGTTATAGTGGCTAATAAACAGGATCTCCCGGATTCACTTTCACCAGAAGAGATAAGAAAGGTTATGAATATGGGTCAGAACATACCTATAATTCCTGTGAGTTTAATGCGTAATGAAGGAATTGAAGAAGCACTGGATGCTCTTTTAGAAATATTGTATAGGTGACTTTATGATCGTTCGTATTGCTTCTGGAATAACTGGATTTGATAGTCTGACCACGGCTGGAGATGATCTTGGTTTGGGGTTAGGAGGAATCCCCGAGAATACAGTCACCCTTATTTATGGCCCTCCAGAGGTGGGCAAATCCAATTTTTGTCATGGTTTTGCTTACTATGGGTTAACACAGGATGAACCTTGCCTTTACCTGACTACAGATATGGGGATAAATGAAATTTCACAAAATTTTAAGGACATGGAACTAGTTTTAGATGAATATCTGGAAAATAAAATGTTATATGTTGTTGATGCTGTTTCTAATGACGATGAATCAGCCCCATATGATTGGCATCAGTCCGTTTCAGTCCGAAATCCTACTGATATATTGGTTAAGGTAACCAGTGGAGCACGTTCTATATCTCAAAAAAACCCTAGGTTAAGGGGAGTTATAGATTCTTTAACCACCATTTTAGAATCAAACAATGAAATGTTGATAGTAAGAGTCTTAAAGACCTATATTTTACGGTTAAAGGAAGCCGGGGCCACTGCTGTAATCACCTACACTGAAGGTTCATCTGATCCAAGAACAGAGATACTTATTAAATCAATGGTCGACAATATCATTAGATTAAATGGTAAAAAAATAACTATTGAAGCCATGAAAGGTATAGGTAGAAAAGAAGCTCATTACCAGATAACTGAAAGGGGAATTGTTATTGATGGTAATGATGATTAAATAGTTAATAAACCGTTAAGGGTAAAATAATCTCTTTAACGACTTAGTACTTTAAGAAAGTGTGATAAGATGAGTATTGAATCAGGCATACCTGGATTGGATGAATTTTTGGCATCTGCAGGATTTACGGATGGTTTCCCGGAGAATACCACCACTTTAATATACGGACCGCCAAAGGTGGGTAAATCCATTTTTTGTTATCAGTTTGCTTATCATGGGATGAGTATTAATGAACCTTGTCTCTATGTTACGGCTGATGAGGGGATGAAACAATTACAACAAAACATGATCGATTTCGGATGGTTTTTGCAAAGTTTCATGGATGAAGAGCTTCTTTATATTATCGACTCAATATCTTCACTTTCTGGAGTCCCCATTGAAAATACTAGTACCTATACTTTATCCAAAATCAATGACCCCACAGATTTAATGGTTAAAATTGGCCTGGGGACTCGGTTTGTATTTAAAAAATCAAACGAATTTCGTTCTGTTTTTGACTCATTAACTACACTATTTGCCTTTAATCCCGAACCAATGGTTATCCGGTTTTTGAAGACATATCTGCGCAGGTTAAAGGAAGCCGGGGCAACAGTCATCGTCACTTATACTGAAGGAGTTACTGATGAACGCACTGAAAAAACCCTTAAGTCAATAGTTGATAATCTTATAATGTTTGATGGTAATTATATGACATATAAATCCAATTTAGGTTTTATAGGAACTGTTGAGTATGAAATCACTGATCAAGGTCTGGTTTTAGGTAAAGGGGAGATCCTGTGATCATTTTTCCAATGGTGGGGAAATAAATGGGAATTTTTAGTGGTGAAAAGGACTACAGTACTTCCCTGAAAGAGCTTCTAGAGCAACTATGGGAATATCAGGAAGCCGAAGCCAGTTTAATGGTGGATATTGCAACCCTTCAATACGAGAATGGAGATATAAATGATGCATTAGGATTTTTAGAAAAATCTGTGAAAATTTATCATGAGTTGGGGTTTGCTGAAGATGAAGCAATCATTTTAGATTTAATTGGGGATGTATACATTGGCACTGATGATATTCCAAATGCCCTTGATTATTATAATAGGTCTTTAAAACTTTGTTTATCTTTGAATATGCCATTAAAGGCAGAAGTTACTGATAAAATTAAAAAATATGGTGAATATCTTCAAATAAATGAAGATGGGGTAAATAAGGGAAAACTTGGTTTTGATGATGAATCATTTCTATCTCCTGATGTTGATGTGGATTATTCTATTGATTATGTAAATATTGGAAAAAAACTTGATGATATCATCAGCCTTCTGGATGAATCTGCTGTATACAGCACGTATCAGGAATTTAGAAACCCGATGGCTCAGTTAGAGGAAGCTTATGAAATGGCTCATAGTATTGGGGATGAGAATGGTGAGGGCGCTATACTTCTCATCATGGGGGACTTATCTCTAAAAGACGAAAAAACAAAAAAATCTCTGGAGTTTTTTAAAAGATCTTTGAATTCATATCGAAAAATAGGGGATATGAAAGGACAGGCCATATCTAAATTGATGATTGGCACTGCATTATTTTTATTGGGTGAAACAGAAGAAGGTTCTGATTATCTGCGTAAATCAATGGATATAATTAAAGATTTAGAAGATGTGAACATTGAAAAAGCTGCTTTAGCACTTTTAAAATCTATCTACGGCGATTAATCTCCTAAATATCTTTTTTTTAGTTTTATAAATTCCTTTTTAGAAAAATTTTAAAGGTACGTAGTGTATATAAGATATGCTCCATTTTTGTAGTATTAATAAGATTTTTTCTTGGATATACAGATTAATATAATTTATTGTTATATCAGTATAACAAAATTTTGTTATATTGGTATGAAAATAAAGATAAATATGGGTTAATTAAAACATCCTGGCTTTTAAAATATAAGCCAGTATTATTCCTACCGCTCCGAAGAATATTCCAATGAGCCACACAATTATTACCACATTTTTTTCTTCCATGGGACGTTTTAATATCCACCGTATAAGGGAATTAAAGCCGGTTTCAGGGGCCATCAGTTTTCCATCTACCCCCACTTGTGTGGGTTGGTGTTGTTGTCTTTCCATTACACCGGCACTGTATAGCTTAAGGATCATATCTATTATATTGGGTATTAGTACGATAAGGGCAATGATCCTCACCCTACCAATAAAGGCCACAACCACAATTGTAGCCCCGATGATCAGTGTTCCCACATCTCCGGGGAATACATTGGATGGATGGCGGTTGTAGTAAAGGAAGGCCAGTAATGCTCCTAACATGCACATGCTGATTACCGCTACATCGTACTTGCCCATGATGATGCAGGCAATACTTAGGGATGTCATGGCAATGGCACCTAAACCTGATTCAATTCCATTTAATCCAGCTAGCATGTTGGTTAGGTTAGCTGCGATGGAAACCGCGATTGGAACCATTAAAATGTAAATTAGGTCCACGTTGGGTGGTGCAATCCATATGAGTGGTAAGCCCGCCAGCCAGAGTAGTATGAGTTTTTCCTTGGATGATAACATAACCAGATCATCTACCATCCCCACTATTCCCACCAGGAGGATTACCAGTAAGGTGATGGTGAGCTGGAATTGAAGTTCAGGATAGAAATAGATACCCAGGAATATTCCGATGATGAATCCAAAAAGGATACCAATACCACCCATTTCTGCCACTGCGGGTTTGGATGGTTTGTGAATATCTCTTCCAACTATATCTGCGTCTTTCAGTTTTTTAATAAGACGAGGCATACTCAGGAAGGTTACCAAAAAGGCCACCAGGGCGCAGATGGCCGAGGTTAAAAACAGGTTTTGGTAGGGAAGTATAAGGTTAGGTTCCATTTTTTATCACCGTTTCAGAAGGGAGTAAACAGTTCTAAGGGGGATTTTCAAGTCTCTGGATATGTCCTTAGCTGGAACTCCATCTGTATAAAGATTTTTAACTTTTTTAACTTTCTGGGTGTTGTATTTCATCTTTCGGCCACGTTTAAGGGGGGAATCTTTAAGATAATAAACTGTTTTTAGGGGTATTCCAATGGTTTCTGAAATTTCCCGTGGAGATGTACCTGTTTTTAATAGATGTTGAATTCTCTGTGTATCATTTTCATTATATTTTTTTGGACGTCCTTTCTTTTCCACTGATACAACAGTCACTCCCAGTTCATTCAGGGCCTCAAGATACTTTGGAGAAATTCGCGAATATAAACTGGGGGGGCAGCTTATCTTCTTCAGATCAGGGTACTGGTCCAGGAGTTCCATGATACGGCTGAATGATAATGGTTTGTTCACATATATTTCATTGGCCACAGTAACCACCCTCAGAAATAATTTTGATATATTTGTTTGACACTTTAAATTTAATTCACATATCTTATCTTAAGAGGTTAATTCATTAAATTTTTCTCTACATAACGAATTTTCAACCTTCTTATTATTTACAAATCTTTTTAATTCTAATTTCCACAAATCTAACCACTGCAAATACCCCATCACTTTCCCTATAGGCTACCTACTTCTTCATCATGGCCATAAACTGCCTTGCCTTGGAGCTAGCAGGTTTTTGAAGTGTTTCAAGGGTTTCCTTCTCCTTTTGAACTGCTTTAGGGGTAATGGAGAATAATTCAGCAGTTTCCTCAACGGTTAAATTTCCTTCAATGGCAACTATGGCGGCACCCAGGGCCGATCCCATTTGCAAGTGAAGACCTTTCATCTTCTTTTCAACTGAGAATTTACTGAATAAAACTTTGCCCATGCCAGGTATAAATCCTATCTTCTCACAGAGGTGCTCCTGTATGATTTCCACTACATCCTTTTTAAAGTCCTGAAAAGCTTTGATCTGATTTGAATCCAAACCAGGGCGGAGGTAAGGGAATGGCCCCGAATGTTTATTCCTACGATCGTAGGAAGTGGTTAAGTAATAGCGTAAGAGATCCCACAAAATGTATATACGGGGGATTTCCTGGAAAAGATTTTTTTCAATCAATTCTTTATTTTTCAGGTCTTGTTGGATGTTTTCATTGAGATTCCCCTCTTCATCCACAATATCCTTTTCTTTTAGTTCCTTTTTTAAGAAGAACTTCTTAAGGTCGTCCTGATCATCACCATCATCATACTTATTGGCTTTTCTCTCGGCGACTTCCATGGATTCCCGGTATTCTTTCACTTTCCCGAAATCATGGAGAGATTTTTCCAGTAAAGCTGGTAAAAACTGGAGTATCTGGGTTTCTGCGTACTTAACATACCCCAGTGAAAGTGCGGTTTGCACCTGTTTGTCGTTGATAATGGAAGGTTTCTTCCGATGAAACTGCATCATCTCGATACGGGCATTGGAACCATACTGACTGCGAATCTCCTTTTCATAGTTAGCTTCATCCTGGGCATCAATGGTAACTCTCTTCCTTACCCATCGACCATCTTCCATAACCTTGATCACCAGGGACACAGTTTTAACAATTCCCCTTTTTTCCTGTTTTAAAATCCGAACAATACTACGAAAAGCCTGTCGACTCCTAGGACTCAGTTCTGAGAGTTTAACCATGTAATCCCCAGAAAGGGGTAGAAATGGGATGATTTCAAGGCGATACACTCCCTCAGTGTTCACATGTAACTGTAGACTTCCTCCACATTGGCAGTTTTTAAACTTCAGGAGAGATATTTCATGACCCTTATATTTCCGTTGACAGCAAGTGCATTCTAAGGTTGCAAACTCCTCCAAGTGTCCAATGGCAATACGATGGGAGCTCATGGCAGATTTAACACGATCCAGAATGTTCTTTTTAGCAGCAGCATTCATCCGGAAGTACTGGGTGTGACGGCTGACATCATACATATCTTCAGCTTTGGTTTCACCGGTTAGTGGGCGGCCGTACTTGTTTATAGAACGATAGGGGGCAGTGTAACCTTTAATTTCCATGGTTTCCCGCATATCCTGCAGAGTATCCATGTTCTGTTTTAAATAATTGTAAAGTGTGAGGAACTTTTCCGGGCTTTCAATATCACTTAATGAAATATCATTCCTCTTTATCTGGTCCAGAAAACGTTCTGATTTTCCAATGAGTACCGATTCGTTCATTGTATTCCTTCGTTAAAGTGTGTATATTTTTTTAGCCCGGTTATAATGGAATAAGGGTTTTGGTATCTTTTTATTATCCTATTACTCCACCCTTCCAATAATTCTATTTCTCATCATTCCAGTTTCATTATTAAATTTTACCTAACTATCTTATGCCTTCACCTACACCGGCATCAGGAGCTGTTAGAATACAGGAACTATCCCCAGCAGCCAGCACCATACCCTCAGACTTTATTCCGAAGAGCTTGGCAGGTTTAAGGTTAACCAGGATGATAACCTTCTGATTGAGCAAAGCCTCTGATGAATATTTAGTGGCTAAACCGGCTACAACCTGTAACTGTTTGTCCTTAACATCCACCATTAACTTCAGTAACTTTTCAGAGCCTTTAACTTTCTCTGCTCCTATAATTTTACCAACACGTAAATCCAGTTTAGCGAAATCTTCAATACTGATTAGATTATCCATAGTTTCTGTCTCCTCTAAATTTGTATAAAGTGCATTTTTCTCTTTTTCAATAGTTTCATCATCAATTTTAGCAAATAGTGGTTTAGCTTTAAGTAGGGAAGTACCGGCAGGTATGAATTGGGTGGAATCTTCCCATTTCAGAATATCATTTTTATCATGACTTAAACCAAGAATTTCTCTCATCTCACCAGCTTTAACTGGGAGGTAGGGACTTATAATAACACTGATCACTTTTGCCAGCTGATTACACAGATAAAGAGTAGTAGCTGACCGATCTCCTTCTTCTTTAACAGTTTTCCATGGTTCCTGGTCATTGAAGTATTTGTTTCCCAGTTTGGCCAGTTTTATTATCTCCTTCAGACCTTCCCGGAAATCAAAGCTCTCTATATATTCACCAACCCTCTTCGGGGTGGCTATTATCTCGTCTTTAACTTCCTGATCATAGTCATTGAAGGAACCCGGCTGGGGTATCTCGCCCTGGAAGAAACGGTGGGTGAAGGAGAAGGTACGGTGTAGGAAATTCCCCACCACATCGGCCAGCTCATCATTGACTCTCCTCTGGAAGTCATCCCAGGAAAAGTCAGTGTCCCTGGTGAGGGGTGCATTGGCCACCAGGTAGTACCTCAATAAATCAGAGTCGAATTTCTCCATAAAATCAGCTGCCCAGATCACCCAGTTCTTACTGGTTGACATTTTAAGGCCCTCAAGGGACAGGTATTCCCCGGCTACGATGTTGTAGGGTAATTTACAGCCGTAAGCCATGAGCATGGCTTGCCAGAATATGCTGTGGTGGTAGATGATGTCTTTTCCAATGAAGTGCACTGCCCGGTCATCCCAGTAAGGCTCCCATGGAGTGTTTTCACGGCGGGCCCACTGTGCTGCTGATGAAATGTAACCCAGGAATGCTTCACCCCACACATAGATGATCTTACCCTCAGCATCATCCAGGGGTACTGGTATACCCCAATCCATATCCCGGGTTAAAATCCAATCCTTCAATCCCTCATTAATCCATTGCATTGTATAATTACGGACATTGGCGGGTAATTCAGGGTTATCCTGAATACATTCCTTTAATTGTTCCTGGAAATGGCTTAAACGGAAATAGTACTGATTGGACTCCCTAATCTCCGGGTTTGACTGGCAGATTAGACATTTTGGTTCCATCAGCTGCACTGGTTCCAGGTGCCGGCCACAGGTCTCGCAATGATCACCACGGGCACCTTCTCCACTACAATGGGGGCAGGTTCCCTCCACGTAACGGTCCGGGAGGAACCGGTCACAATCACCACAGTATAGCTGCTGGATGGTCTTGGGATAAATACAGTTCTTCTGGTAGAGATCCAAAAAGAAGTTCTGAGAGATCTCATAATGAAGTGGATCAGTGGTTCTGGAGAAGTTATCAAATGAAATATCTGATAATTCCAGATCCTTACGGATCAACTCGTAATTACGAGTGGCAATATCCATGGGAGATATTCCTTCCTTTTCTGCCTGAACAGCTATTGGTGTTCCGTGTTCATCAGTGGCACACACAAACAGTACATCAGTACCTTTCATCCGATGGTAACGGGCATAGATATCAGCCGGTATGTAAGTGGAACGCAGATGTCCCAGATGGCAGGGGCCATTGGCGTAGGGTAGGGCGCAGGTGATAAATAATTTACTCGAATCTTTATTCAATGATATTCCTCCTATAATAACCTTGTTGAGAATGATATTCCTTATCTGGACTTAGATATCTATTTTTAAATATTTATTAACCATCATAGGGTAAAAACTCACTTGGAGTTAATGATAAACAATAATATCTTTTTTTATCTAATTTCTATATAAGATTTATCCATTTGATCAATCCCCCTCCAATAATCAACAAAAACCAAATGGTCTTAAAATCATCATTAAACCGATTATTGGAAAGATTTGAGAAAGATATAATAAGTTAATTAAGTCCAGTAGTATATCAATTATCTGAATAGCTCATCAATAAATTTTTTTAAGCGGATATACAACAGTTAAACTATGGTTTCCATCTCTTTTTTAAACCCACTATCACCTGAGGGAAAAGACATAGTAAGGGAACTGGGTAGCTTTGAAGGCATATCCCAAGATATCCCTGAACTTAGAAGAATAGTTACTCGTAACCCTTCCCAGGAAATTACGGATGATAAGGAAATACCCTCTAACTATTTGGAACTGGCCCTTAAAAGGATGGAATGGTATATAAAGAAAAAACATGACCGGGAATTTAACATCCGGAGATATTCATTTCTATCTGATCAGGCCATAACTCGTTATGATATTATCTCATTCTATCTTTTATGCCAGGCTATTGGAGTTAAATTTGGACCCAACTCACGGGAAACCCGGGTCATGGTTGAAGCCCAGGGAGATTTGATTCAGGAGAGACTGGGAAAACTACATACTGAGGAAAGAAGATTAATAGTAGATGAAGCTCTGCAAATGTTAATTAAAGGTGATAGGGTTCACTGGACATTTTTCCAGGAATTATTAGGTACTCGTAAGATACGTCTAACTGACCTGGTGCTGGATAAAGGGGAATTAATCCTGGAACGTGAGGATTTCATTGATCGATTTGGCCCTCGGATAAATCACCGGAATCCCAACAGCATGTACCAGTTGTTGATTGGTGATGAACTTAAGGAACTAATCATGGTTAAGATGATCATGCAGGAAACCGAGGATTACATTAAACAAGTCCATGAAAAGGCTCGTATCATGGTGGAACCCAACCCTGTACTCCTGGAACTGGCCGATGAGGTGGCTGAGGTACTGGCCGAACAAATGCAACATTATGGTTATGGAACTGGTCGGGGTGGTGGCGGACCCATGAAATCCGGACCACTGAACCATCTGGCATTCCCACCCTGCGTGAAGAAAGCATTGGAAGGAATAAAATCAGGGGGAAGGAATGATGCCATTGTACTATTCATGACTCCATTTGTATCCTATGCCCGACTTTACCCGGATGTTTTCCGAATGAACATCTCCAAGCGAGTATCTGATCAGGACCCCCAACTGGAGATCACTGAAAACGAGGTCCTGCCATTGATCTACGAGGCTGCCCAACGATGTGTTCCTCCATTATTCGATGACCAGCCCCAGGAAAAGGTTAATATCAATGCCAAACTTGGTTTCGGAATGCACTCTACCCTGAAAATGGAACACGAAGGTGAAACCACCTGGTACACCCCTATGAGTTGTGAGAAGATCAAGCTGCACCTACCTCATCTTTGTCGACCTGATGATACCTGTAAAAAGATAGGAAATCCTCTGAGTTATTATAACCGGATGATATGGGAAGTACGGAATTTGAATCAGGAAGATTCTAATTCTACTGATTCAGGCACAGTTAATGAACATTCTAATGTACCAGTTGAAGGTAAAAATTCTAATACGGTTAACGGTGCAGAGAATATAGAAGATGAAAGTATGGTTCCAGAGAAAAGCGGCAAATCTAATGATGATAGTTCAGAGGAGGTCTGATTTACTGTGGATCTAAAACCAGCCACCCCCAATGAACGCCGCAAGTACTACCGGGAAGAATGGAATGTAAAAGATATACCCGATTTCATTCTGAACACTTTATCCCAGAGGGAATTTGGTTTTGACCATATGGGCAGGGGGCCCAATGACCGTTACCGTGTATTCCAGAATCAAGATTATCTAAGAAAGTTCATGCGATACCGCACACCCTTTGCCGCCTATTCTTCAGTGGCATTTTATCAGAAACCTAGGCGCAGGGATGGATGGATAAAAGCCGAACTGGTCTTTGATGTTGATGCCAAGGACATACCTATAAGAACATGCGGATGTGAAAATGTCTGTGAGACATGTTTGAATCAGGCCAAGGACATCGTCCATGGACTGATAGACACCTTAAAAGGTGATCTGGGTCTTTCTGATATTCGTGTGGTTTACTCTGGCCGAGGTTATCACATCCGAGTGCTGGATGATGGAGTGATGGGTATGGGCAGTGATGTACGTAGCCAGATCGTTAAATATATAGTGGGTTCTGAAGTGCCACGAAGTGAATACTCCAGCCACGGGATGAAATACAAACTGGAACACTTCACCATCCCCTTTGCCTATCCTCAGGTATTCACCGAACGGGTGAAACAGGCTCTTTTTGCAGTAAACCTGGACACTGAAATTGATGATGTGAGTAGGGACATAAAGAAAGCAGTGATTAAACACCGGGAATTATTAGCCAATGAGCAGTGGGGATTATTCCGAAAAGAAATAGGGCCAATGAGGTATGCCAGACTGGTCAAAGGCATAGCATCCCTAAACCTGACTTTAGTGGATGCCAAGGTCTCCATTGACCTTAAAAGGATATTAAGATTACCATCATCCCTACATTCAGGTGTTAGTATGAAATCCACCCTAATTAAAAACCTGGAAACATTCGATCCCTTCCAGGAAGCAGTTCCTAAATTCGTCTACGAAAGAAAGGATTAACCATTTGGAAATATTTCAATTCTAGTATCCCTAAAGACAGTAAAAAATAAAAATAGAATTCAAAATTGAATGCAATAAGAACCAGTGAAGAGAGTTTTATGGTTTGAAAACCTTAATCACGAATTAATAGTTCATTTTTGTGCAGATAAAAGTGTAAGAATTTAAGTATATCTTCATCTGCATCCCTGGCAACTAAAAAGTCCAGAACATCCACTAAATTATATTTTTCCAGGATTTTCTTCTTCAGATGTTTTCCCACTCTGAGGTTTTTGATCCCCCCAGGAGTGAGTGTTCCCTGGATCAGGGACTCTGCATCCTGATACTGGCGGGGAATCAGGGTTACCCACTGATCACCTTCTATCCAAGATTCAGGGTGTTTATCGTGGAATCTTTCACTGTTTTCATGGTCCCATGCTGTTGGCCCAAAATGTTTTTTAAAGGGAATAAGATGCCAAGTGTCCAATTCTAAGAGTATTAATCCTCTTTTATTTTCATCACTCCAGTAATCACTCCCCATAACCTTAAAATCATCATTTTCCAGGATTTTCACCAGTGACTTTTCAGTTTTCTGGATCTGGGGGTGCAGGGCATCGGCAGGAATATCCGGTGTGGGAAAGGCCAGCATAACTAGATGGGTTTTCCTTTTTTTAAATTCATCTCTCAAAACCTCCCGATTATATTGGATTTTTTTGGGGTAAAAGTATGATTTTTCCGGATTTTCCAGGAAATTACCCGCAGCAACACGAAATTCTGCCATTTTTTGCAGTGTTAAGGCTGCAGAAACATTCCGGTTTCCATCAGTAGGATCCACCACTACCAGAGGATCCTTGAAAAGGTGTGCTGTACTGTAATTCATGAGATCGATCTGGTAACCTGGTTTCCACTGGTGGAATGCTCCTTTAAGAACATCCAGAAAGGAACCATAATGAATTACCAGTAATTCACACAGATATCCGGAGAAACCACCCACTTTGAATTCAGATCCATAGGTTCCCACCATCTTCATGAAACGCTTCAGAAGACGTACTTCCTGGGCCTGGCTTGGTTTCAAGTTGGTTAATATATACTGGGTGTGGAGAAGGGTGCGATCCACTGCTGATTTCAGTTCACTGGAATCTTTAATATCATAACAGGGAACAAAATCAACAGGATAACCTTCAATATCACCGGTTAGGTAGGGATGTGATGCGTAACGCTCTTCATAGGCACCATTCATAGTTTTTATACATTTTTTGGCTAATTCCAGACCCTGATTCTTCAGATCATCCAGGGAGGTGGTTAGTGGAAATTTGATGAAAATATCAATGTCCAAATCTTCCTTATCTCCAGTGGAAATCCAAGTATTTTTGGCCACAGAACCAAGGAGGACAGCTTCAGCATCAATACCCTCCTCTTGAGCATCATGGTTAATAATTTCAATTAATTTTAAAGACAGATCATGAACTTTATGTTCCTCTTCCTCGGAGGGTTCTATGTCATTTAGGATAGGCTGAAAATCAATCACTTATAATACCTCAAAATATTTTAATAGATTTTTTTTTTAAGTTCAATAATTTTAATATTCAAATGAATTATTTCATGTATAATTTTAATTGGTCTTGAATCATATTTAATTCCCATTCATCTTCATTCATAGCTCCAATTTTTATTCATATTGGACCTTACTATCTTTATTTATCTTTAGATCTGCGTAAATATATGAATTTAGAGGGTTTTGAATGAAATTCCTTACCTTAGATGAAAAATTCCTTAACATCAGTGTAGATGGGGCCCACCGGGGTGAGTTCACTCTTTTTTAGGACCAGTTTTTCCACGGTCATATGACCAATTTCTATTTCCTGCATTTTTTTAATGGTCTCTGCCAGTATTTCCTTGTTCTGGGGACCTTTAACCCGGGCTATGGTAAGGTGGGGGATGTAACTTCTCTCCTTTTTAAACCCCATTTTCACGAATTCCTGATCAAGATCCATTTGAAGTCTAGAAAAACATTGCGGATCTTCAATTCCCAACCAGATAACCCTCATATATCCCATGTGAGGGAACACACCAGTTCCTTTGATGTGCAAGGGGAATGATTGGTAATTTTCCAGTTTATCCTGAATAATACTGGTGATAACATTGGCTTGGGAGGGAGAAATATCGCCGAAAAATTTCAAGGTGAAATGCAAGTTATCAGGTTCAACTATTTTCAATGGTGCATCTGTTTTTTTAAGCTCCCTTTGAACTTCCTGAATTTTACTGGATAATCTGCTATCTAAATCAACTGCCATAAATGCTCTCACAAAAATCACCTGTAAATTTTGTTATATTCAATTTAAATCCAGAATAATCATTTTGCTCGATTGAATCAATAAATTAATTCTGATTTTACAGTTCTGGATTTATTTTTCCCCTTCTTGGTTTATTTCATGATTATGAAATATATTTTGAATCATTTAATCTCAATATTAAATAATTAATCTTAACAGTTTTAAATTATCTATTATTTATCGTATTATCAAATAACAAGATTTTTTATCCTTCTCAAACTTTCCAGGGGAGTTTCAATGGTGTTTAATAGATAAACATCTACTGTCTGAAATAAATTCTGGAAGAAGGTCTTTCTAATGTGAAGTTTCCGCTGGTCCCTAACCAATTGGTGTGGATTGCAGAAATCATTCTCCACCATAAAATTAAGAGCTTCAACCGGGTCCAGTTTCCGGAAGGGAGGATTAGAATTATTTCTTTCCAGTAGAACCACACTATTTAGGGTGCTGGTTTCCCGAACCCTTCCCTTGAAGAGAGTGTTAACATCGGCGATTCCCCGTCCCTTATTATCCAACTTCACACGATTAACTTCTTCTGAAAACTTCTCCCAGACTTGGGCCAAGTCGTCACGGATGTATGAATTCTTTTCTGAAGAATATATGACCGCACCATTGTTGAATAAGCGGGTGAAGAACCAGTCATCGGATATGTAATTAAAGTCATCATACTGGAGGAGTCCGTAGGTCAGGGTGGTTTTACCAGTTCCAGATGGTCCGATGATGGCCAGGGAATGACCACCACAGTCAACTGCAGATCCATGGGTAGAATAACGTCGGTGTTCAGAGTGATATTCCTCAAAAAAGTCAGAAATAGCTGCCAACGCTATGCTTTTTATCCAACCATAATAATCACAGTTTTTAATAATGCAGGTTTTGGATATGGGTTCGTATAACACCTGTAGTTGGCCATCATCCTCAACTGAGAAGATCTTGGCATGGGGTCGTATATCTTCATTCATGAACTTGAAATTATCTTCCCATTCCTCTTTATAATCTTCATTATCAGTTAGGAGTTTAACACAAGCACCATGGATATTGGCCTTTCTTTCGAACTTAACTTTACTCTTAAGTTTATTGAACATCTCATCCTTAATATAAGGTGTCACTAATTCCACTTTGTAAGTTGACATTCTGTTAACCCCGTTATTATCCTAATATTTTAATATCCGTTATATATTATGGTGTTAATGGGTCTTTTAACTTTCTCTGATTTTCTTTAAATAAATTACATGTTTGTAGAAGTTATATAAGAAAATATTTTTATTATTGATGGGACAGAGGGGTTATTGTTCTAACTGGTTGATCACGTTTTGAAGTTGGGTTTTCAAGTTTTCCATGGCAATGTTATACTGTCTCAAATTGTGGGTCAGCTTTCTCAAGTCTTCGGCATATGCTTTGGTATCTCCCTTTTCAAAATCAGTGTACAATTTCTGATGTATAGCCTCGGTTTCATTATTCAAGCGGGAAATTTCCTCATGGGTACTGGTGATATTCTTTATCTGGCTGGAGATATCTCCACGTAAAGCAAGATCATAGGCCCAAATCCTATTACTGTAAGATTTATTATATTCAACCATATTCTGATTTATAAATACCATGGGTATTGTATTACCCATCCTCATTGAGTTTGCCACTTCAGTTCTCTCTTTCTGAGAGACATAACTCAGTGCAGATGTTCTTTCCATATCAGCTGCTGCAATTTCCAGTTCCGCAATGCTGGATTCATTGTTCATCGGGACTTGTAAAGTATTCAATTCTGCTTTAAATGCATTGGCATCCATGGGCATTAAAACAGTTGTAACCGCAGCATAAAACAGGCCATAAACTCCAACAATAGCTATTAAAAAAATAAACAATCCTAAAATCTTTTTATTAATCTTTTAGCCCCATTATATTGATTATTAATTACATACTTCTTGTAACGGATATGTAAGAAAGTAATATTTAAAATTTTAGTTTAGATGGGGTTTTCTATGTCTCTAAAATCTTAATTTACCAGATCCACTAATTAAGAAGGTGATTAAGTATTAAATAATGATTTGAGAAGATAATATAATTATTATTTCTAAAAAAGTTATAAATTTTCAATTTAAGCTCTTAAAATTAATTATTTTAAATAACTTTTGGTGTTAAGGGGGGGGGGGGTGAAAACAAAAATTTAAGAGATAAAATTTTAGAGTTTTATTTTATCTCCTCTTAGGGTCATGTATTATTTTTCAAGTATACTCTCTTCAATGGCCATTCCAAAGTGCCGGGCATTGGGGTCCAGGTAGATCATAATTTTATCCCCAACTTTCAAATCAGCTACAGAAATAGGTTTTCCATCCTCACTAACCAGTCGAATGGTTTCAGCGTTTTGGAGGAGGGTGCGAAGTACCACGCCCTCGTATTCTCCTTCAACCAGCATCAATGGACGTTTTTCGATTTTAACCCGTCCCACTATGGCTACTTTGCTATTACCTTCCTTGTCCACAGTTAAGACTTCATCCCCAGTTTCCAGTTCCGAGAGATATTTGGTCTTGTTACCAGGGGTCATGACGTAGGCGTGCACTGGGCCTGCGTTAACCCGGAAGGGTCGTGAAGCAACATATTCACTTTCCATGGACTCGCTGTGCACCAGGAACAGTCCCTGGGAGTAGGATCCAACCAGCATACCTTCACCCAGTTGCATCATGGAGCAGGTGTCCACACACACCCGGTCTCCAATACCCACTGGTTCTACCTTGGAAATGGTGGCTGCTTTAAGCTCATAATTTTCGCTCTGTATCTTCTCCATTAACTCGGCCACCTTTTTTATCTGACTTATTTCATGGGGGCAGAGGAGCACACCATCGGTTCCATGTTCCATGGTTTCTAGGGCCAGTTTAGCCTCATCATAATCTGCGACTGCGGCAATGATCTTGACTTTCTCACCCTGCAATCCAGCGATTATGTTTTCCAGAGGGATGACTTTCCAGTCACGCCCCAATAAGATCAGGTAATCCGCATCTTTCCCCAGTAATGCGGCCAGTTCTTCGTGTTTTTTGGATAGGATCTCCACGTAGGCTGCTACCTTTTTATCCCTTCTTATCAACCTATTTACAGCTGCAAGATCCTTGGATTCTCTGAGATCATCCGGTATGATGAGAGTTCCATCTCCTTCACTGTTTCGACCCACCAGCACCACATCAGAGCCTTCAATGTCAGAGATGAGTTTTAGGTTACCAAGTTTGCGAATGTTGTCCACATCGGTAAAATCAACAATGTGATCTATTCCTGATTCCAGTGCAGTGGTAATGAATTGCTTTTTTTTATCCCATACATTCCCTTCGGCCATTATCCATGCAAATTTCATAGGTTTAACCTTCTAAATAGATTGATAATTCTGTTAATTACTAAAGTAGTTTTTTTAGTATTTGGGTTTTTATTTGCCATTGAGAATCTTCAGAGCTTCATCAATATCCAGGTCATTGTGTACAATCTCTGCTATGGCCCGGGTTGTTTTCTGTGGTGATCTGGCCTGGAATATGTTCCTACCTATGGCAACACCGGCTCCACCCATATCAACCGCATTTTTCACCATTTCCAGTAGTTCTCGGTCAGTTTCAACCCTGGGGCCTCCTGCAATTACTAGGGGTACTGGGCATCCATCGATGACTTCTTTGAAGGTGTCCGGGTCTCCAGTGTAGTTGGTTTTAATGATGTCTGCTCCCAGTTCAGCACCGGCACGAGCTGCCAGTTTCACCACTTCAGCATCGTGTTCATTGTCGATTTTTTTGCCTCTAGGATACATCATGGCAATAAGTGGCATCCCCCAATCATCACAGATCTCGGAAATACTTCCCAGGTGCATTAACATCTCGGGCTCCATCTCGGATCCAACGTTTACATGCACTGATACTGCGTCTGCTCCCAGTTGGATGGCTTTTTCTACTGAGGTCACCAGTACTTTATGATCTGGGTCTGGTCCCAGGGCAGTACTGGCCGATAAATGAATAATCAGTCCGATGTCTCTTCCATATCCACGGTGTCCTGTGCCGACCATTCCCTTATGCATTATTACAGCGTTGGCTCCACCACTAGCGACTTCATCGATGGTTTCTGCCATTTTAATTATTCCCTCCACCGGTCCTATGGAAACACCGTGGTCCATGGGTACAATAACGCTTCTCCCAGTTTTTCGGTTGATTATCCTTTCAATCCTGATTTTCTTTCCTATCATAAATACCCTCCATTTTATAGTTTAGGAGACCAGAGTTTAAGTTCTTTTAATCGCGGTGGGATGCCATCATCCCCACAGGACTCCAACCACCCATGATTGGATCTGATGATCTCAGAACTGGTTGATGAGTGAATGAAATCTAAAAGACCTCTATTTCTAATTATAGTTTCCCGAGGTTTTAAAGTTGATGACCAAATGAAGAAAACTTTAAAGGTAGTGTCGGGATGGTAACCCCCACCCAGATCCACCGATAAAACATCACACCCACCTAACTCATCCACTTTTTTGGCCACTTCTTCCAGGGTTTCATGAAGACGCACATCACTTTGGATAAATTCAATGGGGGTTGTGACTTCTTTTTTCAGTTCATCTAGTTTCTCATTGGATTCAGTGCCTTTATCCAGTGCTATTATTTTTCCATCAGGTGCCAATTGGGATATGATTCGGGTGGAATTGCCTATATGACAGCCCAGTTCCACCACCACATCATCCTCTTTAATGATATCTTTTAGAACCTGTCTATAAACTTTAATATCGTATACTACATTGATCATGGGTAATCAGTCCTTTTTTTAGGATAATCAATGATTTTCATCTAAAAATTAATATATGGCAATTACTATAATATCTTTAGTTAAGGCAATTACCACAAATATCCATAGAAATATGGGGTTTGGGGATGCAGTTAACTTAATTAAAAGTCATAGGTGGGGATTTATTATGGCTTCTGAAGAAGTAAAAGAGTTGGAAAAAACTGTTGATGAATTGAATCAACAACGAGTTGATCTGGAAAATGAGATCAACAATTTAAATCTCCTGAAGATCGAGAAATTAAAATCCATTAATGATGAACTTGAAATCAAGATTGAATGGATGGATAAAGAAAGAATAAAGGCTACTAAAGAAAGGGATAACCTCCTACGTAAGGTTAGGCATTCCAATGAAAAAAGCTGGAAGAATGCCTTGAAAATGATTGGTATTTTGGGATTTTTGGATCTGGTGGTGGTACCAGCCATAATCATAGTACTGTCCATACCCCTGCAGTGGATATTTGTATCCCTGGGCCTGGTTACCTTCCTGGGTATGATGCTCATTGTAAATTACATGTCAGGAACATCACCCTTCAACACCGGTGAAATCCGGAAGGCCATAACCGTATCCCTTATATCAGTGTACTTGGGCTTCGCTCCTTTAATGGCCTTTGGTCTGGTGGTATTCCCCATGGGAAGTTCAGCACAAACCATTGTAACCAACTTTACCTGGCTCATTGGCGCAGTAATTGTACTCTATTTTGGCACTCGGCCGGTAGAAGAGTATATTAAGAATAGAAAGGAAGGGTAAAAGGAGAATTAGATTTTTTAAATTTATTTTTAAGCGAATTATGTTAGTTTCTATTTTTAATTAGAATTAGATCTAGCTTCTATTTTTAAGTGTTGATGCTCGGCTGCCAGCAACATATCCGGTTGAAAAAGCCTGTTGAAGGTTATAACCTCCCCTTCGACCACATCCTGCTATTATTTCCCCTGCAAAATATAATCCATCAACCAGTTTTGATTCCATAGTTTGGGGATTTATTTCTTTTTTCGTCACACCACCACAGGTGACCAGGGCTTTGTTCAGAGGAAGATGTCCATTTATGGTTAAAGGGAGGGCTTTTAATGTTTCCTGTAGGTGTAATCTCTCTTTTTTAGTGATCTGATTCAACTTTTTATGAGGATCAACTGAAATGGTTTTTAAGATGGGGTCAATGGTGCTGTTGGGAAGGTAGTTCTTCAAATAAGTTTTCAAACTCTTTTTACTGTTATTCTGGAAATCCTCCATCAACTGCCCTCCCAATCCATCCTGTTTGATTTCTGGTAGAAAATCAATGTATAGCTTCAGGTCCCCATGTTTATCCATTAGTTCCACAATCATATGGCTCATATCCAGGATAACTGGTCCAGAAACACCGAAATGGGTTAAAAGAAGGTTTCCTTGGGGAAATGCTAATTTTTTCCCTCCGTATCCCATACTTAATCCCACATTTTCCAGAGTAACTCCCTTTAATTGATGCACCCATTCCTCTCGCACCCGTAGTGGAACACCCCCTGGTTTTAATTCGGTTATATGGTGACCTAATAATTTTGCAATGTCCAGTCCATCTCCAGTGGAACCTGTAAATTTATAGGTAACTCCACCAGTTGCAATTATAACTTTATGGGCAGTAATTAACTCATGAGCCGCTGAAGATAGTTTAAAAACTTTAGATATCTTTTGTAATTGTTTTATACGATAATTATAAAGAATTTTAACTCTGTATTCATCCAGTACCTTTTCTAAAACATCCACTACTGATTTGGCATTTTCGGTAACAGGGAATACACGTCCTTCTTCTTCCACTTTCAATTCAAGTCCATTGCTTTTGAAGAAATCCAAAAGATCTTGGTTGGAAAACTTAGTGAAGGCGTCACGGTAAAATGCACCTTTTTTACCAAATTTTTCCAGGAAAACTTTCAGACTAGCAGTATTGGTAAGGTTACATCTGCCATTACCAGTTAAAAGTAACTTATGGCCTATTTTTTCATTCCTTTCCAGTAAAATTACTTTATTTCCCATTTGCGCCCCCTGAATAGCAGCCATACACCCTGCAGGTCCTGCTCCGATGACCGCAATGTCGTAGATTTTCATTATTATCGTTTCCAGATATTTCTGAATTGAAATGAGTGTTCCAGTTATAATTATCAGTAATGGATTTCAGCAATGTTTACATTTTAAGAAAGTTACTTTTAAAGATAAATCTTTAATATATTATTAATTTTAATCATTCATGTTATTATTTTTAAAAAAGATAGGTTAAAAATAGGGAAAATTAAAAAAAATTATGGATAAACTTTTTATTAACCTTACTAAAAGGTTGGGTTATGGGGCCAACCTTCTCCTGTCCCTGGGGAATAATACAGTTTCCCGGATGTTTTTCGTTCCGGTGATGCACATGGTGAACCTTTCGGCTCCCAGACCCCATCCAGCGTGTGGTGGCATTCCGTACTCGAATGCAGCCAGGTAATGCTGGAATGAATCAGGGTTAAGACCCTGCTTTTTGATCCGTTCTACCAGGAGGTCATGCTGGTGTACCCTGGTTGCCCCGGAAGATATCTCCAGGTCCCGGTACATCAGGTCAAAGGCATAACTTTTTTCCGGTGCATCCTCGTGGGGCTGGACATAGAATGGTTTTATGTCACTGGGCCAGTTGGTTATGAAGTAGTAACCTTCCATGACTTCTCCCAGTGCCTTTTCAGCAGCCCGTGAAAGGTCTTCTCCGTGACTGAGGGGCACTCCCTTGGAATTGACAATATCAATGACTTCGTCGTATTCTAAACGGGGGAATGGTAGTTCAGGTACTTCCAGTTCCACACCAAGGTCGTCCAGTTCTGCCTGGCAGTTTTCCTTCACTTCTTTAATGGTATTGTGTACTAGTTTTTCCAGGAGGGTCATGGCGTCTTCCTGGTTAGCAAAGGCCAGTTCCGCGTCAATGGAGATAACCTCGTTAAGGTGGCGGAGAGTGTCATGTTCTTCCGCCCGGAAGATGGGTGCAATCTCGTAAACTTTGTCCAGTCCAGTGCCCATCATCATCTGCTTGTAGAGCTGGGGGCTTTGACCCAGGAATGCTTCCCTCTCAAAGTAGGTTATGGGGAAGAGTTCAGTACCACCTTCGGTGGCGGATCCCACCAGTTTAGGGGTGTTAACTTCCATGAAACCGTTTTCTTCAAGGTAAACCCGTACTGAGTGTAACATTACACTTTTTATTTTGAATATAGCGCTGATGCTGTGTTTTCTCAGGTCCAGGTAACGGGAATCCAGTCTGGTGTCAATTTCTGCCCGCACTTTCTCAGTTGGATCCATTGGTAAAGGCTGTTTGGACTCGTTTAAGACCTTCACTTCTACGGGTATGATTTCCACACCACCAGGTGCTTTTGGTGATCCCTGCACTGTTCCTTTAACTGCAATCACTGATTCCTTTTTGAATTTCCTGATCTCTTCCAGTAATTCAGGGGTTATTTTTTTACTGGGAGCGGTGATCTGGGTGATACCGTTCCGGTCACGCAGAAGTACAAATATGATACCACCAAGGTCACGGATCTCATGAACCCAGCCCATGAGGGTCACTGATTCGGTGTCCATATCTTCGTCAAGTTCCTGTGAGTAATGTGTTCTTTTCCAGCTTCCTAATGAATCTGTCAATCTAATTCACCTCGATTATTATAATTTAAAGGGGTTAATCTTTTTATAAGTGATAACTCCTTCTTTTGAAATCTAATTAATTTTAATATCAGTCAGATATTAGTCATAAAATCTTTTAAAAAGTTTTTATTTAATTCAGATTTTAGATATTTAAAATTGTAGAATACCATTATTTAATTGTAGGTAAATGAACTGTACATAAAAAATCTCAACTAATCCATTGCACCTATTGAAAATGATAATCTTATAATTTATTTACATCCTTACTATTATTAGATTTACTCTTCCTTAACTACTATCCTTGAAATCCTATATATTTCATTTAACCTTGGCTGGGTTTTAAGACCAGTAGTTAAATGAAAAATGTACATTAAATCATGAATACATTTAATCTTGGTCAAGACGTCTCTTGAATGATTCGGCGTGGGCATATAAACCTTCATATTCTGCTAAAGGAATAACCACATCTTTCAAACTATTAAGACCGTCCCGGGAAAGTCTCTGTACAGTTGGTTTTTTAAGGAAGGACTCTGTGGAAAGCCCAGAGTACATCCGGGCACAGAATGAGGTGGGTAACACATGGTTGGTACCGGAACCATAATCACCAGCAGCCACAGGGGTTAATTCTCCCAGGAAAATACTACCTGCATTTTTAATACCCTTAACCAGTTCCTCAGGGTCATGGGTCATGATGATCAAGTGTTCCGGAGCGTATTCATTGGAAAACTTAACTGCCTCATCCACCGTATCCACCACGATTATTGCTCCGTTTTCCTCAAATGAATCAGTAATGATCTCTTTTCGCTTCATATTCGGTAAATCTTCAGTGATTTTTTGGTTAACTGCAATGGCCAGTTCTGAGGATGTGGTCACCAGTACTGATGCTGCCTGGGGATCGTGTTCGGCCTGTGCCATGAGATCCAGAGATATGTAATCAGGATTACCGGTTTCATCGGCGATAATCAGTACTTCGGAGGGGCCTGCCGGGAAATCAATATCAACCTGACCATAAACCATCTTTTTAGCTGCAGTAACGAAGATATTGCCCGGTCCAACTATTTTATCCACAGCAGTTATGGTTTCTGTTCCGTAGGCCATTGCTGCTATGGCTTGTGCTCCCCCTACTCTGTAAACTTTATGAGCACCTGCAAGATAGGCGGCGGCCAGTACAATATCCTCCACATTCCCATCTGGACCCGGAGGTGTGCAACAGATGATCTCCTCTACTCCAGCTACTTTAGCCGGAATAACCGTCATAAGAATGCTGGAGGGATAAACTGCCCTTCCCCCCGGTATGTAACAACCCACCCTTTCCAAAGGACGGACTATTTGACCGGCAGTTATACCTTTATCCACTTCGAGGGACCAGTCCTGGGGTAGTTGGGCCTGGTGGAATTTACGAATATTGTATGAGGCCTTTTCAAGACTGCGGATTAAACCCTTATCAATTCTCCTGACACTCTTTTCTAAGTCTTCTGGTGAGATGAGAAAATCTTTCAAATAAACTCCATCAAACTTTTCAGTGTATAGGCGGATTTTTTCATCCCCATTATTTTTAACATCGTTAATGATGTCAGTTACAATGTCTATAACTGAATTGGAGTCTATTTGTGACCGTTGTAAGAGTTCCTTTATGTTACCATCTTCAAGTTTCACGGTTTTCATTTTATATACCAAATTGAATTTTAATACTCATTTATTGGATTAATATAACTAAGTGGAAGGGGGAATTGTTTTTAATTGATTTTTATTGTTTAATAGATCAGTCAAAACCTTTATTTGTAATCATAGGTAAACATTATTTTACCTACTATGCCCAGCACTGTTTAATACTTTATACCTTATGCTTATGGTTTTTCTGGGTATAGCTTTTGGTAAAAAGTTATATATGCATGTTGGTCGAATCTTAATTACTTAATTGTAGGTGTCTGGTAGATATGTACAAAGATGAGCTTATACAGTTACACCAATTTTTGGTATACGTTTTAAAGCATCTGGACCATGAGTATGAGGTGAAGGACGAATGTAAGGAGTATTTGTGCCTTAACATTAGCCCCCATCACATACACCGTACTAAAGCCGAACATAAATATGCTATTTTTGTTTTGTCAAATTCTATTTCTGAGATCATTGCTGCAAATAACGTAGGAACTTCTTCTAACATTTCCAATGGACTCTCAGAATTGGTTAAACGGTCGCGGAAAGAACTCATTAGGTTCCAGAATGAAGATACTTTAGCTGTCCAAAAAATCAAGATGTAATTAAAAAGGAACCCCTGGCTGGTGATACTAGATGAGTGCTTTATTGAAGATGGTATGCTTGATTGATGGTGAGCATTATCTCCCGGTTACGAGATCAGCATTAAAAACCCTTGATAACATTGAACACATTGAAGTTGTGGCCGCAGTATTTATTGGAGGCACAGAAAAACTGAGAGATGCCACCCCAGACTCAATCGGTGAAAAACTGGGGGTTAAAGTTTACTTTGGTCCTGATCATCATAAAATTCCTTACGATCTTATTGTTGAGGTTTCAGTGAAACACCAGGCAGATGTAGTCATGGATCTTTCGGATGAACCTATTGTTGATTATTCTAAACGTTTTAAAATAGCCTCAATGGTCTTAGAGCAGGGAATACTCTACGAAGGGCCTGATTTTTCATTCCAGCCCCTGGATGAATACAAAGTTCTCAAAAAACCATCCCTCAAAATATTAGGGACAGGTAAACGTATAGGTAAGACTGCAGTTTCAGCTTATGCAGCACGTTTAATCCATAAGGGTAACTATAATCCCTGTGTGGTAGCAATGGGTCGTGGCGGTCCTGAAGAACCGGAGATAGTTCGTGGGGACGAGATTGAAATCACACCCCAGTACCTTATGGAACAGTCAAATAAGGGAATTCACGCTGCCAGTGACCACTGGGAAGATGCCCTAATGAGTCGCATACTCACCATAGGATGCCGCCGTTGCGGTGGAGGAATGGTGGGACAGGTGTTCATCACCAACATGAAACAGGGTGCCCAGATGGCCAATGAAGTTGAATCCGAGTTTGTGATAATGGAAGGTAGTGGAGCAGCCATACCACCCATTAAAACCGACCAACACATTGTACTAGTGGGTGCCAACCAACCAATGATCAACATTGAACGATTCTTCGGCCCATACCGGATTAAACTAGCCGATCTGGTGGTTATCACCATGTGTGAAGAACCATTGGCCAGCCCAGGGAAAGTGGAACGCATTGAAAAAGCCATAAAAGAGGTCAACCCTGAAGCCATGGTTATTCCAACAGTTTTCCGACCTAAACCACTGGAATCCGTGGAGGGTAAACGGGTCCTCTTCGCTACCACTGCCCCGGATTCTGTTAAGGATGTTCTCATAAATCACTTGGAAGAAGAACATGGTTGTAAAGTGGTGGGAACCACTCCACATCTATCTAACCGACCATTACTCCAGAAGGACATTGAAAAATATATTCATGAAGTTGATGTCATGCTCACTGAACTCAAGGCCGCTGCAGTGGACGTAGCCACTAAGGATGCCCTTAATGCTGGTCTGGAAGTTGTATACTGTGACAACATACCCCTGGTAATAAGAGAAAGTGATGACTTGGATTCAGCAATACTTGCTGTTGTGGATAAAGCCATTCAGGAACATAAGAACAAATAAGCATAAACTATCGTTTATACATATAAAAAAATAGATAATGCTGTTTTTTTACCTTTTTTTATTGGATGTTGGCAAATTTATATTCTTTTCCCATGCATTGTAATGAACTTAGAATGAATTTTTAATCATTTTACTATTGGTGGTTATTTGGAATCTACAAAATATGATACATTGAATTATGATAAACTAAAAAAACAGCTTTCTTTCAATTTTGCTGAAAATAAAGCCATAAATGATCTTAATATTAAACCGGATGCTTTTATACCAGTATTATTCTCCCTTAAATTCGGCGGAGACTGGAGTTTTAAAACCAGTGAACTGGAAGCTATGGCTGTGAAAGAGAAAATAACCCGTTACAATAAGAATACAGTGGAAGGATACACCTTGGAAAGAGTTACCCTCTTTGTTAATCCCTGTTTAATCTCCAATGAGGGTAAAGTTTTACGATTGGAAAAATGTGGGGCTAAAAATGAGCGTGAACTGGTGGAAAGACCTTTCAGGGTGAAACTCGATGCTGAGGATATAGTGCAGGCAGAGCTAAACCCAAAAATCATGGAAATAAATCTTAAAAGGATTAAAGGCCCGTTGAATTTTTCAGGATCCGCTGCTTATGGTGTTTCCCATGAAATAGAGCACTTGACGGGATGTGAACGCACGGGCAAATTCCTATGGGAGTTTAAATATAGGGTGCAGGGTTAAATTTTTCAATTTTAGAGGAATTAAATTGTTAAAAAAATTATGTCTAAAAAAATTATGTCAATGTCAAAAAGTTTGTTTGGTTATAAAGAACTTATTTTAGAATTTATCAAGATGAAAAATTTATTAAAATCAGTATATGAGATCAAAAATATTTTGGGGAAAAAATGGATATTGTTTCTAGGTTATCCAGGATATAAGTTTTTACCGAAGCTTTCCCTTTTCTCTATCTTCCCATCTTCATTATGGATAAATACTTCAACGTTGTATCTTTTCCCCTCTTCCTCGGCAAATTCAATTGCTTTTTCTTTGCTGTCAAAATTTCCAGATGCCTTAACAGCCCCATCTCTTTTAACATCCCAGCCCCCTCTTCTACCAGTCACTACATGAATATTAGCAGCCATTTTTTCACCTCTTGATATCCTCTAAATACTTAATTAAGCCGTACTTTGCCTAAAATATGTATTATAACATTTAAATAGATTGTCTTTTTTTTAAACATATTTGAGACAAAATCTGATGGGTTGAAAGCAAACTCAAATGTACTATCCTTATTAACTCAAATTGTATTATACTTACAAACTCAAAATGTACCTCCTAATAATAATGGTGAAAAAATCTGACATCCGTAACATATTTATATAACCTCTAACCCACTGATAAATTACCAATTGAGAAAAAAAGGAGATGATTAATGTGGCACAATTAGGTGGACAAGGTGGACAAGGACAACCTATTATTATAATGCCTGAAGGCTCTTCAAGATTTTTAGGAAGAGACGCTCAGAGAATGAATATCATGGCTGGGAAAGTTCTGGCTGAGACAGTTAGAACCACTCTCGGCCCCAGAGGAATGGACAAAATGCTGGTAGATGGTATGGGAGATATCGTGGTGACCAACGATGGTGTGACCATCCTACGGGAAATGGACATCGACCACCCAGCCGCTAAGATGCTGGTAGAAGTAGCCAAAACCCAGGAAGATGAAGTGGGAGATGGAACCACCACTGCAGTTATTATTGCTGGGGAACTACTTAAAAAGGCAGAAGAACTCTTAGAACTGGAAATACACCCAACCACTCTGGTAATTGGTTACCGGAAAGCAGCAGCCAAGGCACAGGAATTACTAAACCAGATAGCAATTGATGCCAGTGACCGTGACACCCTCCAAATGGTGGCCATGACCGCTATGACTGGTAAAGGAACTGAAAAAGCACGAGAACCACTGGCAAAACTGGTAGTAGATGCTGTACTGCAAGTGGCTGAAGATGGTGAAGTAGATTCTGACCACATTAACATTCACCGTATACAGGGATCAACTGTCCATGACTCACAGATCGTCAATGGAGTGGTTATCGACAAAAGTAGAGCTGTTAATTCCATGCCTAAGGATTTAAAAGATGCCAGCATCGCTCTTTTGAAATACCCAATAGAAGTCAAAGATCTGGAAACTGACGCCAAGATCAAACTCACTGACCCTGCCCAGATGCAGGCTTTCATTGAACAGGAAGAACAGATGGTCAAAGATATGGTGGACAAAGTAATCGAAAGTGGTGCCGATGTTATCTTCTGTCAGAAAGGAATAGACGATCTGGCCCAGCACTTGTTGGCCAAAGCAGGAATCTTGGCAGTTAAACGTGTAAGAAAATCCGATATTGAACGCTTAGGAAAAGCAACCGGGGCACGTCTGGTAACTAACGTTGAAGAACTCACTGCCGAAGACCTGGGGCACGCTGGGCACGTCTATGAGAAGAAGGTCTTTGACGAAGTACTGATCTTTGTGGAAGAATGCGATGATCCCAAAGCAGTATCCATCATCCTACGTGGAAGTACCCGACACGTGGCCGAAGAAGTGGAAAGAGCTGTAGAGGATGCCATAGGTGTAGTTTCAGCCACATTAGAAGATGGACAGGTAGTTGCTGGTGGGGGTGCTCCAGAAATAGCTTTAGCCAAAGGACTCCGAGACTACGCTGACACCATCAGTGGCCGTGAACAGTTAGCAATCGCAGCTTTTGCTGATGCACTGGAAATCGTTCCAAAAACCCTGGCTGAAAATGCTGGAATCGACCAGATCGATGCAATAGTGGACCTTCGGGCAGCCCAGGAAAACAGTTTCTACATGGGACTGGATGTCTTCAACGGTAATGTCACCGACATGAAAGAAGCTAAAGTAATCGAACCCAAACGGGTTAAAAAACAGGCTATCCAATCTGCAGCCGAAGCTGCCGAGATGATTATGCGAATTGACGACATGATTGCCTCTTCAGGTTCAAGCGAACCAGATATGGGTGATATGGGTGGAATGCCTGGTGGAATGCCACCAATGATGTAAGTCCCCGACTTACATTTTTTTTTATTTTTAGAAAATTTAATCTAGATTTTAAAATTATTCTCATTATCATGTTATTCTCATTATTTGCCCCTTACATTGCGGCACATTCTCCTTTCATTGTCATAAATGTCAAAGAAGTTTGTATTATTTTTCCAGGAAGAGCAGATCATAGGAAGAGCAGATCATTAATCTAACTGTCATTAAGAACCTAAATGTAAAAAAATCTTCTTAGGTAATCCTAACTTTTATATAGTAATAAATCCACAGTATTTTAGGTGGCCCTAAATGTCTTCTGAAAAATCATTAAGTGAAAATGCTGAAGAATACCTTGAAGTTTTATACAAGCTCTCGTTGAAAAAGCGTCCGGTGAAGACTACCAAAATATCTAATATGTTAAATATATCCCCGGCTAGTGTTACCCAGATGATAAAGAAACTTGAAAAAGATGGTTATGTTCATTACTCCCCCTATAAGGGTGTCACTCTTACTGAGGAAGGATATAAAATAGCTTCCAATATAACCAGAAAGCACAGACTTCTGGAGAGATTCCTTCACGATGTGCTTAAAATAAAAAAGGAAAAAGTTCATGATCAGGCCTGTGAAATGGAACACGTGCTTTCTGATGATGCTGAACGAGCACTATGCCAACTTTTAGAAAATCCTGATGAGTGCCCTGATGATAAAGAACTCATACCAGTATGTGATTTTCAGTTTAAAACCTGTGAAGAATGCCGCATGCGTAGACAGGAAGAAGTCAATGAAGTGGGAAAACGTGATAAAAATCTGGTTTCCATAACTGATATGAAAAAAAAGGAAAAAGGCAAAGTTTCATTCATCAGGGGCGATTACAAAGTTATCCGGAGATTAATGGATATGGGAATAACTATGGGGGCTGAGATAGGCATCCTTGAAGTTGCTCCATTTAAGGGTCCTGTAGAACTACTGGTACGTGGATCTAACCTTGCCCTAGGGAGAGATATTGCTAAAAACGTTTTCGTAGAGATTATCAAAGAAAACACACCAGAATCCAAAGGAGCATTAGCGCATGGTTAAACTCCCTGAGTGTATTGAAAAATCCGATTACGAAAAAAAGATTCCAACTCTTGACAAAAATGAAATACCCTCCTCTGGTGATGTTACCATAGCCCTTGCTGGGAACGCTAACGTTGGCAAAAGTGTTATTTTTAACTATTTAACTGGTGCTGACCAGGTAGTTGGAAACTGGCCTGGAAAGACTGTGGATCGTGCTGAAGGAAATTTCCAGTATAATGGTCAGAAGGTCCATGTAATCGATCTACCCGGAATATATTCATTTTCAACTTTTTCCATGGAAGAAATTGTATCCAGGGAGTACATAGCCAATGAAAAACCAGATGTGGTCATAAATGTAGTAGATGGATCAGTACTGGAACGAAATCTATTTTTCACATTACAGCTAATGGAAATGGAAGTTCCCATGGTGGTTTGTGTTAATCAAATGGATGTTGCAATGTCCAAGGGGTTTCAAATTGACACAGAAAAATTAGAAAAAGCATTGGGAGTTCCAGTAGTTCCCACTGTTGCAATTCGTGGTGAAGGTTTACAAAAACTGATAAAAAAGGCTATAATTAGTGTTAGTGATAAAAAAATACCTAAAACATCCAATGAATACGGTGGTGAAGTTGAAAAAGCAGTCAAACAATTGCACAACTTCCTGGAAACAGAAAAATTAGATGTTGGATATTCCAACCGATGGGTGGCTATTAAACTTTTGGAAAATGATCCAGAAATCAATAAAAAGGTTGAACTCTTATCTGAACGTTCAGTTCAGTTTGCCAATCACTTGGCCCTTGAGTTAGAGCGTATTCATGATGAACCTTCTTTTTCCATTGTTGCCTCTGAAAGATATGCCCTGGCTAACAGAATAGCAGCAGGCGCTCAAAAACAATCAGAATATAAAATTACATTATCTGAAAAATTAGATAAAATTCTAATTCATCCATTTTATGGTTATTTTACCTCTGCAATGGTAATATTAGGACTTTTAATCTGGACTTTTGTTCTGGGTAACTTCATATCCGAATTAATCACCAATGCAATGAGTTTTTTCCAACCAGTGGACCCTACTCTATCTGGTCCTGTGCTTGCTGTCCTATGGAATGGTGCATTTGGAGGTTTGGTTGCAGGATTAACTCTAATAGTGCCCTTTGTAATTCCATTTTATATCATGTTATCCTACATTGAAAATTCAGGCCTCCTAACCCGTGTAGCCTTCATGATGGATAGTTTCATGCAGAAAATCGGTTTACACGGTAAGGCACTGATACCTCTTATATTAGGTTATGGCTGCAGTGTTCCTGCAATTGACAGTACTAAAATTCTCGAAACAAGAAGAGAAAGATTACTGGCGGCATTTGCCATAACTTTTGCACCCTGCTCTGCCAGAACCATAATCATCCTCAGTCTTGTGGCCATTTTCGTTAGTATCTGGTGGGCTTTAGCCCTTTATGTTTTGGATTTGTTGATAATCTTTATCATGGGTAAATTGGCCCTTAAAGCCATGCCCGGAGAATCAACCAGTTTGATTATGGAAATACATTCTCTGAGACTGCCCTCCTCATCAGTAATTCTTAAACAAACATGGAACCGTACAAAATCATTAACTTACCTGGTGTTCCCAGTATTCATTGCCGGTAGTGCATTAATTCAGTTATTTTATGTTTTAGGCGTATTGGAACCTATAAGTAATTTCATGGCTCCTTTAACAGTAGGATGGTTGAAACTCCCCGCATTTGCTGGAATATTACTTATTGTAGGTGCAGTTCGTAAGGAGTTTGTACTATTAACCTTAGTTTCATTTGTAGGGACTGATCTCTCCCTGGCACTAACGCCGGTCCAGTTCATTGTACTGGCCTTAATAGGCATGTTGTACATTCCATGTTTATCTACCATTAGCATAATTATCAGGGAATTTGGAGTGAAAGCAGCTAGTGCTATTTCCGCTGCAAATTTAGTGACTGCCATTGTGGTGGGTGGGATTGCGGCCCATGGTTTATCGTTGTTCATGTAATCTTCCAATGTATGAATATCTTATCTTTTTAGGATTATAAGTTTAAAATTGTTGAAAAAAATGAAATAAGTAATTTAGTATAAGCTTATCAGAAAGATCAGTTGAATAATAATTTGTGATGTAAATAGGTGATAATAAAATGAAATGGTCGTTAGTAGCAATTGCCCTATTAGTGGTAATTGTAGGTTATGCTGTGATCACTGTTTCTGGTGGTCCTTTCACTCCTTTAGGTAGAGTTGCGTTCGTTAAATTAGGGAACCCTGATTTTTATCCGGGGCATCCTCACTCTGAACTTTTGTCCCAATATGCAGAGGATAGAGGCTCTAAATGTGCGTTGATATGTCACTTTGCCGGGAGTTCCAATTACCGTAGTTACCAGGATGGTAATGTGTTCATAATTGAATTAGCACTTATTGATACCCAAGGTACTGGTGCTGCTGACCCTACCAACTACTGGGATTCATTCCAACTGGCTTTGTTCGGTGCTCCTGATGGCCGATATAAATATAAATCTGATGGAATGGTTTTTGACACATATGAAGAAGCAATGGAACATGTGTTCACCCTTGCTGAGAAACACGGGCAGGAGGGCCCTATCCCTATTGCCTGGCATGGTAATGCCCGACAGGGAAATGCGGTGTTTATACAAGGATGTGGATTTCCCCTTTACTTCCATATAATGCAAAAAACCTATGGAATGCTACCAGCCTACATTTACACATTTGCGGGTATGATTTTCCCCTATATGAATAACCCCTACCGGAATTTTGAGTTGGGGCACGCTACAGAACTTCAGGAGCTTTACCAGGGTGGTGATTTGGATTATACTTAAATTCTAGTTTTTTGAAGGAAATAATAATTCTTTTTTCATCAAATTAATTTATAATGATTAATCATAATCTATAATGATTAATAATAGTAATATATATATAGTAAGAACAACTTACTAATATACAGTCTTAAAAACACCATAAATTGCTAAAAAAGGGCGGATGAAAAATGGTACGGGATACAGCAGTCCTTCTTGATGAAAAAAGGGTTTTTGAACCAAAAAAGGAAATTTTGGAAAGAGCCCATGTGAAAAATTGGGAAGAAGAAATTGAAAAAGGGAAAGACTTGGAAAAATACTGGTCCGAAAAGGCTGAACAGTTCGAATGGTTCCAGAAATGGGATAAGGTTCTGGATGATGATAATAAACCTTTTTACAAATGGTTCACTGGAGGTAAGATCAACCTTGCTTACAATGCTGTTGATCGTTGGATTGAAACTGAAAAACGTAATCAAGTGGCTATTCTCTACATTAACGAACGTGGAGAAGAGAAAAAAATCACTTATTACGAACTCTACATCCAGGTTAACAAACTGGCCAATGCCTTGAAAAACCTGGGAGTTAGAAAGGGAGATACCGTTTCCACCTACATGCCCATGTGTCCTGAACTCTTAATTGCCCTCTTGGCTTGTACTAAAATCGGGGCTATTCACAGTGTGGTCTACTCCGGATTGAGCGTGGGTGCATTTGTAGATCGTATCAACGATGCCAAGGCCAAAGTACTCTTCACCGCAGATGGAACCTACCGGAGAGGTAAAATCATCGACCTCAAAGCCATTGCTGATGAAGCCATCCTCCAATGCCCCACTATTGAAACCATAGTGGTGGTCAACCATACCGGAATACCCATCCAGATATCAGAATTATCTGGAAGGGAAATATTTTACGAAAGACTGGTTGATGGTGAACCCGCCTACTGCGAACCAGAATGGATGGATGCCGAAGACCCACTATTCATACTCTACACTTCCGGAAGCACGGGAAAACCTAAAGGAGTACTGCACACCACCGCGGGTTACATGGTGGGAGTAGCCACTACCCTCCGCAATATTTTCGACATCCATGATAATGACCTCTGGTGGTGCACCGGGGATATTGGATGGATCACCGGACACAGCTATGTTATCTACGGCCCATTGCTCCTGGGAACAACTACAGTGGTCTACGAAGGAGCGCCGGACTACCCTGATCCAGGGGTATGGTGGAAAATTGTTGAAAAGTATGGTGTTACCAAGTTCTACACCGCACCAACCGCAATCAGACACCTAATGCGATTTGGAACCAGATACACCGACCTCTACAATCTGGAATCACTCCGCATACTGGGAACCGTGGGAGAACCAATAAACCCCGAGGCATGGATGTGGTACTTTCAAAATGTGGGTAAAGAAAAATGTCCCATAATGGACACCTGGTGGCAGACTGAAACCGGGATGCATCTCATATCTCCACTACCGGTTACACCTTTAAAACCTGGATCAGCCACACTACCATTCCCGGGCATTGATGCCGATGTGGTGGATGAAGAGGGTAACCCGGTGCCCATGGGTAAAGGAGGTTACCTGGTTATTAAGAAACCATGGCCAGCCATGTTCCGCACATTATACAAAGATGAAGATCGATTCCTTGATGTTTACTGGAAAGAATATTCAGGATGTATTTACAAGGCCGGGGACATGGTTCGTAAAGACGAAGATGGTTACTTCTGGATACAGGGACGAAGTGATGATGTTCTCAAGATTGCCGGACACCGTATAGGTTCAGCAGAGGTAGAATCTGCCTTTGTAGGTCACCCTGCAGTAGCTGAAGCCGCAGTAATTGGAAAATCAGATCCTATTAAGGGGGAAGTAATCAAGGCCTTCATTATCCTCCGTGAAGGATACGAACTTAAGACCCAACTCATTGAAGATCTGAAAAACCATGTTCGATACGAACTGGGGCCAGTGGCAGTCTTGGGTGAAATTGTGCAGGTGGATAAACTTCCTAAAACCAGGAGTGGTAAAATAATGCGCAGGATCCTGCGAGCCCAGGAAATGGGTGAAGATCTGGGGGATACATCAACCCTGGAAGAATAAGCATCAGCACTGGAAAAATCTTTCTTCCCTTTTTTGGGTTATAACTCTTTAGTAAATTAAAAGTTCCCAACTCGATAGGAATTGGGTCAAATAAAAAATAGGAGTGATTAAATAAATAAGCCCTCCATGGGTGTGATATTATGGGAGAAAACAAAAAAAATGTCCTGATAGAGGATTTAACTGCCAACCCGGCACCTCTTGGACTGTTGGGATTCGGTTTAACCACTGTGCTGTTGAACATACATAATGCAGGCTTTTATCCCATCAACAGCATGATACTGGCTATGGGAATATCTTATGGTGGAATTGCCCAGATAATGGCCTGTGTCATGGAGTACAAAAAAGGTAACACCTTTGGAACAGTTGCTTTCGGATCATATGGTCTATTCTGGTGGAGTTTTGTTCTCCTACTGGTTCTCCCCAAAATGAATCTGGCAGCAGCCCCGGATAAACTATCTCTAGCAGCATACCTGTTTATGTGGGGATTGTTCACCTTGGTAATGTTCATTGGAACCCTCAAACTCAGCCGTGGATTGCAGGTAGTATTCCTGGCACTGGCAGCGTTGTTCTTCCTATTGGCACTGGGAGATATAACTGGTAACAGCACTATAACTTTAATTGCAGGTTATGAAGGTATATTCACAGGATTCAGTGCAATATATGTTGGATTGGCACAAGTCCTTAATGAAACCTACGAAAGAGACCTGTTACCCACCTGAAAAACCTTCTGTTAAAGAATATCAATTTTATTTAAATAGCTAACCGCCTCCAGCTATTTGAATATGTTGGCTTTCTCTGGTAATTTACCAGGGGAAGTCTTTTCTTTTTCTGGGATTGCTTTGAATTGTTATTTGAATATATTTACAGATGAAGGTCTGCTTTGTTTTTAATACATATCTTATTTTGTTATATTGGTACAACAATATAATATTTTAATCTTCTATTATGATTTTGGGATAAATTAACCGAATAATTGATATTATTGTATCAGAAATGAAAAGTAAAGTAAGAAAATAATCTAAAACAAGAAAAAAGGTTATACATCTATTTTAAATCAAAGGGCCATTTTCTTTTTATATTCTGAAGAATATCCTTTACGAATTTCAATTTTAACAAGCAGACTCATTTTATTAAACCTCTCGGTATTTACTTTAGAATTTCGTATTTTATCTACTGTTTACTATCCATTAATCTAAATAATTAATTCATGTTCTGATCTTTTTATGAAAAGATAACAATACTCCAAATCTTTCCAAACTGTGTCAAATCCATAGAATCCTGTGTTCGATGTGAATTTTGTTCTTAATTAATATTAAATATTTTATTTTAAACCAAAATCTTTATATAGTCTTTTTGACTACCAGTTATATAACTGACTAATAAGTCATAAAATTGAAGGGTCAGTCATGATTGGTTATCAGTTATGGTGTACGGGTGAATCATATGTCACTAACAAAATGGAAGGAAAGAGAAAAGGAACAACGTCGAAATGATATTATCAAAGTTTCAAGGAAACTATTTGCTGATAAAGACTTTGATAAGGTTTCAATGGAAGATATCGCAAAAGAGGTTGGACTTGGCAAAGGGACGCTTTATCTTTATTTTAAAAATAAAGAATCATTGTACTTTGCAGTGGTCTTAAAGGGTATTCAAATTTGGGCTGCAATAGTTAAAGAAGAGGTCAAAAAAGATTATAGTGGCTTAAACAGGTTAATATCATATGGAAATGCAAATAGGGGATTTTCCAATAAATATCCTGATTATTTTCGGTTGTTGTATTCTCCCACTTCAATCAAAAAACAATTTGATATGGATAAAATGACGAGTAGTGAAGAATTCCAGGAAGTAAGGGAATTATTCAAAGAAATAATGTCCGTAGGAATAGATTCAATACAAAAAGGTATAGATGAAGGTGAAATTAGGCCCGATGTTGATCCAACAGAAGCAGCTATTCTCCTATCAGTAATATACAATGGTAAGGCCAATATGGGTGACTGGGCTAAAGAGCTACTGGAAAATAGGGGAATTGATGAGGAGAAATTTAGCAAGGATATTGGAGATCTATTCCTGCAAATGCTAACTAAATAGAAATAACCTGGTCGAAATTCATGGAATTACTAGATTAGCTAATGAAAGTTATTTATTATTGTAAAGAGGCGTTAGATATGAATTATAATGAATTGGGTGAAAAATTAAATGAACTTTTAAAATTGGAAAATACACCAGTAGCCATAAAATGGTCTGTTAAAGAACCCAAAAATATTGAAAAAGAAGAATGTAAATCAAGATTCTGCAGTAAACTTGAAAAAGCTATGAACGGTGAAATGTTCTATTCCACCTTAGACGAAGAGGGATGCATGGGTGGTGCAAGATATTCAGGACTTAAAAGTATAAGTGAATACCCTCCAAATGTACAAAGCGGGGCATTCATGGTTCCTAGGGGCCTTTATAAGAACATCCCTGCAGTGCAACGTTCAAGGAAAAATGAAACATACATAAACCCCGGGATTTTCCATGCAATTATCTTCGCCCCCCTCAATAAGGCAGAATTTGAGCCAGACGTGATATTCATGGTCTCTAATGCAAAACAGGGGATGGAAATACTTCACGCCAATGCCTATGATTCAGGAACACATGGAATAGGTGCGGATGTAGCTCCAATATGCAGTTCAATGGCTGCAACTCCATACATGGCTGGAAGAGTCACTTATGGATTTGGTGATGTTGCTTCAAGGCAAAACATGGGTATCAACCAAGAAGACATCATGGTTAGTATTCCTGGAAGCGAGTTGTGCCGCATAGTTTCTAATTTAGAAGAAATGCGAACTAAAGTGTTATTTAAGGAATGATTTTTAAGAATCATTATTTCTTTTTTTGAAATCATTCAAAATTAACCCATATTCCAAAATTAACCGAGATTTTAAACCCTTCGTTTAACTCACTAAAAAACTGTTATAATTGTAATTTGCCCTGCAAGTGATAACCATGAATCATGAAAGTCATTTTACTCTAGTTAAAAATAAAATAAATCTAATAATGGCAGGATTAATGGTTGGCCTTCTTGTAGCTGCCTTTGATTATTCAATCATGGGAACTGCTATGCCTAAAGTTATTAACAGTCTCCAGGGAATGGAATATTACACATGGCCCTTTACGTCTTACATGTTGACCTCAACCATCGCCGTAATTCTCTTTGGTAAATTATCCGACATTTACGGTAGAAAACATGTTCTAATTGCAGGGATCATCACATTTGTCATAACTTCCGTAATGTGTGGTCTGGCCACCAGCATGTTTCAACTAATTATATTCAGAGGGATTCAAGGAATTGGAGGGGGAATCCTACTTTCTCTCCCATTTATTGTGGTTGGGGAAATTTTCAGCCCCCGAGATCGGGCCAAATACATGGGAATACTTGGATCGGTATTTGGGCTTGCCGACGTAATGGGGCCAATTCTTGGTGGTGTAATTACTGATACTTTGGGTTGGAGATGGGTATTTTTTATAAATGTTCCAATTGGAATCACTGCAGTAACCATAATTTTCTATTCTCTTCCAAATTTCAAACTGCCCGATGTTAAAAAAAACATTAATATCTCGGGGATTATAACCTTTACCTTAGCTTTAAGTGCCCTTTTCCTGGCAATAACACTTGCCGGGAATATTAATACCAGCCCATTAGTTGAAATAGTAGGACTCCTGGTATTTTCAGGGGTAATGCTGGTATTGTTTATCTCAGCCGAGAAAAGAGCTGTAGAACCTGTTCTACCCCTAAGTCTTTTTAGAAATTCAATATTCAATGTATCATCAGTAGAAAGCTTTTTAGCAGCTGCATTAATGTTTAGTGGCATAATTTACATTCCATTATTTGCACAAGGTGTTTTAGGTATGAGTTCTACCAATTCTGGGTTCATTATGGTGCCCATGTTGTTTAGTCTGACATTGGCTTCAATAATCACTGGAGAAATCATATCCCGGACTGGGAAATATAAAAAGTTGGTTATCGCCGAATTTATTATAACCGGGTTAGGAGTTTTGCTGCTGGCTACAATGAATGAGAATACGCCCTATTATATGCTGATATTATATTCGACAGTTCTGGGTGTTGGTTCAGGAATGGCTTACAATATATTCAATGTAGCAGTGCAGAATGCATTCCCAATGCGGGATATAGGTGTTGTAACCGCTTCCATGCGGTTTTTCAGAAATGTAGGTACAATTGTCTTCATTCCAATATTTGGGTACATAATGAACTTCACACTGGGAAGTTCAACTGCAGTTACTGCAAGTTACCTTCAAGCTTTAGCAATTTCTATCCAGAATATTTTCCTTACAGCCATAATACTGGCATTTGTAGGATTGATTATGGCGTTCTTCCTCCAAGAAATACCATTAAGCGGAGATGAAACTACTAACTCATGATCTAACAAATTTTTTAAAGGGAGTTTTTGATAATGATTAAAGTTGCGTTAACAGGTGCAAATGGGATAATAGGTTCAAAAATAATTAAAACCATCCTTAAACAGGAAGATATGGAAGTAGTGGCAGCAATAGGATCACCGAACACTCCACTGGAAGGAATGGATATAGGTGGAGTAACAGGTGTGGGAAATATTGGTGTCCATGTAAATGGTGCGCAAAGGCTTGCTGAGGTTTTAAAGGAAAGAAAACCTGATGTTCTCATTGATTTTACCATTGCAAATGCAGCTGTGGACATAATCAGAACTTCAGCAGATTGTGGAGTTAATCTGGTTGTGGGTACAACCGGAATAAAGGACGATCAATTGATTGAAATAAAAAAATCCATCCAGGAAAATAAGATAAAGGCAGTTATTTCTCCTAACATGGCAGTCGGTGTGAATGTGTTCTTTAAAATCGTTGGAACACTAGCCAATATCCTTAATGATTTTGATATTGAAATAATAGAAACTCATCATAATCATAAAGTGGATGCACCTTCAGGCACAGCTCTTAAAGCATACGAAATTATAGCTGAGGTACTTGGAAGAAATAAAGATGAAACTTGTGCCTATGGTAGGCAGGGAATGGTACGTGCACGAAATACTGAAGAAATAGGAATACATGCAGTACGTGGTGGGGATATAGTTGGAGATCATACTTTACTATTTGCTGGTGAAGGAGAGCGAATTGAAATTGTTCACAGAGCACATAGCAGACAGTCATTTGTCACCGGGGTGATTAAGGCAGTAAGATATGTTGTTGGAGCTCCTGAAGGAAAAATAAGTGATATGGGAGATGTACTGGGCGTAAAATAGGAATGAAGGGTTATTTTTTCTTTAATATTTTAACCTGTTACTTGAACCTGTAACATTAATAAAAAAAAACGATGCCAGATAATTAAATATTTATCTTATTGTTTAGTGGCATTAAATCATCCACAGCCCTTAAGATCTTTAACATATTGCATTTCCTTTTTAATTTGTTATTCGTTTTTGAATTATTCCTTGCTTATGTGTTTGGCCAGTTTTTTGGCCAGGGCCAGGATGGTGAGAACTGGAGGTGCACCAGGTGCCCTTGGGAAAACACTGGCATCGCACACGTAAAGACCCTCAACTTCTGTTTCCAAATTTTTATCAACTACTTCTCCAATGGCAGCAGTTCCACCAGGGTGTGCTCCCCTGGCTGGGGTTGAAACAAGTGTGTCAGGGTCAACACCGCCCTCAGTGAGTATGGCACCGGCAAGAGAAGATCCTTCTGCCAGTAATCCCATATCATGGGAGGTGTTATTTTTAACAACTCCTTTTTCATCCACCCTGCCCGATGATTCGTCCCTGATTTTGACCATAATTCCCAGTATATCCTTATCCTGGAATCCAAGGTGACTGAGCTTTGATAGAAGTATGCTGGAATAATGGGGAGCCAGTATGAATCCATCTTTCTTAAGCAATCCATTCATGGATACTTCTTTATAAAACTGGATGTCTGGCAATGTTCCACCAACCGTGACAAAGGTGTCCACAAAAAGATGTTCACCTGCCACTAAACCTGCAGATCTAAGTAGTAATGGTGTTTCCACAGCTCCAGAACACACTATAACTCTGTCAGCATCATATTCTTCTTTAACACATTTTTCAGGGTTAAAGACTTCCACTCCCTTAACCTGACCAGCACGGGTTATAACCCGGGTTACCTCGGTGTTGTCTATGATTTGAAGACCTTTTTTTCCCGCTTCAAGGAGAAAATCAAGAGAACTCCACTTGGCATTGCGGGGACACCCCAGAGCGCATTTACCACAGGGGATACACTCTTCTGGGTTGATGAATTTTGGCATTTTCTCCATATTCAAACCAAGGGAAGAAGAAGCTTCCATAATTTTCAATGTACCGGCTCCATAATGAGTGTCTGGAAGTTTTCCAACATTTAATTCCCCTTCAACCTCTTCAAATTCATGGTAAAGGTTAATTCCCATGTCTTTGAACTCTTTCTGACAGGTTCTCACGGCGTTTCCAGCGGTTACCAGGGTGGTTCCTCCCATACAAGAGGTTTTAAGGAGTTCCACTCCAACATTCAAGTTATCATAACACTGGAAAGCTTTATCAGGAGTAGTATATTCTCCTTTTTCAATTAGGGTAACTGATACTCCCTTCAGGGCAAGTTCTCGGGCAACAGTTGCCCCGCCAGCTCCAGATCCAATGACAATAACATTTTTCATTATATCAAACTATCAAACTTTAAAGAATAATTTATTTAAATTTTGAAGTATTTCCCATTGACTTTCAGAATACAGTATATTTGGAAATACTATTAATATTATTAAAATACTCTATAATAGATATTATAAACATACAGTGGTTGATGTACACTTTGTTTATTAATACGTAATAAAATACTCAGATTTAATCTAATAACTGTTATTAAGAGTCTTACTTTCCTATTTACGATAAAGAGTTCTTCTTTGGGGTTTTGATTTCCTTTTTATGATCCTTTTGGGGGCTTTGCTGATTTTTGGGTTTTTAGGTTTATCCTGGGATTTAAAGAGTTTATCAGCAAAATATCCCCCAATAGCTCCCATTAAACTGTAAATTATCAAACTAACAATCAACCCCATAATAAGGGTGAAAATACCATCAAATGCGTAGCCCACCCCAATCACCACTGCATTGGGCAGTTGGTATGGTAAAACTGGTGGAGTGAACAGGCACACCACGAAATAGAGCAGGCATAGTAAAGCAGTTGCCAGTGCACCAACCTTATAATTGGCTTCTTCATCAGGGGTTAGGTAAACTGCCACAAATCCAACTAAAACCAGAGCAAATATTCCTCCAATATTGAAAAAAGCCAGAATAAGGCCTAATATTATGCTGGTTAAAATAGCCATTTCCATACTAATATTTGGCATGCTCCATGTTCCTCTTTTGATTTATAAACCTAAGGTTGGCATTGACTTAAACTTCACTCACTTCTATCATTCGTTTTAAATCAATCTAATCTATAATAGATTTTATAAGTATATTGGAGTTTATAAGGGTTTTCATTAGCTTTACTTCCATTAAGCATAATCTACAAAATACACCAAGCCCCTATAAAGGTCATCAATAAGATAAAGTTAATAGAATAAAAAAACAATATTAGATTAATGTCTGTTAATCATATGAAGATAACCCGTAGTGTGGAAGATTACCTGGAAGCCATGTATTCGCTGGAGCAGGAACAGGGAACAATCCGGGTGAAAGATGTGGCCGAAACACTGGGAGTAAAGCCACCCAGTGTGGTAGAAGCTGTTAAAAAGCTTTCTAAAATGAATATGGTTTCCTATGAACGTTACGGTACAATTAAGTTAAAAGAGGATGGACTTAAAATTGCCAAGGAAGTAAACAGCCGTCATCAACTCCTTAAGAATTTTTTGCTAATTATGGGGGTGGATGGTGAAATAGCTGAGAAGGATGCCTGTGCCATGGAACATGTGATGGATGTTTCCACCATTAGTAAACTACGAAAATTCGTAGAATTTAACAATATCTTCCCCAATACTTACAAATTCATGGAAAAATTCAGAGAATACGCTGAAAAAGACACTATCTCTTCAAGTGATGACCACTAATTTATGGAATTGCCTAACTTCTAGTAACCTGAAGAAAATAAATTTTTAACTAATTCCAATAACTTTCACTCAACTCAATTACAATTTCAATATCATAATATTTAACTCATTTCAAAATTAAGAAACTCAAATGGGGATTAAATAGGGGGTATTTGAAAAATGAGCATCTTTAATGGAAGTTTCAACCCTGATGTGGAAAAACTGGAAAGTGAGGGTGATGTTAACGGTCTTATTAAAACACTGCAAAAAGGTGATAATCAGCATCAAGTTGAAGCTGCCCGGGCATTGGGAAGATTTAAGGCTGATAAAGTAATTGAAGTTCTTATTGGGGCATTAGAAAATGAGGATGGGGATGTTCGGTGGAATGCCGCTAGTTCCCTTGGAAAGATTGGTAGTAGTGATGTCACACCATTCCTTCTGAAAACACTTCGTGATGAGAAATGGTATGTTCGCCTGCAAACTGCCGAAGCATTGGGCGAGATTGGAGATGAAAGGGCCTTATTGCCCCTTTTAGAATCATTGAAGGACCAAAAGATAAGGAATAATGTTGCTATTGCCTTGGGACATTTAGGAGATGCCCGGGCAGTTGATCATTTAATTGAAGCCTTAAAGGATGATGATTTTAGTTTTCGCAGCGCAGCAGAAGAAGCACTGGGTATGATCGGCGATGAAAAAGCAGTCCCAGTCTTAATTGAGGCTTTAGACGATAAAAATGTTAGTGTTCGCCGACATGCTGCTGGGGCACTAGGTAAAATTGGTGATGAGCGGGCAATAAAGCCACTTTTAAGTGCCCTGAATGATAAGAAATGGTATGTGCGTCTGCAGGTTGAGGAGGCAATACAGGAACTTAACGCGCGTTTAAAGGAAAATGAAAAGTAAACTGGTATATTATGGGATTATATTGGGATAAAATTTCTTTTTTTATAAATATTCCCTTATTTTTTCAGTAATTCGCTGCCGGACATTATAGGATATGTTTTTTGGGGGTCGGGGTCGCATGTAACCGAAATGAGGATCTTCAAAGGTGTGACCTGCAAAGTTTACCGGATGATTGTAGCGAGGTATGAAATGCCAGTGTAAATGTGGCTCAGGAGTGTCTTCCAGGTAAAAGGTATTCATTAAACACCCCCAGTTAAAAAGGGTGGCACCAAATGCAGTTTTAACTGCCTTTTCCATGCTTTCCAGGAGTTCAATAAAATCATCCCATTCTTCCTTGGAAAGCCCAGTTAAGGTTCGTTGGTCACGTTTTAATGCCACCACACAGGTGGCCAGATTACTCTGATTGGGAGCCAGAAACACAATCCAGTGTTCAGTCTGGATAAGAGGATCTCCAAAGTCATAATCAACCAGTTTTTCACAATAAGGACACTCAATACTCATAAATCCAATTCTCCCCATATTTAATCCATAGTGTTTATCTTAAATGTTTAATTTATAGTTTAAATTAAGTATTATTTCTATGTATATAGATGTAATGGTGACTGGAGTTTGAATTTAGGGGTTGAGTTATTGTCAGTGATTTTCTAGGGGAAAGTGTACCATGATTTCATTTAGAAAGGGTAAAACAAAGTTCGGGGATCACGGGCCAGTGGAAAGATGTGCCCTGGTTCTGGTAGTTATTGGATCATTCCTAATACCCTTCATGGGTTCTTCCCTCAGCCTGGCCCTTCCCTTAATACAGAGAGATCTATCAGTTAGTATACTTATCTTAGGTTGGATCCCCACTGCATTTACCCTGGCCAACGCTGCCCTGGTACTGCCCTTTGGAAGACTTGCTGATATATACGGTCGGAAAAGGGTTTTCACCATTGGATTTGTGGTTTACACGCTGGCATCATTACTAGCCGTCTTTTCCACGTCTGGAATTATTTTGGTCCTTTTCAGTTTCCTTCAGGGTTTGGGTTGTGCCATGATATTTGCCACGGGGATCGCACTTTTAATCACCATCTTCCCCCAGGAAAAAAGAGGCCAGGTTTTAGGCATATACCTTGCTGCTGTGTATTTGGGTTTATTCATGGGTCCTTTGCTGGGTGGGTTCCTGGTTCAAAACTTCGGATGGGAGAGTATATTCTTCATAAATTTACCTATTGGCTTATTTGCTATTTCACTTATACTGTTGAGGTTTAAAGGGGAGTGGAGAGGATCTTCAGGAGAGAAATTTGACATATCTGGATCAATTATTTATGCCCTGTCCCTTTCCGCAGTGATGTATGGAGTTTCTACGCTAACTGATTTCCAGGGTCAGCTGTCACTTTTAACTGGATTAGTCGGAGTGATGATTTTTTACAGATTAGTTAATGGATCTAAGACACCGATTATCCCTCTAGAAATATTCAAAAATAGGTTAACCAGTTTTTCAGGTTTGGCTTTGTTGTTACTTGCAGTTGCCACCTCTGCCATGTGGACTCTGCTCAGTCTGTATCTTCAGGATCTACGAGGACTGGATCCGCTGACCACTGCCCTTATTCTGGCTGTACAACCACTTACAGTTGCCATCCTGTCACCACTAATTGGGCGCTGGTGGAATGAAAAAGATGATCTGAGCATAACCATTATTGGGCCAGTATTGTGTGCAATTGGACTTTTCACATTTACTCAACTGGATGTGAACACATCATATCTCCTGGTGGTAGGTGGTTTACTTTTGATAGGTGTGGGTATGGGACTCTTTTCAGTACCAACCAACCAGAACTTCCTGGGATCATTCACCCGACAGTACTATGGTGTGGGTTCAGCTACCCTTTCCACTACCATATTTATTGGTCAAACTGTGAGTCTGGGCTTTCTATTGTTAATCCTAACTGGATTTATGGGTAACGTGGAGATAGAACCTTCAAATTATCAACTATTACTGGAAGGACTTCGTGTGTCCTTCATGATTTTTGCAGTTTCAGCTGCCATTGGTGGGGTGGTCTCCTATGTTATCCGTGTTAAAATATCCAAGTAAACACTAGATGGGATGATTTAGGTTACATATTTAAGATGTTTTCGGGTCAACCATTCCCAGTCAGGGAGTTGATTACTTTTTAATAAGCAAGAACAATAAGTAGATCAACATTTAAGTTAACAATACCATTAGGTGGGGGAACATTGAAAGGAACATCAAGTGATGAAAAAGGTAATGGAAAGGATTTCGTAAAAAATTTATTGAAGGAAAAGGAACCTAAAACATCGGAATTTGTATTTGCCATTATAGTCAACATTATCCTCTTATACATTGTAAACAGCCTTATTTCCTGGAATCTGAGCTTCATCGCACTTTCATTCCAGGAGGTTTTATGGATATTTAATATATCAATAGCAGCAACCATAATCGCGAACATAATCTTTCTAATCTACCATCCGGGATGGTTTAGAAGTATAATCAAAATAATACTGAACATACTAGGATTTCTGGTGGCTTACTACTTATACACAGTATTCCCATTTTCATTAAGCAATGGATGGGTTATATTTTCCGTAAAATTCGCCTTGATAGTGGTGATGGTGGTACTGGTAATTGCAAATATAGTTGAAGTTGTAAAATTAATATTGAAAGCTCTAAACTCACTATAACAACTATTCAACATTTATACCTATTTTAGCCTAATAATGTAAAATCCAGTTTAAAATTTAAACCAGTCTGAATAGTAGCTGGTATCTGTAACTCTTCTTTTATCAAATATTTTTAAAAAATAATGTTTATGGGCTCCCTAATCAGTCTAATTCATCTTCAAAAAAACGTTCAAACGGTGCTTAACTTCAAGTTTAACAGCCTTTATAAGTTCTTCCAGGGGTTCATCTTCCCATGGCTCGGCAATACTTAAAAATGTATTAAAATATATCACGGGGGCGGTGATATCCACCTGAAAATCCTCTATATCCTGTAGATCATCGATTTTAATATGGGAGAATTCTTCATCAGTTAAAATAGTTTTAATCCGAATTTTCCATCCTTTCCCTGATTTATTAAGAGAATCAACTTCAACCTTCATGATTAGACATCCTTAAAAACTGATTAATCATTTATTTTTATTGATGATCACACTGATTAATCATTTATTCATTTTTGATGATTTAAACAGTAAATTAATTCTACATGTTCCAATACTCAATTATCCTTATTTTAAGGTTTATTTTCCCATGTATACCTATTATTCATTAATGGTTATAAGCCCAGTGTACGTTTGAAACCATCAACAACGTCCTTAGTGGATTTTAAGAGGGGATTTTTAACCTTAACCGGGGTTTTCATACCTTCCAGGCGGTCAATACGGAAGTAGATCGGGGGATGGGGATCAAAGTTTATCCAGGAGGGAAGTCTGGTTGGTGAAATCCTTTCGGCATGAAGGCGCTGGTAACCAATCTTACGCAGAGCACTGGCCAAGACTTGGGGGTGACCGATTTTCATGGCTGATAAAAGATCAGCCCTGGTTTCAAAGAACTTGGCCACAAAGAAAATAAACCCTAAGGCCACAATCAAGTAAACCAGTGGGGATATAACCACCAATGGGAATAAAATGGTGAATCTAAGAATGAACTCTGCTGATATTATACTGAAGAGGATTATGGGATCCCTCCCTGACAGATGGCCCATTTCATGACCTACCACTGATAATATTTCGTCTTCCTCCAGTTGCACCAGTAAACCTGTGGTTATTAGCACCAAACCCCGATTAGGGCTGGGACCTGTGGCAGCGGCATTGGGGATCATGGTATTACTCAATGCCACCTTGGGCATGCTGATGTTAAATTTACTGGCAGCTTCTTTCACAATACTGTAAACATCAATTACACGGGAAACCTTCAAATCAGGCTGGCAGTGGAAACCGTATTCTCGGAATACATCCTCACCCAATTCACAAGTAGGTTCCAAGCCCAGGGCAAGGCTCTTCTGGTAAATTTCATCCTTCATTTTAATTATAATATCTTTATCGAATTTTTCCTGAAATTTCTGGAACTCTTCCAGTGGTAACTGGTACTCCAGTATATGCACCCGGGGATTTTCAGGAGTGATGATCCAGTCACTGGTCCGAAGTAATATACGGTCTGAGAAGAGCACTATCACCAGTTGGAATAACAGTATGGCCATAATAGCCAGGACTAATTCCAGTAGGATAAAAATAATAATATTAATTCCGAAAAAGAGGAGGTAGATCATTATCATGTTACTTCCAAAGATACGGAAAGAAACTTTTTTACGTCGGGTAGGGGGTGCTTCTGGTAAGATCTCTTCTCCCTCCACCCATGCAAAGTAGAGGGTGGCCTGGCGGATAGCATCCTCAAAGGCCTGGATTGCAATGAAAAGCTCCTCCTCCAGAAGGTCAATTTGGGGAGAGATATCAAAATCAGGTGGAGTTGTTAAAGGGATGATTTTAACAAGGAATGGATTTTCAGCTTGGATTTCAATTCGAACTTCCCATCCTTCCTGCTTATTGGTGGCAGTGTAACTTAAAACACCAGCACCATCCATTATAGTTCTGGAAATATTTTTAAATGAATCTGGTTGGGGTAGGAGATAGAAATCTCGTAAAAAATCCAGAGCTTCTTCCAGGTGCCCAGAAGAGAGTTCGGTGTCGATAATGAAATTCTTTTCCAACATTGGTCTCCCGTTGCATTAAAAAAATCTCTGAAGATTTTTCATAATTATTACAAGCAATAAATATTGTTGTAAACCCTACTATATATCTCAATTTTAATAAATTCACTGGTAACTAAATCAGGGGTCTAATTGCAAAATCCAATCCTCAAGTATGATAATTAATCTTTATTATTTCTTTATTATTTCTGTGAAGTGATTATTTCTCTTTATTTTCATATAAAAAATATTAAAATTATGTTAATTATTAATTATGGCTCTTATATTATGATAACAGTGAATTATTTTTATTATAAGCTCTGAAATTCATATCATGAAATTGGTGGAAGAAAAAAACCCAGATACTCAACGAGTACTGGAAATTATCAATGAAGGATTATCAAAAAGGGCAGTTATTACTATCATGGCCTCGTGCCGTGTTTATTATGATGGAAGGGCTGTGAGCCGCCTGGAATTAGGTGACAGGATCATCATGATTAAATCAGATGGTTCGTTCATAATCCATCAGGACCGTAACCTGGAACCCGTGAACTGGCAACCACCGAAAACCAAGGTTGCAGCTGACATTTACCAGGGAATGGTGAAGATAAAAGGAGTAAGAAGAAATCCCCATGAAAAACTGGAAGTGGAAATATTAAACACTCACCTGGCATCATATTTCATTGGTGAGGACTCAGAAAGCCTTGAACTAGCAGGATACGAGGCAGATATGGGTGACCTTATATTTAAGGATCCTGAAGTTATAGAAAAAGGTTTCAGACCCACATCACGGGAATATCACACTACCCAGGGTTTCATAGACATACTGGGCAAGGATCAAAATGGCAACCTAACTATTCTGGAACTAAAAAGTCGAAAAGCAGGTACTAACGCTGTCAAACAGTTAAGACGATATGTAGATTGTTTCAGTGACCATAAAGAAGAAGTTAGAGGGGTTTTAGTGGCACCTTCCGTCACCGATGATGCACGGGAGTTACTGGAAGAACAGAAAATGGAATTCAAGGCATTGGAACCTCCAAGAGAACTGGGTAAGGATAAAGTGGTTACACTGGAAAGTTTCTTTGGACGTAGCAGTTCTTAGTAAATCCAGTTACTTTTATTACCTTCCTTTTTTCCATTCTGACACTATTTTTTTTAATTTTAATTTTTAATTATAAGTTAAGCCTAGTATCTGGTTTATTCAGGATATTTAATTACATAAAACCAATAAAATATTATCATGAATGGGCAGGGGGTGGACGTGATAAAATTACCCCGTCAGGGCATTGCATTAATTGCCGGGGATCTTCATGGAAACATGGAAGATTTCAATAAACTAATGGAAATATGGGGTGAACAATCAACTAAAGACAATCATCTCATTTTAACCGGTGATTTCATTCACGCCATGGAGTCTGAAAACGACAAATCCCTGGAGATACTGGATAAAGTTCGCGCTGATTGTGAAAAATTTGAAAACTTCCACCTACTCCTGGGAAATCATGAATGGGCAACCATAACCAAACTCACCATTTACAAGGGAGGCGTCAATCAAAGCCTGAATTTTGAGGAACTCTTAAAGGGAAAATTCGGTGGGCAATGGAAGGAAAAACTAGTAGAATACACAAATTTTTTCAAAGAGCTACCTGTGGCTGTAAAAACTGCTAACAAAGTCTTCATCAGTCACGCGGGCCCACCAAAAAATATAAACTCACTAACTGAAGTGATGAACATCACCAGGAAGGGATACTCCAACAACCTACCTCTTTACGAACTTCTCTGGCGTCGATACGGGGATTACAGCAAAAAAGATGTGGACCAATTCCTGGAAAATATTGGGTGCAGGGCTATGATCGTGGGACACACACCTGTTGATGGATATAAACTCATTGGAAACCAGTTAATCATATCTTCAAGTTACACCAAGGGTAAAAAAGCATATGTGGAGCTTGACCTTGAAAGGGAAATCCATAATGGTCGGGATCTTAAGAAAATGGTAAAATACTTCCAATAATTTAAACAAGTAAAATTATATATAAAATTTGATCATTTCTCTAAAAAGGTGTTAAGATGGAAAATGCCAATATTGAGGACTGGTGTGTGGTGTGTAGAAACACCAAATGCAAACATCATTATCCTATTACTCCAGAAACTCCGCTAGATTGGAAGATCAGAAAATTTAGGGGTTTATGTGGTCATGGTGAAGATACAATTTATCCAGAATTAATTGAACCCGTGAAATGTCCAAAATGTGGGGAAAAAAGTTTCAGAGTTATTCCCCGACATTTAAAGAGTAAAATCTGTTCAATTTAACACATTATTGAAAAGTTTTGAATTAAATCGAATGAAACTCGAATATATTTCTAGAATTAATTAATAATTCAATAGAAATAATTATTATTTTAAAAATTTTAGGTATTCCTTAAGAAGTTTAGATATCCCTTACCAGAAGGGCTAGTTGATTGAGATTGCGAACCTCATGGATCATGGCACCTGCATCCCGGTAATGGGAAACACAGCTATCCACCACATCCCATTTTTTACGATCCTCTGGATTGAATATCAAAACTTTCCGGCACTTACGGCTCATTTCCTCCACCAGACGTGCGCTTTCCGGCACTCCATCAACCTTGGGACCCGCCCAATCCCTGCAATCAGTTAAAATCATCAGTGTTGATCGTCGATTGAGTTGAACTTTTTCCAGGAAAGATTCAAAGGCCTGGAACATGTTACTGGTACCGTGGACCATAAGATTTTTCTGCCGGATATCCCGTACTTTGATAAAGGCATCCAACATACTAGTCTCAGTCATGGCGCTGGTGGTTTCAGCAACTCGGTGATCAAAGTCAAATACCCTCACTCTCCTGAAAGAGTTCTGAGCAGCGTACACCAGGCAGAAAAACCAGTTACTGATCCAGTCACAGGATCCACTTACATCATTCAAGAAGAAGTGATGATTCTTTTTTATACGGGGCTTACTTTTAACCAGGTCAATGAGTGCCCCACCATTTTGAAGATTTTTACGTATGGTACGCCTGACATCAGGACGCATGATCCTGGCCTGACGCTGCCTCCTGCTTCTAACCATGGCGATCTTTTTACCCATCTTATGACATAACAGGAAAAGTTCCGGTTCAAATGAATTTAGGGTGTTTATATCACGGTTAAGCAGTTCTGATTCAATAGGCGATTGTTCATGATCATTCAGAGGGGGATGATAATTAAATTCATTGTTTTTTATTTCAGGGGCCTTAAAATTACTATTATCATCTTCATGATGGGTTATAGTCCATTTCTGGGTGCTTTTAGTAGACCAAACATTCTTTTTGGAAGATACTGATGTTCCATCATCCTCTCCCTCATCTGAATCGGCAGTAACTCCACCAAAGAACTCATCAAAGGTATGATTAAAAGATTCCCTTTGTTTTTCTTCCTTAACATATACTGCAGCCATAGCATCTTTAAAAAGAGGATCATCTTCTTTAAAGAGTTTTGAAACTTCTTTACCAGAGTAAGTACTTCTAATGCTAACTGGGATGCCATTTTCCCTCAATAAACCAGAGAAGGTAACAATTCTATCCATTACTCATCACTCAGCACCTTAAATTTCTATTTTATCTATAATTTATCCTTCAGTATCTAAATCTTCAGAGTATATGGGAATAAAAACCCTGAGTAACTGGATTAAAATCCTCGATGTAACCGGAGATGATTTCCAGGGTTTATTTAAAAATCTACAATGAACTATTGGAGTATCCTTTATTTGAATATCCGGGTTTCTACTTTTTCCCGGTCTTCCTCTGTTTTTAAGACTACTCTAACTGTTCTCTCCAGGGACTCATCACCGATATCCTGCCCATCCTGGGTAACCAGCAGTGTTCGAACCCAGTCAACAGAGGCCCTTATGGAAGGTATTTTAACGAGATCCAGTTTTCTTATCCTCTGGATCAGTCCCACCACCCTCTCAACCAGTTCATGAGGTGCATCGGGTACCAGTGACTTAACAATCTCAACTTCCCGTTCAGCAGTGGGATAATCAATGTACAGGAAAAGACAACGATCACGGGTTTCATCTAGCAAGATCCTCTGGGAATTAGAGGTTAACACCACCAGAACATCATTTTTCAGGGTGAATGTCCCCAGATCATTCACTGTGATCTCTTTTTCACCCAGTGCTTGGAGGAGAAAGCTTTCAACCTCTTCATCAGCCTTATCTATTTCATCAATAAGCATTACCGAAGGTTTATGGTTAATAAATGACTGCAGTAATGGTCTTTTAATGAAAAACTCCTCACCAAAAACATCCTGATCTGTTTCTTTCAGACGGGACATCTCCAGGTGTAATAACTGTTTCTGATAATTCCACTCCCCCACCATCTGTTCGAAGGTTATCCCCTCGTAACATTGCACCCTGAAAAAATCACTGCCCAGAGCCCTAGCAATGGCCTTGGCCAGTTCAGTTTTCCCGGTTCCTGGCGGTCCCTCAACCAGTATGGGTTTTCTCAGTTCAAGGGAAAGGAATAGAATGGTTATAATATTATCATCAGGGATGTAACTGGCATCAGTAAGGGCATTTTTTATATATTCTGGACTAAAAAAAGTATCTTTCTTTGAAATAGATTTATCAGGCTTAATGAAGATAACCTCCCCTAAATAATGGGTAAATTATATGTATCCATCGGACATTTGGTAATTTATACACCTTTATCTGCCATTAATATATAAACTAGGTTACATAAAAAATGAACCTACAATTTGTAACAATAGAATATTAGACATAAAAGATGTCAATAATTAATAGAAACGTCTGTATTACATACTGTTTCAAGGAAAAAGCTTAAATGACTTATTATTTAAAATAATAAATTGATTTATATGCCTTACTTAATTTGCCAGAATTGTGGTGGTTATTACCATCTGGATGATGATGAATCACCGGATGACTTTGATCGTTGCCAGTGTGGAGGTAAACTGATCTACTCAGAATATTTGGAGTACAAACCCCGAATGAGTAGGAAAAAATTTTACGGTGCATTATCAGTCATAGCTATTCTAACCATCCTGGCAGCAGGTTACATTGTTTTTTTACCCCATTTCAATGAAGTTTCAGCCACAAATCCGTCAGTAATTGCCACAGATTACCGTGGATCAGTGGGAAAGGAGATCATAACTCCTTCCAATACCAACTCCAATGCTACTGCCAGTAAAAAAACCATCGCTGTCATTACCGGCATGCATCCCCGTGAGAAGCTTTCTATTAAAACAGCTTCCGATGTGGTTGATCAGTACAGTTTATCATCTAACCAGGCTATTATCCATTACACGGTTAACGTCACCAACAAACCGGAAAACTATGTCACCGGACGTGCCAATGGTGAGGAATTAGTAGCTAACTATGTAATTCCTGATATTAAAAAATCTAACGTAGATGTGGTTATTATATGTCATGATCATGCACCTGGTTATGGTAGGGGATACTATGTGGCCACACCGAAAATGGACTCCCCTTCCGTGGCTCTGGGAGAAGTAGTTGAAAAAAACCTCCCAGAATTCACATATTACCGGGCAACCGCGCATTCTGAGCATGGTTCTTCCACATTAACAGTTTCCAATCCTTTAGCCTCTGCAGGTATCCGAACCCTGGTTTATGAGATGCCAGAATGGGCTAGCTACAACCAGGCCTACCAGGAAACCAAAAAACTCATTGGCACAAGTTTCCAGGTGATTAATTAAACAAAGTTGCAATAAACTGAGGATATTAAATGTAAAACCACCTTATTGAATTATTTTTTGCACTGGCAATACTATTTTATCTCAAAACAGGGAAGTAATATGTAAAAATTTGAAAAATGGATGGAAAAAATATTTTCTAAAATAAATAATTTATAAGATACTATATATGCTTTAAAAAACAATAGTTAATTGCCCACGAGGCAAAAATTGGAAGTGATAAGTTTGTTTGGAAGTAATAACAGTAGTGATAGAGGAAATTCGTCTCCTATAAATGAAGGTGGAGAATACGATGTACACATAGAAGATACCGGTAGGGACGGAGACGGAATTGCCCGTATTGAAGGTTTTGTGGTTTTTGTTTCAGGTGCAAAAGAAGGTGAAGAAGTAAAAATTAGAATCAATTCTGTTCGCAGAAACTTCGCCTTTGCTGAAGTAGTAGACTAATACATTACTAAAAAAAATAGGATAGTAAAACCAAATCCGGATTAAAAGATCCGGTTTATCTTCATTTTATAAAATACTTTTAATTTTTACTTATACTATTCAATTTTCTATTTACTTTTCTATCAAATTTCAAGTTCTTTTTTTTCTATAATTACTCCCATTATTATTAGGTAACTCATTTTTATTGCTACTATCAGCATAATTTTATTTATTCCATTGAATCGAAAAAGTAAGAAAAAGTAACTATTCTAACACTGAAAATACTCAGGACTAGTCAAATTATATGGATATGAATAAAAAGAAAATAATTGAACCATTATTAAGCACTTAAAAAGCATTATGTATGTTCGTGTTGCTTAATTAAAATGCAAATGGATTTATCTTTATAAAAACAAATATAATTATTAACATATTATATTATGGTTTTATTAAAATTATATCTGGGGGAAAAATGACGGTATTTGAAGAGGAATCTGGACCCTTCTTAGAAATTGCAAAAAATTTCATGGATGCTTTGCTAAATGTTCAGCGAAATGAAGCAAGCAGGATGATACTCAAAGCTGTGGATGAAGGTATGGATATTAAAGATATTTATATCCATGTTTTCGAATCATCACAGCATGAAATTGGTCGCCTGTGGCAGACCAATAAGATAACCGTGGCACAGGAACACTTCTGCACCGCAGCAACCCAGATGATAATGTCCCAATTATATCCTTACATCTTCAGAACTGATAATAATGGCCACCGTTTGGTGGCGGCATGTGCTGCTGGTGAGATGCACGAAATGGGGGTGCGGATGGTGGCGGATATCTTTGAAATGGAAGGATGGGACACTTACTATTTAGGGGCGAATACTCCCAATGATAGCATCACACAAACCATAATCGATCTAAAACCTGACATCGTTGCTCTGTCTGCGTCCATCCATTATAACTTAGGGGCGGTGAAGGATTTAATAAAATTAATTAGGAATACACCGGATATATCTAATATTAAGATAATGGTAGGGGGTAGGCCATTCCTCCTGGCACCAGAACTATGGAAAAAAATAGGAGCCGATGGATGCCCAACTAATGCAATAGAAGCTCTTTCCCTTGCTGATGAATTGATCTCATCCAAAAAACAGGCGGAGTAATCCCATGTCTGATAATAAATCCAATTCAGCTAAAAACGAATTACCACCAATCTCTCCAGAGGCACTGTCATCATTCCAGGAAAACAGTGCATCCCTAATTAAGGAAACAGTGTCCCGCTCCCTTAAACGCGACCATGAGGTGGTACATCATGGTGAAAAGGCACCGGAATTATTAACCACTGGTTTAGAATTTACCACTAAAATGCTGGAAGCAGCCATGTCCATGGGTGAGGTTGCATTATTGGAGGATGAACTAAAATGGGCCAAAGAGCGTTTACCCCATGATGGGGTGAAGATGGAACACGTTCTCCATCGCTTTAAGATCTACCGTGACGTGGTTCAGGAAATCTTACCCTCAGAATATGCTACTGAAATCACAGCCTTCATGGATTGGATGATCAACTATCAACAGGCTATGATTGAATCAGATTAAAGAAATACCTATTTTAAACAGGGGGAATAGTCATGCCTCAGAGCGCAGTGGAAGCCTTTGGATTATCCTGTGATTTTAATGGAAAAATCATTGAAATTTTGTACGATAATTTGGGAATAGATTCTTTTAAAACAGGAAAACCATTTCCTAACATCCTGGATGAGGGGAGCACTGAAAAAGCATTAGATTTTATAAAAAAAATCAAAGAAGAAGATGCTGTTCACGACTGGGAATTCAATTTGGGATTTAGGGGAGAATTAATAATTATACACGTATCTGGGTTATTAGTAAACCATAATATACTGATTTTTGGTGCAAAAACCGTTGATGATGTATTTTATTTTATGGAAAACATGGCAAGAATTAACAATGAACAAACCAACGCCATTAGGGGTGTTATAAAATATTTCACAGCCCATCTCCATGAACAGGAAGCTAAAGAAAGTCAAATATATGCCGAGCTGGGACGTCTTAACAACGAGCTCACCAATGCCCAGAGAGAGCTAACTAAAAAGAACATCCAACTTACCAAGTTAAACCAGCAGAAAGAAATGCTCATTAAGGAAGTACACCACCGCGTTAAAAACAATTTAATGATTATATCCAGCCTCTTAAACCTCCAGTCAAATTACTTGAAAGACGAAGAATCAAAAGAAATCTTCAAAGAAAGCCAGAATCGTGCTAAATCCATGGCTTTAATTCATGAACGCCTTTACAGGTCCGCAGATCTCAAAAATATAGACTTCAAGGAATATATAACTACCCTGGCCAATGATCTCTACCGGACCTATGTGAAGGACCCCAGTAGAGTCGCTTTAGAACTGAAGATCCAAGATGTGAATATCGATATTAACGCAGCAATCCCCCTAGGCCTAATCTTAAATGAGTTGATCACCAATTCCATGAAACACGCATTTCCCAATGGTAAAGAGGGTGCTGTTTCTATATCCTTTGGAAAAAACGATGATGAATTTATTTTAAAGGTGAGTGACGATGGAATTGGATTCCCATCTGATCTGGATTATACCAAAACCAATTCACTGGGCATGCAACTGGTAAACAGTTTAACCAGCCAGATAAATGGAAAAATAGAACTGGATAAGGATCATGGAACTAAATTTACCATAACTTTTAAAGAATTGGGATTATAAAAAAAACTTTAGTTCGAGGGTTAATTTTAGTTTTTTTTAATAATGAGGTGTCTTATATGACGGGACGAAACCAGTACAAAACCTTGGATCAGTGGTGAAAAATAGATGATGAACAACTGAAAACACCCGAACACGATGAATTGCTTATTTGGTTACTTAAAAAAGAGAACCTGAAAAAGATAATCACTGCAAAAGACCCTGAAGCTCTTAATTGGGATTGGATAAACGTTAAAATTCATGCAGAGGAATACATCATTGCTGAAAATGGTTACAGGGTTGGTGCACCAGATATTATATTCTCAATCCCCCGTCATCCAACCAATGAATGTGAAACCAATCATTCCAACAAGAATATCTCTCCAAGTTGTGGTAGTGACCATAAGTATAATCCTCATGAGCATTATCAACATTATTCCAGATATTTCATTGAAATTAAACCGGAAATTACAAATTTCGGGAGCACATTGAGACAACTGAAATTATATATATCCTACGGATACGAGGGTAAGGCATATCTCCTCACTGAAGACCAACGTTACAAGGAAGAGTTTGAAACCCAGGGAATAAAAGTAATATATCCTCCAAAAATACAATCAAATCTTTAATACCAAAATTTATATAAAATTCTTCATTATTATGAGGTTATTTTTTACATAAAATAGAATTTTTAATTAATACTATACACAAATATATGGGTAATAGACTTCATTCAAAAATTTGGTTCTAATTTTCTTGGAGGATGAAAAAGATGAAAAAACGCAAATTAGTTCATTATAACGGCAAATATCATGTAATTCTTCCATCAGGTGGGTTAAGGCAGTAGGTATAGAAGAAGGAGATGAAGTCACTTTAGAAATAGACGATGAAGATTTCCACAGACTTATAATTAAACTTGTTAAAAAAAGTCAGGAATGACCATTCGGAATGTTAGTTCTAATCAAAATATCGATTTCCCTTATTGGTTTTTTGGGATGCTGATAAATCCGCCCAGTACCATTAAGATGGCTAAAACCATCCCTAAAAGCTGTATTCCCGTGTTTTGCATTTCTATAGATTGTGCACTTACCGCTGCTTTGGATGTTTCTGATGCTCCCAGGATAGTAACCATGGTTTTTACTATTTGATAATCCGCTGCTGTCACTGTAGCGATACCAAAACCCTCATCTGCTCTTAAAATAGCAGTAGCAAGGCCATTAATCCATTGGACTGTTACAGATTTACTTCCCACATTTCCCAGGTTGGTGGTAAATGTGACTTGAGGACCACTGAAGAACATAGCTGCATCAGCCCTGTGATCACCACCAGCTGCATCCTGATAAACATCAGCAGTAATGGTGGAAGTTTGCCCTGTTGTTATTGTGGATGGGTTGGCGTTAATAGTTAAAACCAGCCATGGATAATAGTTTATAGTTCCATTTCCCACAAAGAATTTAGCCTCATCTGGTGTATTGGTACCATACCAGTTGTAGGTGGCTGTAGTGTTGCTGTTTTCCAAGGAATGGAAAAGCTTATCCAGATCATCGCGGATGGGCTTTAAAATGGGTTCCAGTTCAGGATGGTTCTTGATGGCATCATCAATGGGCTTTAGCATTTCATCAATACTGGGTCCGAAAGAGGAGAATTTAAAGTTCTGAATGTAATATTCAAAATTCACAATTCGATTGTAGTTAATTGTTCCATTGGGCGAACAAATAACAATACCATTCCCAGAACCGTCTCCTTCCAGGTTATTTCCCATAACCGTGGTGGTGTTAAAACCAGCAGTTACCATAGCTACCGTATTAGCTCCGTTTATTCCCATAACTGTATTAAAGAACATGTTAAGATGGGCCAAAGCAGTGCCAACAATTCCTGCCGCTATACTGGGTGAGGTGATATCAGAAACAATGTTATTGGTAAGGGTTGCATTTTTGAATAATCCCAGGCCTAACATTCCCACTGCTGCCTTGGCATTACTAATATCAGTAACCCTGTTATTTTCCATTATTAACTCACCTAAAGCCACAGCTACAATCCCCACTGCCTGTTCATCTGAAATTATTCCAGATATGCTATTGTTAGAAATAAGAACCGTTCCGTTCCCGATAATAGCAGCTTCAAGAGCATAAACAGAGCTACCAGGCCCTGCTTGTAGTTGGGATATGACATTTTCCAGGATCAACGCATTAATACTGCTGGTGACTAATTCCATTCCCATGATAGCGCTGCTAGCACTGATACCGGTGATTATATTATTAGTTACCACTAAATTGGTGATATTGGCCACCTCTGGATTTCCATCAGCACCCTTGGACTTTCCTAGCTGAACTGCAAAGGCAGTGCCACTAACACCAACTGCATTAATGTTAGATATGGTATTTCCAATGAAATTAAAATCAGTCACTGTTCCATTAATGGAAACAGTGATACCACTACTGGGCCCGGAACCAGTTATATCGGATATGTAGTTATGGTTAACAGTGAAAAAACCTCCGGTAAGATTTCCAATAATTCCATTTTCTGATTGACCGGATATCACATTATCCATTACAGTGGTGTTATTTCCTGAAACAATGATTCCTGTTAATCCGCCATTAATTTGATTATTTTGAATACTACAGTCATTTGCAGTGATATTGATGCCGGTTCCAGAGAAAGGAAGAGTTATCCTGAATCCATTTATGGTGGTTCCACTCCCATCACCACTCCCATCGTTAACCACAGTAAATCCAGTATTTACTGGTTTTACTTCAACATCAGCCCCGTTATTAGTCTGGAGTGTTAGGTTTTTATTTACTAACACATCTTCAGTGTAGGTTCCATTATAAACATTGATTACATCACCATCAATGGTGTTAACATTATCTATAGCGCTCTGAATGTCATTGTAAGTCTGCCCGGTTCCAACATTCCATTGAGCTGCGGTTACATTACCCATTATGAAAAATAAAAATCCGATAGAAAATAAGACCTTTAAAATATTATTATTTAGATTTTTTTCCAAACTCCCACCTTCTAACCCTCCCTCAAAGTTTTGAGGGTGTCATATAATAGTTAATAATAACCAACTGCTATTATAATTTTTCCCATATAATTTATACCTGCTAATTTAGCTCAATATAATGGAATAAAAAAAAGGATCTATTTTTACTCACCGAAGACCAACATTAACAAAGAATAGTTCAAAACCCGGCAGATAAATAAGTAATAACCCTAACGAACCTGAATTCTAAAATTCTTTAATTAAATATGAGAGGGGATGAAATCTGATTCAAATCTGAACCTGGAAAGGTATTTATCCATTGAAATTTGATTTAACTTTTTAAATATTCTAATGACTACCTTTCATTGAGGGGTCACTCATTATTCAATCACATCGTTATTTAACAGACATATCTATTAAGAGATCAGGCGTTACACTCAGAAATTAGCATGCATCACCATATAATCCAAAGTTTTAAGATGATTCAAATATAATATTTAACGAGGATTAATAGGGGTTTTGTATGTTCATGCTGAATAATAAACCTCAATTTCTTAAATAACAGACCATTTTAGGGGAGATGTGTTAGTAAAAATATTGAAAACAATCAGAAAACAATTATGGTCCTAGACCAGTGAACTACTTGAAAATAATACTTATAAAAAGTTTTGAACAGTTTTAAAATCCCACTTTGTATCCATAGATAGCAATTGAAATAGAAATAGAGTTTCTGCCGATTTGATTTATCTAGAGTTGATATTATGAAGACCAATAAAAATTATATGAGGGGAGAACTTGTAGATTCTGAGATTGGGAATAAAAAAACCGACTCTGAAGGCTCACCAGTAAGTGGTGTCCGGATGGATGCTTCGCGTGCCTATAAGGATATTCCTGAATTGCTCCAGAAAGTTATTGATGAGGATGATGATGCAGCATGGGCAGCCATCATCAACAAAATCAATTATATCTATGACCAGGTTGATATTTCCCTGGGAAGCCTTGACCAAGAGACTGGTTTTATCAGTGAGGTTCTTAAACATATAAAATCTGGGAAAAAATTACTTTTCAAGCCTAATTTAGTGGGGCCGCAAGTTATTGACATTGATACTCATGGTGAAGGATTGGGTGCTCCCATATGTACGGACTGGTCAGTTATCGCAGCACTGATGAGATGGTTCCATGATAAACTTAGCATTGATTATAACCAGATGGCCTTGGGTGAAGCTTCCACCTCATCCATATTAATGGAGTTAATGGCCAGCAAAATAACCGGAAAAACCATCACTGCCGAAGCGATTTTTGAAGGACGATCCGGAGATTTCTATGGCGGTTGGGGTTTTTACTTCGTACGCAGGTACCTTGAAGAGCACCACCCTCCATCCCATACCGATGATCCTATGAATGGATATGAGGACAGCGTGGCCGGAAGATACTTTTCACCAGGCATGGCAGGGAACCGGTTAATGGTCTATGATTTGAACCAGATCGCAGATCCATCCCGTGGAAGAACCATAACTGTCCCTGAAGGAGATAACTATTCTGAGATCACCCTGCATAAGGTAATTGTTGGTGGGGATCCTGATGATAATGTTGACCGGAATGATTATCCTGGCTGCGTCCTGGTAAACGTTCCTAAAATGAAGATCCATGCCCAGGATCTACTCACTAACGCCATTAAAAATATAGGTATAGGCCTTTACCCAACACAATGCGCCATTAACTCGGATGATGAAAATAAATGGAAATACGCAATGCCCCCATCATCAACTCCCAGTTTTAAAGGTAAGCTACCCCACTGTCCATGGGTTGTGGAGATAGATGATGACACCGACCTGCCCCTGAAGGACGAAAATGGGGAATACATTGTAACTCGGACTGCAGGAATGCCAGGAACCCAGGCCGATGTTATCAGAGCGGTGCAGGAACAGGGTGTATACATGGTTCATGTATCTGATTCCATCGACATGATCAATCTTAACCATAACCCTGAGGGCATCGCGGTTAGGATCCCAGAAGGATACCTCTGGTCATCGCTGGATTGTGTTGCCCTGGATCTGTTATGTGCACGATACTGTTTTAAAACCATTCCCATGTCCAAAGGAATGAAACTTAAAGAAGAAAACAGTTGGAACACCGAGTTTGTTCATCAGGTCCCTGTGGCCCAGATTGAATACAAAAACATAATCACAGTTGAAGGACTTGATTCACCCCTTTTTAGATATAATCTGTATTCCTATGCTGAAAATCGGGGCATAGGACAACAACTATACTACGTGACAGGTTGGGATTCAGTAACTGACACTCCCTTAACATCTCTGGCCGGTCACCTGGGCAGGGTGGAGGAGAATAAGTTCATTGAATTAATGACCGATAACATGTATTACAATCCCAGCTGCATGATCTGGGACATGCAAAAAACTATTATAAGTTATGCCGAAGCCCATGATACCTTAAATGGTACATCCATCGTCAAAGAGTTCATGGATGGGTTTGATGAGAATGTTGATGGTGTTATTGATTACGATGAACGGGGGAGGAAAGGGTTTGACACTCATAATTTTCTAATAATGTCACAGTCACTGGATATTCAATTAACTGAAGAATACGGGGCGCTAAAGGGGAACTTTTATAATATGGTGAATGTTGGGAAACATTCTGATGAAAAATGGAATCCCGAAGGTCATGATTTCACCAGGGAGTTCAACCTGGTTGGAATTGCTAATCAAGCCTATGAAATGTCCAAGTATGAAAATGTAACCCCTGATCCATTTGTTCCGGGGATGAAATGGGGAAAGGGTATGTGGCCCAGCTGGGAGCTAGCTAGATGGGCAATGTTCTCTGGCATGCTTTATGGTACCCTATCAATAGATCAGGTGAGTATTTCCTCGGTTTATGGGATGGTATTCAGCTATGCTGATAAAACACTAAACAAGGGCCAATATACTGGAAGTGTTGATGAAAAGATTTCAGATCCACAGGCAGTTCATAAATATTTTGAAGCACTTTCAAAAGGGGTAGATATCCTGGATTTTGTTTTTTATGTACCCCCTGGTTTTGGTATTCTGGGTGAAGTGGAGATACCCAATGTAGAAGAAACCAATGATCCGGGTAAGACATTCACCGCTCACTTTAATCAGGGTCAGGAAGTCTGGTAGGTAAGCGGGACGTAATTCTCCTCCTTTTTATTATTGGGAGTAGTTGTTGGTTAGTATAATTGGATAAATCAATACTTTAATTGGATAATCAAATTTTTCCTTAATTTAATATTATTCCCTGGGGAAACCTAAATAGTAAAAATTGGGGAATGAAGTATAATTATTATTCTAAAAAAATGTATTCCTTAAAAAAATAAGGAAAAGGGATATTAAACCCCTCTATTCTTTTTTCCGGGTTCTGAAAAATCCACTAAGTACCATCAGGGTAGCTAAAACTATTCCTACGGGAGGTGTTCCGGTGTTCTGCATTCCAACGGTGTTTGTGGTTACTGCATTAACTGTAATTGGTGTTACGGGCACTGTTAAATACATGGTTTCCAAGTCCAGTGCTGCAGATGTTAGTGCAGTGCCGGCTGCTTCATCTCCACGTAGTAGGATGGTGGCAACACCATCTATAGTTAAAGCAGTGGCAATTTTACTACCCACATTTCCGAGGTTGGTGGTGAAAGTCACCACAGTCCCGTCAGGAAGATGTCCTAAAGCCGGGTCATGGAATGTTCCATCTGAATCATAGCGGAAGTAAGCAGTTAAAGTAGAAGTACTACCCTGGGTTATGGAGGTGGGGTTGGCAGTGTACCTCATAACCAGCCATGGATCGTAGTCCATTGATGTTCCGGTGATGATTTCACTAAATTCAGGATTGCTGGATCCCCACCAGTTATATTGTAAATCCGGAACAGATTCTGCATCATTATGCACGGCTCCAGGCGAATTATTTACAATACGGTTGAAATTAGCCACTATCACACCAAAATTGCATACTCCACCACCAACAGGTGCATATTCACCCTCATTTGTAACGGTGACGGTATTAAATGCTATGGTACTGTTGGTGATAAGTAGAACATTCTCGTTGTAGATCCCACCACCAACTGCAAATTCATTTCCATCTATGGCTGCCACGCTGTTATATTGGATGTTGCCCTTGTCAATAAAAGTATTCCCTGCAAAGGAGTTGCATATTGCTCCACCCCCAATACGGTTTATGCCGGGAGTAGTGGCAGTGATAGTGTTGTACTGGAGGGTGCTGTCTGTGATATACAGATTTCCACCATTTTGTATTCCCCCACCATAGGCACCCACCCCGGCATTGGTGGTAACAATGATGGCGTTGGATTGAATTTCACTTCTATTTATGGCCATATCCCCATTGCTGAAAATTCCTGCACCATTGGCAATCACATCCTTATCAGCATTGGCAGTGACCGTGTTGTTCTGGATGATGCTGTTGTTGATGAGGAGGACTTTATCATTGTAGATTCCTCCACCGTCGGCAGACACAATATTTAGTTGTGATGTTGCTGTAGCCGTGGCACAGTTATTCTGGATGAGGGAGTTGTTAATAATCAGATTTCCCACATTGCATATTCCCCCACCAGCAGCAGAAATGTTTACACCTTCGCCAGAAGCGGTGGCAGAGTTATTTTGGATGATGCAGTTATCAATGGACATGGTACTATCATTATCATTGTAGATTCCAGCACCAGCTGCAACCACGTCCACAGTTGTACTTGTAGCGTTAGCAGTATTAAATTCAAGGGTGCTATTATTCAAGGTCAAAGTACCTTCCTTGTTGTAGATAGCCCCACCCCTATCGGCGGTGTTTCCCTGGAAGTTGCTGTTGTTGATGGTACAGTTACCAAGGTAATGGAATACTGCTCCTCCTTCATAGGCTGTGTTGCTGTTAAAGGTTGAATCAATGATGGTAGAAGTACCGGTATTGGCTATAGCACCTCCATAGGCATGATTAGGTATGTTTGCGGTGTTATCAGTAAAGGTACAGCTTGTAACCTGTAAAGTTCCGTACCAGTTCATGATGGCACCTCCGGCATTGGATGCCCGGTTACCGGTGAAATTACAATCCTCAACTGTTAAATTACCCCGATTTAGAATACTACCTCCATAACTTCCAGAACCGTTTTTAAATGTAATTTGCAGTATGTTAACAGTTGCCCAATTCTGAATTACGACGATATGGTTATGGTTTCCAGCATCGATTATGGTGTTGTCCTGTCCAGATCCAATAATATTTAAGGATTTGTTGACCGTTAATCCATAGTCACCTGCAGTATTATAAGTCCCTGATAAGAGGTATATGGTTCCTGTATTGTTATTAGCCGTTTCTAATCCTTTATAAATGGTCTGGTAAGGTTTTATGTTACTACCATCACCATCGGTATCGTTCCCATCGGGGGAAATGAACACGTTATCTGGATCTATAGGATCAGCCGCTGTAACTGCTCCAACAGTCAATGAAACTAAAATAATAAGTGATAAGAGTATTAATATTTTTTTTATATTTTCACCTCCTTTTGTCCACTATCTCAAATAATCTCATCAAAACATTGTTTAATTTCAAGTATAAATAAAGATGCACACTTTAATCCAATGGAAAAATTTAAATGTAAACCATTATCCCTTAAAAAGAGATTGATCAATAATTCTTTATCTGTTCATAAAGGGAAAATAGAAAAATATAGGAGTATTATTTCTTCGTTATATGTGCATGAATCGTCTTACCAATAGGTAATATGCTCTTGAATCATCTTACCAATAGATATTATTAAAATTCAATACTAAGATTGATTGAAATTAAAATAAAAAAAGTGGGGAAAGGTAAAATAAATCCCTTATTGTTTTTTCCGGGTGCCAATAAATCCGCCGAGTACCATTAGGATAGCTAATACTATTCCTGCGAGTGGTATTCCTGTGTTTTGCATTCCAACTGTGTTACTGGTTACGCTTGCTGCATTTACCGGTGGCACTGCATTTAAACTAAGGGAATTAACTCCTATACTGTTTATACTGAAGGTTTCTGATGCTATTGATGCTGTGAATAGGTAGATTCCGGGTCCTGTAGTCCATCCGGTGATGTAGAGGTAGGGGTCGCCTACGGTGACGTTGTTGAATGTCCAGGTTATGGTGTTCCCGTTCTGAGTCCAGGTTCCATCACCCTTGATTTCTGATATTACGAATCCTTCGGGTATTAGTATGGTTATAGTAACGTTTTGTGCATCGTTTGGTCCGTTGTTTCCCAGTTTGTAGGTTAAGGTGAATGTTTCACCAGCTCGGGGATTGTTTTTGTTGCTGGTTATCTGGATGTAGAGGTCTGATTGGGGCACGTAGATTGAAGCGTTGGTTGTGTTGGTGGTTCCTATGAGAGTTGCTGTGTTTGTGGTGTTTTTCCCTGCAAGTAGACTTGTTACTTCTCCAGTGAGGTTTAAGGTAGCATTTTCACCAGCGTCAAGGTGAAGTGTCCATATTCCAGTTTCAAAGTTGTAATTTCCTTTAGAATAAGTTATTGCAACATTATTGAATCCGGCTGGCATTATGTCTCGTATCTGGATGTTAATAGCGTCGCTGGGTCCGTTGTTGCGCACGGTTACTGTATAGGTGATTGTGTCTCCTACATCTGGCCGTGCATTGTCCATTGTTTTTTCTAGTTCAATGGCAGATTCTTGTTCTACAGTCGTGAATACAGTATCAGAGGTATTATCTGGGTCTGTTATATGGGTAGATGAGGTTATGGCCACGGTATTGGATAGTATGGTATCTGCTGGTATTGATGATAAGACTGTTCCATTTACAGTTATAGTGCATGAACCACCTGTGGTAAGAGTTCCCAGGTTTATGTTCAAATTTCCAGTTCCGGATGTGGGTCCAGAAGCTCCTCCAGAATATTCCACGTTCCATGAAATATTCGATATTCCCACGGGGAATGTATCAGATATGATAACACCGGTAGCAGTATCGGGTCCATTATTACTAGCTGTTATGGTGTAAGTGATTTGATTTCCGGCAATAACTGTGCCAGGAGCGGTTTTTCGGATGGTTAAGTTGGCTGCAGGTATGATGTTAATATACGCAGCTTCAGTGTCAATGGTTGTGTATCCGTCGGCAGTGGCATTGACTCTAACCGGGTTAAATAAAGGATTAACAGCTCCTTCAATAGCATAGAATGTAGCAGTCAAAACACTGGCAGTTGTGTTACCGGTGAATGAATGGCTAATTACAGAACTATTAAAGCTTCCCCAAGGCACATCCAGGGTTATAATCCCGTCAGGTATATTACCACCAGTTAAAGGACTCCCACCGTTGATGTGGTTGAAATCTGCAGTGATATTTGATGTTTCTCCGTTGTTTATGTTGTTAGGAGTTGCATTTACCGATAAAATTATCCATGGATCTGATAACACATCATAACCAGTATCCATCACTATGAGGTTGTTGATGGTTGAAGGATCAGTGTTGGATCCCCACCAGTTCAGCGTGGCATTTAAAGACCCATAGGCAATATATATGGCATTGCCTTCTGGTGCGATGTTTCCCACGATCCTGTTGAAATGGATGAGGTTGTTGGTGTAATTTCCATCGTAGATGTAGAATGCCCCACCATAATTGCTGGCATAGTTCTCAGAGAACACACTATTATTAACTGTTACCAGGAAATTACTCATGTAGTTCTGACTTAAGATGGCTCCTCCACTTCCTGCTGAGTTTTTTGTGAAAGTTGAGTTGGTGATATTCATGTTAGCCATGTTACAAATGGCTCCACCACTATAGGTATTGTAACTGTCAGGAACCCAGTTTCCAGTGAATACTGTGTTGGAGATGGTTAGATTTCCGTCACTGTAAATTGCCCCACCAAAATAATCTGCATAGTTATTGGAGAATGTGCAATTCAGGATATTCAAATCTCCCTGGTTCAGAATAGCTCCGCCAAAAACAAACCCTGTCCCGTTGGTCAGGGTAAGGTTTCTAAGTGTGACACTTACTCCGGGGCTTATAATGAATATTCCGCCATTACCATCGGCATTGATAATAACACCAGTTCCAGAACCTGGTATCCAAGTGTCCTGGAAAATGGTCATGTCTTTATCAATACTCAATCCACTATCTAATGGGTCTTTGTATTCTCCGTTGGCGATGTGTATTCTGCCATTTGATCTAACTTCGCTTATTGCCCTATTTAATGTGAGGAATGGATAACTTGGACTACCGTTTCCAGTAGTGTCGTCTCCTGTGGTGGCAACGTAGATATCATCCCGGTCCATTATTCTTATTGTGGTGTTTACAGTTTGTCCATCAACAGTGGCATTTAAGGTTGCAAATCCGGGTGTTAAACCAGCAGTGAAGGTAGTTGTAGAGTTTAAACCATCACTGATAATGTCATTTAATGGGTTTAGATCTCCTAAACTGTTAACATCAACGCTCATCTCCCGGAAAGTGTACAAAGGTATATGTAGTTTGCAGTTCAAATAATAATGTATGAAAGATCGAAGTTTAGCATGCGAGTTGTCGGTTCCGGACGATGATAAAGTTTTACAGGTTTTCAGATGCATAAGATGGTCTGATGGGGTTTATTGTCCGAAATGCAAGTCTTTTGAAGTGTACAATCGCGGATATTTGAATAAAACTCACATTAAGCGATATTCTTGTAAGACTTGC
>Ga0334895_1000237_pt1 | contig 88884 bp, 77 predicted proteins | sample GraSluR3_MG_7_FD_207229 | JGI IMG/M metagenome (GOLD analysis project Ga0334895, IMG submission 207229) | Sludge microbial communities from methane-producing bioreactor in Wageningen University, Netherlands - Granular Sludge_31_05-R3 | ecosystem: Engineered > Bioreactor > Anaerobic >... | reverse complement strand
CTCTAATTGCAAACGTGTGAGTTCGGTTGAGGAAAAATCGAAGCTTGAAAGAAGTTCATTATGAGGAAGATGAAGACTCTGAAAAAACATCACGAGAAAGCGTAATAATTGTGCAGCTGAAAACTCATGTTGCCGATTTGCCAGGAATTTTGCCGCTGAAGCAGGACCTTCAGAGAACGACAGCTCAGAAAAAGCGAGAAAATTCTCATCCTGCAGATAGGAGAGAAACTCCTCTGAAAATTCAGGACTGAACAGCGATTCCTGTTGCCCTATTATCTGCTGCAAAAGTTTCTGTGCTTCATTTTTCCGATAAAGACTATCGAACGCTTCGGCAACGACACGGGAAAACTGGACGGTATCGACGGGTTTCAGCAGATAATCGCGAACCCCGAGACGCAAAGCCTTCTGTGCATATTCAAACTGACTGTAGGCCGACACAATGATAATCTCGGTGGTTAATTGCCTGCTTAAACGCTCAAGCAGTTCAAGCCCGTTGATCTTCGGAATGTGGATATCGAGAAAGACCAAATCGGGAACTTGACGATCAAATTCTTTGAGTGCCTGGTTTCCATTGGTTGCATAGCGGACAGCTGCTATTTCGGAAGCAAACCCCTCCTGTAACAAAGCAGAGAGCGCTTCCCGCTCAATCCGTTCATCTTCTACAATCAGTATGTCATACATTATACAGACTCTCCCTGCTCCCTCATGGGAACCATCAGTTCTACAGAGTGCTCTGTTTCTGTCAGGATATCTTCGAGATAGAGTTCCTGTTGGTATACATGTTCAAGACGTTGCTTCACATCATCAAAACTCAATGGAGCTAACCGGGTAGCGCTGAATGAGTGCTCATCGATACATAACCCTTCGCTGGCAGTAAGCGCAATTCGGACAAACAACTTCCTTTGCCCCCGCTCTTCAATGGTAATGGTGATCAATCCGGACAGATCATCATCCCAGACCGTATTGGTCAATACAATCTCCATGATCGGCTGTAACAGAAAGGGCATAATTAAAATCTGCGTGGGATCACACTGAATTGCCCGTTTCACTTCAAGCCGATTGTCAAACCGTTGGCGATGGATGTAGAGATAGGAATCAAGAACGCGTAATTCGGTATCAAGGGTGACAAATTCAGATCTGAACTCCAGATTATACCGAAGGACCTCTGAAAGTGCAGAGACTGTTTTCATGATCTCGGCATCACCGGAGAACATACTCCTTCGGTAAATGATATTCAGCGTATTAAAAAGGAAATGGGGGTCAGTTTTACTTGCCAGCAGTTGATACTGGGTTTTGTACAACGCTTTACTCTGTTCCGCACTTTTCTGCTGCTCTTGTCGATAACGGATCTCAAGGTCGGCTTTCTCTTTTAATCGAAGGAAGTACTCATTGAGACTCTTTTTCATGGTATTAATGGCAAGCGTAAGGGTATTCAGTTCGACCACGCGACTGCTTTTCAAATCAGGAATATGCCAGGAGGCTTCAGTGAGTTGTTTGGCATGCTCCGCCATTTTTTCCAGTTGTTCGGTTATCTGGTGCAGGACGGTATAGGAGATGAGAAATGCAACAGCAACACCGAGCACCATTAATGAAACCAATATGGTATTGGCATGCCGTTGGGATTCCAATCGGTCAGCAAACGCCTCCTTGGCCCCCCGGATATAATTCGACATCCCTTCATTTGCATAGACACCCATCACCGAGAAAGCATTGAGCACCCGCTGCTGGTGATTGTAGTACTCCAGATCGAAGGTGATTTCCTGATTGTATCGATTCAATTCTTCCGTGCAGTAATCGTTAATATTTTCAACGATGCGAATATATAAATAGTACGGAGTTCCCTGAAAGGTGTTTTCCAGTTCACCAATGGTTGTCTCCAATTCATGCCGGGATTGAATAAACGCATCATAGAACTGGCTGTCACCCCGTTTATAGTAGTTTTCGATGTTTTTCTTGGTTCTGGAAATGCTCAGCGAAAGGTCAGACAAGGTCTGCACCTGCTCTGTATAGACCTCCAGAACCCGATTCTGACTACTACGCGAAGCATACATGCTTAAAAAGAGGATACTCAGGACCGTAGAAAACAACATGAACGAAAAGAACATCTGAGCTTTGATTGTTCGATGTTTTCCCAGCCTGCCGACAAACGGTACCATGAGTACACCTCCTAATCAGACTTCTGCGGTATCGCTTGGTTGTATCACCTGAGACTGAATCTGCATACGCTCGGAGAATAAGATCACCGCTTCTGCGGCTCCCAGATATCAGCATCTTTCTGGCGTGCCCAGTTGTGCTCTTCAATAAAGTGCGGATACTTCACACCCTCATACGGATCCTCTTCAATCTGGCGAATGATCCACATATACCACATAGCATACCCAGGTCCCGCAACTTGCGGATGCGTATAGTTCGGTTCAATGAATACGGTATCGTGATTTCTCACCTTATAAACATCATCGCCGTATTCACAGAATCCGTACCCGTTTTCAGGAAGCAACCGATAGTAATAAATTTCCGGCTGCGGGTGGATATGTGGCGGATAGCTCGACCATTTACCCGGGTAGGTAATCACTTCACCGAACACAAAATTCGACCATGGAGCAAGTGATTTATCCAGGACGGTCCGAACTGTTCGTGTCCCGGTTTCCCGCATCGTGTTTTTACCGCGGATTTCATCGGGAATATCTTCCGGTCGGTACAGTTTTGCATCGAATATCTTTTCGTTATCCGTGCGATGCACAGACAATTCAGCTCCATCGCTGAGGCCCGTAATGCGAATGTCAACTCCTGCAGGTACGTGCAACACCCATGGTGAGTGATCAAAACAATCTGGGCGTGCTGCCTGGTACTGGGCACCGAGAAAGGCAAACTCGACCTCCCCGGTTATCAATAGGTACAGCCGTTCAAGCTGCTGATTTTCAGTAAATACTTCACCTTGCTGTAATTTCAGCAATCCGAAATCCATATGCATATCAGGGTGCAGCTTTCCCATCTCTGCAATTGATGTATACCCGTACGGTAATGATTCAGGTCCTCTCAGCAGACGTTCACTCATTTCTGTTCCTCCTCTGATACATAGGGTTTCTGTAGCAACCATAGCTTCTCTTTTGTTTTTGTTCGTACTGCATCCATGCATGCCGGATAGAATTTGATCCGATCGTACTCACGGGGATTCCGGATGTACTGTTCCCGCAGAGTCTCACCGAAAGCCATCCTCAGTGCCGTACCGATGTTGATTTTGCATGCCCCGCAGGCGATGAGCTTCGGCAAATCGGCATCGGGAATCCCACTCGCTCCATGAATCACAATCGGCACATCCACGGCATCACTGATACCCCTCAGCAGATCAAACTGGAGTTCAGCTCGCTGATCTTCCATGCGATGGACGTTTCCTACCGCTACGGCAAGAGCATCTATGGACACCTGGCTGCAAAATTGCCGAGCCTCCTCAACAGTAGTGTATCGAGCCGTCACCGCAATCGACGGGTCACTATACCCTACGGCCCCGATTTCTGCTTCAACACTAGAGCCCACCCGGTGAGCAAGCGCAGCTACCTCCTGAGTGAGCGACACATTTTCTTCCATCGATAACTGAGAACCGTCGAACATCACCGATGAGTAACCGACATCGAGGGCTTTTTGTATCACTGATAATTCAGTGCCATGATCGAGATGCACACAGACCTGCGTCTGTGCACGATCTGCAAGATTGAGCAGCAAAGGACCGAGGATCTCCAAGTCCATATGTTGAATGGCAACGGTATTGGTCATCAGGACCACCGGGGAACCGACCTCTTCTGCGGCAGCAATTACTGCAGAGGCATCCTCATATCCGAAGACGTTACAAGCCCCAAGGCCATGACCACGCTGAGTGGCAATGCTGAGTACCTGCTGTAATGTGGCTAACATACTAGGACAACTCCTTTTCGTTCAGAAGATGTACGACTTCACCATACTGAGCTTTCTTCTCTGCAATGAACTGATGAAGAGTCTCCATAGTCCCCATATCTGTCGAAATCCCATGACTGGAAACGGATATGGCAGCTGAAGCATTCGCCAGTTCCAGACAGGTAACAAGGGGTAATCCTTCAAGTAATCCTGACAGCAATGCACTGCTGTACCCATCACCTCCTCCGAAGGATTTAATCACTTTCACCGGAAAAGGCTTCACCTGATAAGCTCTGCCATCATGAGTAAAAGCATGGGATCCCGCACTTCCGTGTTTGATAATTACCAACCGGGCTTTTTCAGCAAACCAGGTCTCGGCGATCTCCCGGTCACTGCATGTGGATCGCTTTCTCCCCTCAAGGATATCCCACTCTTCACGAGACCCCATAATAATCTGTGCATAACGGGCAGCCACCTGGTAGTATAACGAGGTCTCTGCTTCACTGGTCCAGGTATATGGACGGTAATCGATATCGAATACGATGCGGGTGTTGTTCTGCCGGGCAAGTTCCAGGGCTTTCAAGGCTGCTTCCCGGGAAGGACTGGCAGAAAGGGCCGTGCCGCTGACAATCAGCAGCTTCGCACGACTGATGTATTCGGGGGAGATGTCATCGACTTCAAGCTGTAAATCGGCAACATGATCCCGATACATCACGAGAGAAGATTCCGATTCGCTCAGTATTTCAGTGAAGGCAAGACCGAGAGATTCTCCATGACGGGCACGAACGATCCCGGAGGTGTCTATCCCTTCTGAAGTGAACACATCGATGCAGTAATCACCGAGCTGATCAGCTGAGATGCATCCGATGAACCCTACGTTTCTCCCCAGTCGAGCCATGCCGACTGCAGTGTTCGCCGGTGAGCCTCCGACATATTTTCTGAACGTTTTGCAGTCCCCCCACTTCTGATAATAATCGACCGGGTTGATATCGATACAGATTCTTCCCAGTGCGATACTGTCCAGATCACGGGATTGGTCAAAATCAAGAAGTGCGTCCACAAGAGCCTCCTTTTGGTTCTGTTGCACAGGTATCCTACGACAACTTACTCATTATTGCAACGATTATTGTCAATATTTATCCATTTTGATAATATTGACAATGTTTATATTCCCAAGTATGGTATATCCATAGAGAGGATATCATGAAAGAAGATCTTAAACAGCGGATGCAGACCTATATCGAACAGCACCAGAGGGTAGATCTCACTAAACTCTCCGATGTTTTCCATATCTCCATGAGCACCGTCCGCCGCTACATAGATCGCCTGACAGATGAAGGAATCTGCAGCAAATACTACGGTGGTGTCCGCAGCAACCACACGGTCACCCCTGTTATCCAGGAGCCACCTGCAGATCCCCTCGAACCGGAAAAACGCCGAATTGCCCAGGCAGCCGCATCGTTTATTCAAAACCACGATATCATATATATTGATTCAGGAAGTACTACCCAGTATATCCCGGAATATATTCCGCAGGAGACCACCCTTACGATTGTCACCAATAACTACCTGGCGATTCGCTCAGCGCTTGCCTTGCCCAATTGCACCATCATATCGCTGCCGGGGAAACTGAACCGAACGACGTTTTCCTTTATCAGTGAACAATCGGCATCCTATCTTGATTCGTTTAATATTCACAAAGCCTTCCTTGCCTGTACCGGAATCACCATAGCAGACGGAGCAACCAATACGTTCAGCGAAGAACATGCTACCAAGGCGCTCGCTGCACGCAAAGCCAAGGAGACATTCCTATTGGCAGATCACCGGAAATTCGGTATCTCGACATTGATCACCTACTGCCCGCTGCACCAGATCAACACCATCATTACCGAGGTACCGGTTCCAGGTGAGTTCGTCACCGCCTGCAAATCTGCAGGGACGGCGATTATCATAGGGTGAAATTAAATCCCCCAAGAACTGCACAGATGTTATAATGTTAGCTCATGAGATCATTAGCGGTGTTTCTGTATCTGAATATCGCATGCGCTCTTCCAGCAGAAGCTCTGGTGGTTCCTCGATATGCATCCACTGACAGTGTAGCATTCACCATCGGCATGCTTGCCCTTGGGGTTCTGTTAGGACTGCTCGCCTACACCCTGTTTCTCGCTATTTCCACGAGAGAGCGGATGTTCTATTACTTCTCGGCAATTATGGTTCTCCTTACCCTATTACAGACCTTTGCCGCTTATGATCGGTTCTTTTTCAGTCTCACCTACAATCGCGTCACCCTCATCACTCATCTGCTGTTTATCACGTTCCTGTTGTTCTTTGAAGATTTCTTCTCCCTGAAAACCCATGACCCAAAACTCTCTCGTATTAATCGTATCTCTCTGGTGGTCATTGCAGTATTCACCGGATTCTTTCTTGCCGTTAAAACGCTATTTCCGCAAGCTTACGCATTCACTTCTGTTCTGGATTTCATACGCGAACTCTTTGTTTTCTACACTAATATCCTGTTTCTCACTACAATCATTCGTGCAATTGCCTGGATGCGCACTGAAGCGCTCCTGATACTCATTGCCTTTATTCCTCCCGCGATTCTGACCTCCATCAATGCACTCTCCATGTTCTCTTTCATGGACCGGTATGATGATCTGGTTACGTTTCTCATGACCTATAATCAACCGATCGGATTGTCTTTGCAGGCGATTTTGTTCTCACTTGCGATGGGCAATCGGTACAACCGGATCAAACTTGAACGACAGAAAGCTGAGACAGAACGGAAACGGCTGGAAAAACTGGATGCAGAGAAAACTGAATTTTTCATGAACATGAGCCATGAATTGCGCACTCCATTAACAATCATACTCGGCACCCTCGGTCAGCTTCGGGAAGGGACCTATGGGGATTCACTTAGATCAGCAGACCGCATGCTCTCCCTGATGGAACGCAATGTTCTTCGACTGCTCAAACAGATTTCCCATCTCCTACGTCTTGAAAAACCTTCCCTTACTACCCCCATGCACTCCCTTCCGGTCGCTGCCACTGTACGCTCACTGGTTGAAGAGTACACCAGTGTGGCAATTGAACGGGAAATCACACTGTCGTGTGAGTGCACAGTGGAAACTGAACCATTGCGTATCACGATGCAGGGGGATGACTTTGAAACGGCTCTGCTGAATCTGATCTCAAATGCACTCAAATTCACTCCATCTCACCAATCGGTGACCGTTAGGGCTATGCTGAATGTGAAACAGGAGCTCATCATCTCAGTATCGGATACCGGAACCGGTATTGCGCAAGAACAACAGCAGCACCTCTTTGATCGATACTACACCTCTGACAATCAAAGTCGCTATGGGCAGACCGGAATCGGTCTCTCATTGGTGCAAACGATCATGGCTGGATGCGATGGTTCAGTTACTGTTGAAAGCACTTTTGATGTAGGGAGCACGTTCACTCTCACCTTCCCAAGTTCCCTGCTCACTACATCTCAAGAGGATGCATTGCAGAAAGAGCGTATCGTTGAGCTGAGCAGGCAGTACACCAGAGAGCTGGCCGACGATACCGTATTCCTCTCTCAGCAGATGCCCACAGAGGGACCTGACATTCTGATTATCGATGATAACCGGGATATGTGCACCTATCTGGCATCCTTACTTGCCTCGACCTACCGTGTGTATTGCGCACACAGCGGTGCTGAGGCACTCAAACTGATGACGAGGATATCCGTGTCATTGATCATCTGCGATATCATGATGCCCGAAATGGATGGGCATGAGGTACTCGCCAATATCCGATCACAATCGGACACTGCATCGCTTCCTGTGATCTTTCTCACTGCCCGGGATTCAGCAGAAGAGGAGGCGACAAGTCTTCAGGAGGGTGCGGTATATTACCTGACAAAACCCTTTCATCCACAGGTCCTGCTTGCCACGGTTGAAACCGTACTGCATCATGACCGTGAAGTTGCCACCGCTCAGATTACGCAGCTGCGTAATAAAATCGATGCAGCATTTGACGACTTGGAACAACAGACTATCGCATTACATCCATCTGCAGTGCACCGCTTTGCACAATCATACCATCTGAGCCAACGGGAAGAGGATATCCTCATTCTGATCACAAAAGGCAACAGTGATAAGGAAATTGCATCCACCCTCGGACTTTCCAACCGTACGATTGCCAACCATAATCAGCGGATATACCAGAAGACTGGAGTACACAGCCGCTTTGAACTGATCAGCAGTATCTATCGCCTCTGATGGTACCCGGTTGCATCTTTTATAAAACACCATTACAACTAGTGTCAGAAACATGAGATGGCAACCGCTCTCCTGAGCAGCTGACCGTCAGGAGGATATATATATGTCTACTACTATTGTTATTGCCGGTGCCGGAGTTTTTGGCACTGCTCTTGCACAGCGCCTTTCTTGGAACCCGGAAAATCGAATAATTCTGTACACCATCGAAAAAGATGTCATCGAAGATATCAACACCAACCACCAGAATGCGAAATACTTCCCCGGTCGACATATCCATGCCGATATCACGGCCACTGGAGATATCTCCTGCACATACACGGCAGATTTCCTTTTCCTTGCTATCCCGTCAAACGTCATCGAATCATTCTGCAAGACCATAGAGCCCCATACACGAGGCGACATCCATGTGATCAACCTTTCAAAAGGGCTTGCCGTCGATGGTTCGTTCCTCACTGAGTCAATTCCATTCAAGCATACCGGAACACTGAAAGGACCGACGTTCGCGGTGGAAATTATGCACGGAGCTCCTTCAGGGATGACCTTCGGGGGAACCAATGAGGATTTCTTCGCTTTGCAGAAGATTATGCAGCGAACCGGGATCACCCTTGATCATAGCAACGATATACGGGCAGTTGAATTTCTCAGTGTACTGAAAAATATGTACGCGATTGCTATTGGTATTGTCTCAGGAAGATACAACTCACCTAATGTTGATTTCCTGCTCATGACGAAGGCAGTCAATGAAATGAGACATCTCTTACGCCTCTATGCGTGTGACGAGCACACCATCTTTACCTACTGCGGCTTAGGCGATCTTGGCCTGACGGCTTTGAATGATTTGAGTAGAAACAGAACACTCGGGTTATTGCTGGGAAAAGGTTTTTCCAATGATCCGAAAAGCAGTACGGTCATTGAGGGGCTCCGAACGATCAAGCTGCTCAGTGAATTTACGAAAGCTCATCAGGTGGAAAAGAATTTCGTAGTACTGAACGCGCTGTACCAACTGATCTACAACGGAGCAAGCCTCAACGACTATGTGCTGGCTGTACTTGCCTAGAATATACTCATAATAGCTTTAACTGCAGTAGCGGTATCATGCTCAGGGAACAGCTCTGAGCCCACAATACCACAGTAGCCAAGGTTGTTGAGATGCCTAACGACATTTACATAATTGATCTCACCGGTTCCCGGCTCATGCCGTCCGGGTGCATCTGCTATATGAATATGCCCGATCGTATCAATATACGCAGCAAGCGTATCCATGATAGCGCCTTCATTCAGCTGCATATGATATACATCGTAGAGAATCTTCACCTTATCTGAGCCGATCAGGCGAATCATTTCTGCTGCCATCTGGGTACTGCGCAGATAATTACCCACATGATCGGTAGTGATATTCAACCCCTCAAGATTGCACACAATACCGTACTTCTCCGCCAGGGCTGCCACATCCTTCAGATTATCAAACATGGTGCAGATCTTTACCGTATCGGACAACTGGAGGTAGTAATCCACTACGACACCACCATCGCCCAGGGCATTGGAATGTATTGTAACACTCAGCGCGCCCAGTTTCTGTGCCGTCTGCAGTGACTGTTCCAGATATGCAAGATACTCTGTCTTCTGTGCAGGATCGATCAATGAATAATCCGCATCCCCATTGAACCCGCAGATGCCGATTCCAGCCTGATCGGCAAGCTGCTTCAGCTGATTCAGATCTTTTTCTGGCCAGTTCCAGAATTCTACGTAATCAAACCCATCATTTTTAGCCGCTGCAAACCGATCTTCCCATGGCAACTCGGTATACAATGTCTCGATACACGCTGATTTTTTCATGTTGACTCCTGTATTATGTACGCTATGAATGTGCTCATCACCATTCAATCTAGCATAAGAATAACAGAATATCGATAGAAAGCTGAACGATCTTCACCGGTCAGTGTCAAAGGTCCTCAGGTGTCACCGTAAACCGATCATCCCAGATACGCCTGAGCAATATCTTTCTGGTTTTTTAGAGCTTCAGGTGTTCCCTGGTAGGTGACCAGCCCGGTTTCGAGGACATAGCAGAAGTGTGATATTTCCATCGCCATCATGGCATTCTGTTCGACAAGTAAAATGGTCTGACCACGTTCTGCGACCTTCTGAATGATCGAAAAAATCTCTTCCACAATGATGGGAGCAAGGCCCATGGAGGGCTCATCAAGCAACAACACTTTTCCACCGGTAATGAGGGCTCTTCCTATGGCAAGCATCTGTTGCTCTCCCCCTGATAACGTACCGGCAATCTGGTGCTTTCTGGTATGCAGGATAGGAAAGAGCGAATATACGTAATCTCGTTTTTCGATGAACTCTGCAGGGCGTTTATGCTGATACATATATGATGCCACTCGCAGATTCTCTTCCACAGAAAGATCAACAAAGATTCTTCTCCCTTCCGGTACATGAACGATGCCCTTTCGAGTAATGAGATGAGTTTCTAAGTCCTTCACCGAATTTCCTTCCAGAAGAATATCACCTTCGGTAATCGGGACAACTGAACAGATCGCATTCAAGGTGGTGGTTTTACCCGCTCCATTTGCCCCGAGTAACGAGACAATCTGCCCCGGATACACCCGTAACGAGATTCCTTTCAATGCTGCTATTTTACCGTAGTGGACGCTGATATTGTTCACTGCTAATAATGGTGACGGCATACCCATACTACCTGCCCTCTTGCATTTTGGCTTTACCTAAATACGCTTCAAGTACTTGCCTGTTGTTCCTGATTTCTTCCGGCTTACCGATAACCAGCTTCTTCCCGAAATTCAATACAAGGATCTCATCACACACCTGCATCACCAGTTTCATTTGGTGTTCCACGAGCAAAACGGTAAGATTAAAATCACTTTTGATTTTCGTAATAAACACATTCAGTTCATCTATTTCATTACTATTCATCCCTGCAGCTGGTTCATCAAGAAGGAGAACTTTTGGTTTTGATACTAATGCACGGGCGATCTCTACCCGACGCTGCGCTCCATACGGCAGAGTGCCCGCTATTATGTGGGCTTTATCTGACAACTCAAGAAACTGCAGCACTTCCATTGCTTCAGCTTCTAGGCGTTCCTCCTCTTCTTTAAATTTCTTCGTGACGAGCAGGACATCCTTCAACCCATAGTGTATTTTGCAATACTGTGCAATCTTGAGGTTGTCGAGTACCGTCCGGTCATTGAACAGGCGAATATTCTGAAACGTTCTTCCCACAATTGTCCCGATAATTTTATGCGGGGGGAGGTTGTTCAATGGGATTGAATCGGCATATACAACACCCTTGGTCGGCACATATACACCGGAAAGCACATTGAAAATCGTCGTTTTCCCCGCTCCATTCGGCCCGATAATGCCGAAGATCTGCCCCTCATCTACACTGAAAGAGACATCATCAACAGCCTTTATTCCCCCGAAGTACATACCTACTGAGTCAAATTGAATGAGTGGTCGCTTATTCATCATGTATTGCCCTCTTCTCTTTACGATTACGCATTATCTGACGAAGCCACTGCAAAGAAAATTCCTTATTCCCAAATAACCCGGTAGGTTTGAAAATCATAAGAGAGATAAGAATAATTGCCCCGAGAATCCACCGCCACATACCGATGAAACGGAGTGTCTCAACAAGTATCTGCCAGATGGTTGCTCCGAGGATGGATCCGGTTATGGAGCCTACTCCTCCGAGATACACCATAATAAGACCTTCAATAATCAGACTATAACCATAGGCTCCCGGGTTGGTGTAACTCAGAAGATGACAGATCAATCCTCCCGACAGAGCAATAAGAAATGACGATAAGCCGAAGGCAACCAGTTTGGCATGCTTAACATCAACGCTCACCAGTTCAGCAGCAACCGGATCATTGCGTATTGCGAGCAAAGACCTGCCATACTTTGAATTGACAAATCGCTTAACCAGTATGATTGCCAATAGCAGGGTAAATCCCACCCAGAAAATATTGGTGTTCTTCGGTATGGGGCGTAGCCCTCTCGAGGCGCCTACTGCATCAATATTCTGGAGAAGACTCTGTACGAGTAGAGAAAATCCTAAGGTGATGATTGCCAGATAATCGCCTTTCACCGTGAAAGAAGGGAGTGCAACGATCAGCCCGAAAATCATCCCGACAATGCCCCCGAGCAGCAGATTGATGGGGAAGAAAAAGGGAGCTTTCAAGAGGTACATACTTATCAGAGATGAGGTATAGCCGCCAATGGCCATGATTCCTGCATGGGCTAGCGAAAAGATGCCGAGATACCCATTTATGATATTGATACCGAGGACCATGATGGAGTAGATAGCAATGTACTGCAAGATGAGCTTTAGCGTGTTTGACATAATCTGAGTCTGCTGCATAACAAAGAGTAATAGCAGCCAGAAGCAGAGAAGGAGAACCTTTTTACCTGTTTGTTTCATCGACTCGGTACCTCACTCATACTTTCTCAATGACTTTCTTGCCCAGAAGTCCTGTCGGTTTTATCAGAAGGACCAGAATGAGCACTGCAAACACCAGTACATCTTTATAGGTGGATACCGGAAGCACCATTGCTCCAACCACGTTCAAGGTGGCCAGTACGAATCCTCCAAGAACCGCTCCCTTTATGTTTCCAATCCCACCTAATACCGCCGCAATAAAGCTGTACCAGTTCACCCTATCTCCCATATAGGGAGCAAACGTAAAATAGATCGTGGTATAGAGAGAGGCTCCGATCGTTGCCATTACTGCTCCTAAGATGAAGGCCACCGATATGATAAAACTTCTGGAAATGCCCATAAAGCTTGCCGCTATCGGATCCTGGGAAACCGCACGAAGTGCAATTCCGGTTCTCGTATGATTAATAAACAAGCTGAGCAGTACCATCGATAGTATTGCCACGATAATGATTACGATACTGGCAAGTGATATTTTCGCATCTCCTATCATAAAAGGAATATCTTTGATCAGAACCGGCATCCGTTTGGGAACAGGTCCGATCAGAAGCAACACCCCGTATTCGAGTATCATCCCGACACCGACGGAGGAGACGACCAGTGCAACAACCGGTCCGCCCCGTAATGGCCGGTATGCCAACTTTTCAATCAGAACGGCAAGGGAAGCGGTCAAGATCACGGCGAATAGTAACGAACATGCATAGACAAGCCAGCTGTTGGCAGTAAATTCGTACATAAAGGTGGCAAAATAAAATATGAGATACGTCGAGACCATGAATATCGGGCCATGGGCGAAATTCACCAGTCTGGCAATTCCATATACGATAGAAAAACCGATTGCCAGCAAGGCATAAATACTCCCCAGCTGTATGAGATTGATCAATTGCTGTAGATACATACTCATCTCAGGAAACCCCTCAATTACTTATTCAGCAATATAGTAAACAAGTGATAGGACACTGGTTGCACATGGGATTCCCATGTACAACCAGAGACAGTGTGCCGCATTTACGGTTTCTCAATGGTCAGGAATTTAAATGCTCCATCCTTAATTTGAATCATGACTGCCGATTTCAGCGGGTCACCTAGGATATCGCCGCCGAATCGCATCGTGCCGGTAACTCCTTCAAATTGCTTAATCAGGGTTAATCCTTTCTGTACGACTGCACGATCAAGGCTCTTCCCGTTTTCTATAGCATTCTTCAAGAGGTACACCGTGTCGTAATTGAGCGCCACAATGTCATTGGGAACCTTGTCTGTTCCATATTTCTCCTTATACGAATCGATAAACCGCAGAGCACTCGGGGAAGCAATATCTACATGGTAATGCCCGACCCAAACGGCATTATTCAACAGGCCTTCCGTATCAGCATCAAGAATTGAGGAATCACCCCAGGTATCAGATCCGATGAATTTTCCCTGATACCCCAATCTTCTCGCCTGAGACGCCTGGGTTACCACTTCTTCATAGAAGTTAGGCAGGATGAGAATATCGGGCTTCTTTCCGATTATTTTGGTGAGTTGAGCATTGAAATCAGTATCTCCTGCACTATAGGTCTGCATCTCTACGATTCTTCCACCGAGTTCTTCGAAGGTTTTTGCAAAGATCGTTGCAATACCGACATTGTATGGATTTGATTTATCATAGAGAGAAGCAGCGGTTCTGGCCCCCTCTTTGTCGAAAGCGTATTTTGCCAATATCGCACCCTGGAAGTCATCGGTAAAACATGCTCTGAAGAAGTAATCCCCGGTTTTTGTGATATCGATATTTGTTGCCCAAGGAGTAATAGTGGGCAACTTCTGCGCATTCACAATCTGAGCAGAAGCCAGACACATTGCTGAATCATTCGGTCCGATCATGGCGATAATATCATCATCATCGGCGAATTTTTGCGTGACGACAGCTGCTTCACTTTCATTAAATCCATTGTCGAGGTATTTGGGAACCAGTGTGTACTGCGTACCCCCGACAGTCACCCCACCCGCAGCATTGATTTCTTCAACTGCAAGAGCAATTCCTTCCTTAGCGGAAGTGCCGATGATAGGAAACCCTCCGGTCAATTCATAATTAACACCGAATTCGATCGTGTTTTCTGCCTGGCCTGCTGCAAAGAGCACACCAGTACATACCAAACCGACCAAGATTATCATTGCTAATAACCTTTTACGCATACGTTCCCCCTTTATCCTGTATGAATAATACAGATAGATTCTTGCCTGTGAGATCATCTAGGTTCATGACCCCACCCAATTGTTCCTCTTCCTTTTGCTTGTCGCAAAAAGATTATTACTCAGTCATCCTGGATGATTTACCACATCCAAGATGAACTATATTCTGCCTGTGAAAATTGCTATGCAACTACTACGTTCTGATACCATGTTTATATTTCACTTATCATTAGTATTATGAATCGATAGGTTTTATCTGTCAATTAATGAGTTAAAATAATTTTATGTATAACTATTAATCTATTTTTATTATTAGTTGAAAGGTTATCAATGTTAAAGTGTAAAGTTAAAAATTTAAAAAGATACAGCTAGGACAAGAGTATGCCTGATGAGAAAATGAGATAGGATGTATGTATTCGGTGCGCTTAGTTGTTCTCGGTAAGATACCCATGAGGAATCATAAGATCTGGTGTGTCTTTCAGCAGATCCGTCAATTCTTCCCGGGATAACAGTTGAAACGAATCACGTTTCTGATCAACAATGCAGACAAATCCAAACGGTTCTTCTGCGTCACGGTTTTTCAACTGATGTGGGGTAAAACCGGGAATCACAATACAGTCAAAAGGTTTCACATCATGCCACTTTCGATCTACCAGCACACTGCCGCATCCACGTAAAACGATCACGACATGGGTATGTTGATGCTTTTCCAAGGTGGTGTACCCTTCGGGGCCGCATTCAAAATAGCGGACATCAAAACTGATATCATCCCGTTTATCGACAATATTCTGTCGATCCACCCGATAGAACGTATTATTACCATTGCCCACTTTATAGGCGATACGCTGCACCTGTTCCCATACGAATTGCTTACATCGATACAAAACAGACTCCATATAGGGTGACCTCCAGACGGTTGTGTTAATCTCTCGAATCGTAAACTGTTCTGATAAAGAGTACAACAGGAAAAAATCCCGGAAAAAAAACGATAAAATCTTCAGAAGAACCATAAATTATGTGATAAAATGTCGATCAATTGAATCATGAAAGACCCTTATTGTTAATCTTCAACAACCTGAATACAGCATGAGACCGTATCTGTAAGAGGAGCTATGCGATGAGTCGAACTATAAAGAGGTACTTTTTTACCCTATCTCTCGTATGTGTTATCTGCGGTAGCTCACTATGGGCATTCTCTTTTACCTGGGCACCTATCGATCCATTATTCCGAGAACCGCTTGCCGATCCCTTTGCTAAATCGACCACATTTCGCTATCTTGCGGTGTTGGATGAATCGAGTGTTCCCGACTCGATACTGATTGCTGACAGTGAAGAAAACGCCTATACCCAGATCCCCTACGATGATAGAAAACTGCATGAGTACTGGCACATGAAGAGTGCGGGAAATATCGGAGTCCTGCGGTTCGATCTCAGTTCGGTGGTACTTGAGGGATATATCCAAGGTGGACTCAATACGGTATTTCAGAAAAAGGGCTCAATTAATGCATTAGGGTTTGACGGCATGTATGGCGCGGGAGCATCAGTGAATGTGTATGATCTTGTGACCATAACTGCAGGGTTTCACCATTTTTCCGGGCATTGGGGTGACGAAATTCTGTCCGATGTGCTGGAACGAAATACGGAATTGGATTTTTGGTCTGACGATGCTACAAAACGTCTAGTCGAATATACCCGGGGAAACTCATGGATTGCAGGGATATCCATACAACCTTCACCCGCCTGGCGCACCTATGTGATAGCAGAACTGCCCATGCGTTCTGCATGGATACGTCCTGGAGTGCATGTTCCTCCACAGACGGTACGCCCGGGGTCAGAAGATAGTCAATTCGACCATATCACCGGCCAGGAGGGTATAACCGATACCAACGTCTATGATGATTCATATAAAGCATGGAGGGTGCAGGCCGGAGCTGAACTCAGATTTCCCATTCTTTCTGTCGGGTCAATCTTTGTCGCAACCGACGTACAGGCACACCAGGATGGACAAACAAAACATATGGTCGGCATGTATGATAAAGAGAATCCATGGGAATGGACTTTCAGCATCGGTGGTGGATTTGAGTTCAATCAGGGAATACTGAATCGGAAGCTTCGCTTGGAGGTCTTTTACCATGATGGAAGATTCCCGTTATTGAACTACTTTTTCCAAAGAAGCCGCTATCTTACAATCGGACTCAGCATAAACGGATAACACATACGCGAACAGGAGCACCCATGAAACGAAGCTTAATCACCCTGATATTACTGGTATCGCTACTACCCATTTTCGGCTCTTCCTATGATTTTTTTCACCACAGGCTTTCCTTTACCTGGTTCACCCAGGAATCACTCTATCCCGAGTCTACGATCAGTCCATTTTCTGCAACCTCAACGCTCAATATGATTTCGCTCACAGAAGGACAACCCCGCTCGATTCGATACACCGATCCTGATTCAGGGACCTATGAGGATATTCCTTTTCTTGAAGGAGATAAATATGCTGACGAAACGATGTATCTCCAACTGAAAACAGGGATAAATATTGGATTTTTCCGCCTGAGTTTCCCCCCATATATTGAAACTGAAATGGCGTTCCAAGGAGCATTGAACACCGTATTTCAAGGATTCGGGGGAGCTGATACCGTCGGATTCGATGGTGCCTTCTTCTTCGGGTTTAACACCCGATGGTTTGACCGGATCAATATCCGGGCAGGATTTCAGCATTACAGTGGACACTATGGTGATGAAACATTGTTGAAAATCGGAGATCAGTCAGGCTCGCCGGTTGAGTATGTCAGAGATAATAATCTCCTTATCGGGATATCGGTCAATCCGGCATCGTTTGTGCGATTGTATGTGGAGGCCAGTTCCCCTATGGAGAATACCTGGATGAAACCCTCGATACATATTCCGTTATGGGTGATCAAACGAACCAATGGCCAACCGTTACACATTGTTGAATCTGAACATGATGGCGTAAGCACTACCGATTTTGCCGATGCCTATAGAGCGTGGATTCTGAACGGGGGTGTGGAACTGAGCGCACCGATACCTACCATAGGAGCAGCATTTCTCGCCCTTGATGTTCTTGCGCATCAGGACGGTCAGACCCTACATATGCCCGGCGGATATGATTCTGAGAATCCGTGGGAATTTGAATACACGATAGGGGCAGGAATTGAGTTCTCCGATGTAATCGGGCAGGCAAATGCAAGAATCCTCGTAACCTATCATGATGGAAGATTTCCTCTGTTGAACTTTCATTACCTGAGAAGCAGATACTTCGGTCTCGGATTCTTCGTCAGTTCCTGAAACACTGATTTGATCAGGAATTATCGTTAGTCTTCAGTACTGCCAGGAATGCCTGCTGGGGAATCTCAACGTTTCCGACCATCTTCATCCGCTTCTTTCCCTCTTTCTGCTTTTCCAGGAGCTTGCGTTTCCGGGAGATATCACCACCATAGCACTTTGCCGTGACATCCTTACGCAGTGCGCTGATAGTCTCCCGTGCAATGATATTCCCCCCTACAGCTCCCTGAATAGGGATCTTGAACATCTGACGGGGAATCTCCTCTCTGAGCCGTTCGCACACCTGTCGTGCACGTGTTTGGGCACTTCCCCGGAAAACCAGCTGACTCAGGGCATCTACCGGTTCTCCGTTCACAAGGATATCGAGCCGAACGAGATCGGTTTCACGATACCCGATCACATGATAATCAAAACTTGCATAGCCGCGGGAAACCGACTTCAACCGATCGTAGAATTCAAAAAGAACTTCTGCCAGTGGCATTTCATAGATCAGCTCAATGCGCTTCTCATCAAGATAGTTCATGGCGGTCTGAATACCGCGCTTCTCCATACAGAGATTCATGACATTTCCCACATACGCAGCCGGAGTGATGATCTCAGCCTGAATGTAGGGCTCTTCAGCATGATCGACGTTCATCGGATTCGGATAGCTCAGCGGATTGTCGATCCTCAGCTCCTCTCCATCCTTCATATACACCACATATCGGACTGATGGACTAGTGAACACAATGGAAAGATCAAACTCACGTTCAATGCGCTCCTGGACCACCTCAAGATGCAGCATACCGAGAAACCCGCAGCGGAAACCAAACCCGAGAGCCGCCGAGGCATCTTTTTCGTACACCAATGAGGCATCATTAAGTTTCAGTCGGTCAATAGCATCATGCAACTCTTCATAATCGTTGGAGTCCACCGGATAGATGGAAGAGAACACCACCGGTTTCACCTCTTTAAATCCCGGCAGTGGATTTTTACAGGGATTTTTCGCATCGGTAACCGTATCACCGACACGAATATCGCTGATGGTTTTAATGCCGGCGATAAAGTATCCTACATCTCCAGCACTTAATTTCTGGGTTCTAATCAGTGACATTTTGAATACACCGACCTCTTCCACCGTGTGCTCAGCACCAGTGGAAAAGAACTTGATATCCTGGCCTTCACGAATCTGGCCGTCAAAAATACGAAAATGGACAATGACCCCACGATATGGGTCATAATGGCTATCGAAGATCAGCGCGCGCAATTCAGCATCAGGATCACCCTTCGGTGGTGGAATAAATTCCACAATCTTTTCGAATAACTCATCAATCCCCTGTCCCGTCTTTGCAGAGACCAGTGCCGTTATATCAGGATCGAGTCCGAGATCGTGATCAATCTGATGGAGACATGAGTCGATATCGGCACTGGGAAGATCAATCTTATTGATCACCGGAATGATTTCCAGATTGAGCTCCATGGCCATATACATATTGGCAAGCGTCTGAGCCTCTACCCCCTGGGCGGCATCAATCAGCAACAATGCACCTTCACACGAACCGATGGCGCGACTGACTTCGTAGGAAAAGTCCACATGTCCCGGAGTATCGACCAGATTCAACTCATACTCCTGTCCATCAGATCCCTGGTAGGGTATCGTCACTGCCTGGCTTTTGATCGTGATTCCCCGTTCCCGTTCGATATCCATGTTGTCGAGCATCTGCTGTTGAAGCGGTCCACGGGTAGTGACGAGTTTAGCTTTATCGATAAACCGATCGGCAAGGGTCGACTTGCCATGATCGATATGGGCAATGATGCAGAAATTGCGTTTATGCTTTGAGTCTGTAGCCATGTATCTCTCTCTAGATGAACTTTGTCGTCTGCTCTACCGGTTCGAACCCCAACAGTTCGCGAATCTGCGCATCGTCAAGCGTCTCATGCTCAACCAACGATTCAGTAAGCTTATCGAGCTGATCCCGATGATCACTGAGGATTTTGCGCGTTTCGGTAAGCGCATTTTCCAGAATCTTACTCACCTCAGTATCGATTTTACGTGCCGTATCATCCGAATAATCTTTATGCTGCGCTATTTCACGTCCAAGGAACAGCGGCTCATCGTCTTTACCGAACCCGATGAAGCCCATATCGCTCATACCCCATTCCGTGACCATCTTGCGGGCAATCTCAGTAGCCTGCTTAATATCATTACTGGTTCCAGTCGTAGTTTCCCCATACACCAACTCTTCGGCAATATAGCCACCCATACAGACCTTGATCCAATCAGTGAGCATACTGCGATTCTTTGTGTAGGCATCCTTCTCAGGAAGACTGATGGTCAAACCCAGTGCCCGCCCATGCGGAATGATCGTCACCTTGTGCAAGGGATCAAGATTCTTCAAATGATAGTGTAACAGAGCATGCCCTGCTTCATGATAGGCAGTAGCGCGCTTTTCTTCAGGGGTGAGAATCTTCGACTGCTTAGCTACTCCAAGAAGAATTTTATCACGCCCCTGCTCAAAATCATCCATAGTAACCGTCGCCCGCCCTGAACGTGCAGCAAACAGTGCTGCCTCATTGACCAGGTTCGCCAGATCGGCTCCACTGGTTCCCGGGGTTGCACGGGCAATACGATTCAGATTTACATCATCTGCCTTTTTTATCTTCTTGCAATGTATGGTAAGAATCGCCTCGCGCTCAGCGACATCAGGCATATCCACTACCACCTGCCGGTCAAATCTTCCCGGTCTCAGCAGTGCAGGATCAAGTACATCAGGACGGTTCGTTGCAGCAATCACGATGACTCCGGTGGCAGTATCGAACCCATCCATTTCAACAAGCATCTGGTTCAATGTCTGCTCACGCTCATCATGTCCGCCACCAAGGCCCGAACCTCGGGTTCGACCGACAGCATCAAGTTCATCGATAAACAGGATACACGGGGCATTTTTACGTCCCTGTTCAAATAAGTCACGCACCCGTGAGGCACCTACACCGACAAACATTTCCACAAAATCGGAACCCGACATATGGAAGAAGGCTACTCCAGCTTCTCCGGCAACGGCCTTGGCCAATAAGGTTTTTCCGGTTCCCGGAGGACCGACAAGCAGTACTCCTTTAGGAATTTTCGCACCAAGTTCCTGAAATTTCTTCGGATGCTTGAGAAATTCCACCACTTCCTGCAATTCGTACTTTGCCTCTTTCTGTCCAGCTACATCCTCAAAGGAAATCTTTACATCAGTTTCCATGTATTCCTTTGCACGACTTTTACTGAAAGCCATCACATTGCCATTTGCTCCTCGCGTCTGACGCCAGAGCATGACGGTAAATCCAATAAAGATAATCCAGGGAAGCAATTGCAGTATCACCTGAAGGAAAGAAATTCCACGTACTGTTCCCGTGACCTGAACATTATTCTCCTTCAAGGTTTCCATCAACATATCATCATCGTACGGAATACGCGTGGTTGCTGTGGTATTGTTCCGAGTCGCAAAAGTAATGAGGTTCTGATCTTCAATCTCTACAGCACTTACCTGTCCATTCTCGACATAACGCAAAAATGCACTGTACGGAACCTCCTGGGTTCCTACGGTATTCCCCTCACTAAAGAGCATGAAGGTAAACGTTGCAATCAGGAAGATAAAAAAACCAAGAGCAATGCGGTTCTTTCCACTGAAATCGAATTTTGGGCCGCCGCCTTGCTGCCCACCCGGACGCTTTTGCTGATTCTGCCGCTGCTGCTGTTGGGAATTCCTTCCCGTCCAATAGCGGTTGTCATCCTGCTCATCACGTGGTTTGCGACGATCACGATCATCATCCTGCGGTTTCGGTTGTTCCCGTTCGCCCCGATTTCCTGTCTCCGGAGCTTCATTATCTGGTTTTTTCTCTTCGTTGTACTCTTTATCCACCATAGTATCCTTCTCTATCCGTCACACTATATAATGTAGCGCTATTTCGGGCAAGGGTAGGCAATAGGCACCGTTTTGCTATACGGTCTCTGCCACCAAATGATCCTCCTAACACCGCTACGATTCCCTCAGTATCTTCTAAAACGGGAATTTGAGACCACTGTTTTCGGCCAATTTGCCATTCGGCGTACAATGCAGCAATCCGCTTGGTCCCCTCGGTAAGCACTATCCGGTCTCCACCACGATAAGAACGAGCTATCAGCGGCCGCCTCAATGTGTCTGAAGCAATACGGGCACGCTGAGAAACCGGTATAGGAGCTGAAACCTCTTCTTCTACGATCAGCAGATGCTCCCCATCAAGCTCGGTACATGCTGAATATACGCAGGAAACGTACCCTTCGGCCAGTGCTTCCTGCCGTTTTTCCCATGATATCAAGCTCCCTTCACGAGCGAGCACTGATGCATAGAGATCACCTACAGCTCCATCTGCGGTAATCGCACGTATTATCTGCTGCACCGCAGTATAGGGAAGCCGTTTCCCCTCTTCTTCGCACAACTTTTCCCAGACGCGATAGACAACCGCTTCAAGTACTGCATGAGATTCCTGTTTCAATCTCTCACAGGAGAACAGAAATCGACTCCCCTGCCGCGAAACTCCTTCCAGAGAAGCTCGATCGACCAGAGGCTGTAATGCATGCACATACTGTTGAGCTCGCTGTGCTGTCTGTGCCAAAGCTTCCCGGTATCCAGGAAATACCCGTGCAATCGCAGGAACCACGGTATGGCGGATGCGATTACGCAGATACTGGGTATCGGCATTCGTCGAATCCTCAGACCAACGCAGCTGTTGCTGCTTCACCACCTGCTCAATATCCTGTCTGGAGATCGTCAGGAGCGGACGAATAATATGACCGTGATAGGCACTGATCCCCTGTAATCCCTGCATACCTGAGCCCTGTAATAAGCGCATAAGCACCGTTTCACTGAGATCATCACTGGTATGTGCTGTTGCAATATACGCATAGCCAAGCTGCTTTCGATATCGTTCAAGGACAGCATACCGCAACACACGAGCAGCTTCCTCTATACCGTTTTGCCGCTTGCGGGAACAGGCGGCAACAGAACCCTCTTCCAGTCGTGCAATGCGTAGGGGAATACCAAGGCGCCTGCAGTTATCAGCATTGAGCTGCTCTTCAGCTTTCAGTTCACGTTCACTTCTCAATCGATGATTCACGTAAACAGCTGTCAGTTTCCCCGGGGGGCACACCTGTGAAAGGAGAATCAGCAGGGCCAGCGAATCGGCTCCTCCGCTGAAAGCAACCACCACACCGTTTTGTATATCAATATGGAAATCTGCACAGAAATCGGTGATGACATCAATCGGAAGATCGGCGGTGGTACTCACAGGCAACCTCCTCAACGGATACTCCACGGCAGAGCTTCAGGGCAGCCTCAGCTGCCAGCGATATGCCCTGCTGCAACAGGTCCTGCTGTCGCGGATCTTCTGGAGCTGAAAGCACATGATCAACTACCGTTATCCCGGGTGCGGGGCGACCTATCCCGATATACACCCGAACAAAATCGGCAGTTCCCATGTGTGAGATAATCGATTTAAGTCCATTGTGCCCCGCAGATGATCCGCCTTTTCGGATACGGATCGTCCCGGCAGGAAGATCAAGATTATCGAGGAGTACGATAAACTCATCGGGTGAAAATCGTCGGGGAATAAAGTAGCCGAGGATCTCTCCCGAGCGATTCACATACGTAAGCGGTTGCACCAACAACGCACGCTGTCCATCACCGAGATGCACCTGAGCCTGATTATAGAGACGTAAACAGCGTTTCCTCATCTTTGCATGAAGAAACGCTGTCATGATTTCCAAGGCATCAAAGCCTGTATTGTGTCGTGTATGGGCGTATCGGGAACCAGGATTCCCTAACCCGAAAACCAGTGGCAGAGCAACCTCCTTCTACCGGAGTTCTACTCTTCGGATTCCTCGGAGTCAGCTCCTTCTTCAGCCTCTTCTCCTTCTTCCTCACCTTCTTCGACCGTGACGACTTCCTTGACACCCTTCACTGTTGCGATGGTGGTAGCTTCATCAACCAGGAAACGGACCCCTTCAGGGACAGTAACCATGCCGAGGTGAATACTTTCATTCAACCCGAGACCCGAAACATCAATGACAATATGTTCGGGAAGATCTTTCGGCAGACATTCAACTTCGATTTCATGCGCAACCTGTTCAAGTACACCACCGAACTTTGCCCCTTCGGGATTGCCCTGCAATACCACAGGAACGTTCGCTCTGAGGACTTCGCCCTTGGTTACCTCGTAGAAGTCAACATGCATGATGATCCCTTTCATGACATTTTCCTGATAATCTTTCATCAGCACCGAATGGTTCTTCCGACCCACCTTTATTGTGAGTAATGTTGACTCGGAGAAATGACGCATCTTGTTCTGAAATTCATTTGCATCAAGAGTAATATGGATCGGATCCTTCTTGCCGTAAATGACGGCAGGAACACGTCCTGAAGCCAGCACGCGTCTGGAACCAGCTGATCCGAAATCTTCCTTTCTTAGTGTGCCGGACAAATTTGTGTCTTTCATGAAACAACTCCTTAAGTACTTAACCTGAACCAGGGGCGGCGGGATTCGAACCCACGCATACCGGCACCAAAAACCGGAGCCTTACCGCTTGGCTACACCCCTACACCCGCATATATATGCATGGCAACGTCTTGCTGCACAACAAGACGCCGCCCACAAAAATACAGGTTTTCTTGTGCTTTGTCCAGTAGGTAGGCACCCCTCACCGGTTTTTATTCTGTCTGATGATGCTCTTCGTAGTCTTCATCAGCTCCGGCAGGCGGTGCACTCTCGTAGGCCTCAAGTATGGCTTCCTGCATCACCGCCCGGAAATCGCTGCTGATTGGATGTGCTACATCCTTGAATTCACCACTCTTAGTCTTTCTGCTTGGCATAGCCACGAAAAGTCCAGACTTTCCATCAATAACTTTGAGATTGTGAATGACAAATTGATTGTCGAACGTTATGGTTGCATACGCCCGCAATTTTCCCTCTGAAGCTATCTTACGAACCCTCACATCGGTAATTTCCATGCGAACACCCCTTACGCTGTATCATAGAGAAACGGTAACACCAGAATGCATACGATGCAAGCTTTTTATCGCATAAATCGTCACATTGTCTATAGATTGTTCCAATTCTGTCCGAAATCTCTCCACAGTTTCTCTCTGCTGACCAAGGATACAGTATGCAGCTCCACTACCACTGACAGTGCCAAAAAGTTCCTTATTGGTCTGTACGAGAGCATCCAGCCGGTCATACACTGGATTCAGATTTCCCACTACCGCACGAAAATCATTGAAGAACTGCCATTGCTGAACTGGACCGGCAAACATAGCGATTAGATCTTCTTTTTCGGGAGATCTCGGGACGGCGAGACCTGCTGCCCTTGCGGTATCCAATTCACCGAACGCATAGGCGGTAGAGATTCCTAAATCCTGTGGCATAACGATCAATCCATACAGATCACCCCGCGCTTTCATAGCAGTGAGGTATTCACCCCGCCCCTCAACGCAGGCTGCAGCTGAAGAGCCGAGGAAGAAGGGGACATCCGATCCGACCTGAGCTCCAATTTCACTGAGCTGATCTGCATTCAACCGATGGTCACATAACTCATTCAGCAATAGCAGTACTGCAGCTGCGTCACTTGAGCCACCTCCGAGTCCGGCCTCCATGGGGATACGTTTTTCACAGGAAATGGAAACAGCTGCATCCATACCGATATGTTTAGCATACAGATGTGCAGCTCGTGCCATCGTGTTGCTCGAAAATGGTTCAAACACCCCCATGTCAACGTTCACGGAAAAGGAGTTTGAGGGATGCAAGGTGATGGTGATAGCATCGCAGAGATCAATCATATGAAACAGTGATAACAATCCGTGAAATCCATCTTCACGCTTCAATCCGATAGAGAGGTGAGCATTGATCTTAGCCGGTGCAAGGATCTGAGCCTGTTTCACCACAGCCTGGCCTCCTCAAGCTGTCGGGTGACTTTCTCTTCCCATCCGCTGTTCGCCAGCGGGCTGCCCGGACTCGGGTGGAGTATTGCTGTCACCGCAAGAGGCAGATGCAGTCTCTGTGTACAGCCCTGTAACTGTTTTTTCGCAAACTGGCCAATCCCGACGAGCGATTTTGGTTCCATAAGTGACACGATATCATCGAGATACCCATTACAGCAAGCTGTCAATGCGGTACGCTCATCCTTGAGCAGTTTCTCAGGAACCACGTTGCGCCCGGTTTTCCCGCTGTCCATGAATACTAAGGGACAGTAATTCATTACGGCATGATGAGAAAAAAACCGGTCAGCCGTACCGAACCGATGCTCCATCAATGACCAGAGACGTCTCCCGCTCACCTCACTTCTCCCGATAGCAAATCCTTTCACCGGTCGAGCAGGATGTTCTCTCTCGGGCCTCCCGACCGATCCTTCAATGGCCATCCAATCACGTACGGCATTGATCTCACCAAACGGAATTCCAGTTTGAGCCATCCCGAACGGTCCGGGATTCATGCCAAGAAAAAGAATATTCGGTCGATACGGGACATAGGCCCTCAAATATCGTTCATGAAGGTCCCATGCATAGGAAAGTGGATTATAGATGTAGCCGTCAAACGTAAAGGTAAGGTCTTCAACCTCCTGTGAAAAACGACGGGTGCGCTCTACTAAAGCTTCAATCATAACTATCGGGCAACCTCTTCATCAGTATGAAACAATCTGCGTCTATTGGCAAATGAACGCTTGCCCGAGAGTATCATATATGCGATGAGAGAGCCAACAAGATAGACTGCTGAGATACCTACCGCAAGCCAGAAAAGCTCAGGGCGATTGCGCGTGTAGCTGAAGGCAGGAAGATTGACACTGAGAATAATCGGAATGGCCAGGACAAACACAATACCCACCGAATAGAGATAATCGGTAGCTACCGGCGTTTCGAACTCGGGATCCACCACACGCAACAAAGCAAGACCCGTGGGAAGGGTTCCAGTAGCTGTTCCGTAGATGACCAGCATCCGATAGAATTGGTGATCATCATAGAGTCGGGAACAGTAGGCGGGGAGTACCACAAGGGTAATGAGTGCTCCGGTGATCACTAATGCCAGGATGGGAAGCCAGTACCCCTGCACAGCTACCACAGAAATGGCACCAAGTGAAGCGGCTACGGTCAAATCGACCGAGAGACCGCTGATACGGTTACAGGTGGCATTGTCGATCGTAGTCTCAACCTTGACCAGCTTCATGAACTGCTTGACCCCGAGTGCACAGAAAGCACTGAAGATGAAATTTATTCCCCACAGACTCTCGGCAAGATCAACTCCCAGAGGCCCGATCAACCCTAGCAGCTTACTCAGCAGGGTCAGCAACCCGAATGAGATGAAATAGGTGACCATTACCAGAGCTATATGATAACTGAATGTATCAAGTGATTCTCCATCGGTCGAGAGATAACTGCCGATAGGCCGCTCGGATTCAATGCGACTGAAAAACCCGGTGCGAACACTTTTTTTCTTGATTTTGTCGGCATATTCCTTGCCGATCCATCCCCGTTTGAGACCCTGATTGATCAGCACCACCCCACCGAAGGAACCGAGGAGAAATCCGATAGCCGCCATGGTCAGTCCCACCGAAGACCCGCCGGTGAAGCCCATCCGCTCCCATGTTGATCCGATAGAAAAAGCCTGTCCAGGTCCCAGTTCAAACCCAAGCGCCAGCGTGAATCCGAAAGCGGGAAACAAATCGCTGCGCACGGTGGCAATAAGCAATGCCGTCACAATCAGACCGAAAAAACATTGGAGACCGTATTGTCCGATCACCGCGGTGACATTCTGTGCAAGAATTCGTTTACCTTTCCCTGGATGTGTTCCCTTTCCAGTAACTCTCAGCATCATCGCGATGAAGCTGATGTTCAACAGGTGGTATACCAGTTCACCCAGATAGTCACTTTGCAGATTCCATAGCGGGGCAATGAAATTATAAAACACAAGCAACAATACTCCGGCAAGGATCGGTGCCGGTATGAGGAACTTCTGAAAGAAAGAAATTCGTGCCCGAAGCAGTGCCGCTGCCAGCAGGGACAGAGAAATAATTCCGATATGAATCACATAATTCCAGTTCATGGGACCTCCTGTCCGGCTGCAGGCATCGTAGCATCCTTCCTGCAGGATCGATAATATTCTACATATTTTACGATTGATCGATTGCCGATGATCCGAATACGCCACAACTGATCGGCATGATACAACTCGATCGTACTTTTTGCGTTGATGATCATGGACTGCATGTGCTCAAAAGTGAATATCAACGGGTTATTCAGATGTTCAGGTACCGTTGTTTTCATCGTGATCACCATACGATCGGCTTCAAGAGCTACGGTGAAGTCCCTGGAAATTGTCACCAGTTTTTTACCGACGCCCTGTTGGAGCAGTACTCCCTGATCGGGCGGAAAGAGTTCTCCAGTTGCATCGGTTGCACATAACTGCTGCTGTTCCCAGGTATGCCATTGGGCGACCGAGGAAAAACCGAGTGCTGTTCCCCGTGTGACAAGCAGATGGTCATACGGATCCAAAACACAGGTCAAATCACATGCAGTACATCGTATCTCATGTCCCTCGGTTACCAGCGTCGAACGACTGTTGCATGACGGACATTGATACAGGAGTTTTTCCAGACCTTCAGCATTGCCTCGGGAAATATAGGGGATCTGTTGCTGTTTTTGCCACCGATGATGACTGAATCCCAACAGTTCGGTAAGTTGCTGATGAACCTGCTTCACTGAAAGCTGTTTCAACTGCCCCGGTTGCAGCACCTGTATGACACGCAACGTAATCGGGCCTTTACGCAGATGGATAGCCCAACGGGGCCGTTGTGCATACCCACCCTCGATATGCATGAGCACTACAGGAACGCCGAACATACGCACCAGTTTGGCTGTTGCCAATTCAAACCCGAGCGGCTCACCATCCCAGGTCCTGGTCCCCTCAGGGAAGAGGCCTACTACCTGATTCTGCTTGAAAGCTGCAGAAATATCACGAATCGTCTGAAAATCACTGCGCCCTTGCTGTTTTGCAATTCCCCCGATCCATTTCTGCAGGAGCAACTTGATGAACTGATTTTTAAAGAGATAGGCTCCGGCTACCCATCGAACATGAATTTTCAATGATGATGAAATGAAGAAAGGATCGTAGGTGTGGGTATGATTGGCTAAGATCAAAAATGGTCCTTGTTTCGGGATCATCTCATATCCTGCAGTACGTACCTGATGGTGATACAGCAGCCACCTCCCATATGTCGGACGGGCTATCCTGATGAATAATGGTGTTTCTGACATTTCCGGCCCTCTTTGTCATCAATATATCATGCAGCCATGGTGCCCGCAATAGGTAAGCATAAGACACTTGCGATGAAGCGCGTTTGCCGGTATGCTCACGGTACTGATGGTTAGGAGGGATTCTTCGATTGAATCTGATACGCAAGTTCAGAGAAACTGCTTCCTCAGTGATACCGATTGTCCTTCTGGTAATCGTCCTGCAGCTTACTATTGCCCCGATCGGATGGAGGAGCATAGGTTCCTTTATCCTGGGAGCTGTGGCAATCATCGTAGGGCTCAGCCTGTTCCTTCTTGGTACCGATATCGGTATCATTCCAGTAGGACAGCGTACCGGATCGGCCTTGATGAATCGACGCAGCCTCCCGTTGCTCCTTGTCGTCGGGTTCATCATTGGTCTCATCATTACGATTGCTGAACCGCAGGTTCAAGTGCTTGCCCAGCAGGTTACCACCTATATCCCCTCGGTGAATCGGATGCATCTTGTACTGGCCATATCACTGGGGGTGGGAATCTTCGTCTCTCTGGCCTTTGCCCGAATCGTTCTCACGATAAGCTACCGTTGGATCATTATCGTGTTTTACGGCATCGTTACGATTCTTGCACTCTTTACCGATCCGTTCTTTCTCGGCATCGCATTCGATGCCGGAGGGGCGACAACCGGTCCCATGACTGTCCCGTTCATTCTCGCTCTCGGTGTCGGTGTAGCCGGAGTACGAAAAAGCAAAAAGAGTGAACAGGACAGTTTCGGTCTTGTCGGTATTGCCTCTATCGGACCGATCAGTGCGGTATTGCTCATGGGAATCATTGCTTCAGGTAATGATCCTGCACCAGCGGCAGCTGAAATGACTGCAGCTTCGCTTTCATTCGGAGAACTTTTTTCTGCCAGTGTCAACGAGGTGGTACAGGCTCTCGGTCCCCTCGCTGCGCTCTTTATCATATTCCAATTCACCTTGCTCCATCAGCATCACCGGCAATTCATCAGAATGATTCAGGGCCTTCTGTATGCAGCTCTCGGACTCACGCTGTTTCTCATGGGAGTCAACGGAGCGTTTATGCCGGTCGGCTCGCAACTTGGTGCGCTAATCGGAGAGGGATCATATCAGTGGGTACTCATCCCATTGGGATTCCTTCTCGGAGCGGTGGTCGTACTTGCCGAACCTGCCGTATGGGTACTTACTGATCAGGTACGCGATGTATCGGGAGGTTCCATCAAAAAATCAATGGTTCTCGTATTTTTTTCGCTCGGAGTTTCACTTGCGGTCGGACTTGCCATGGTACGGGTGGTGTACCATCTCCCTCTGATTTACTTCCTCATTCCGGGATACCTTATGGCATTGATCATGATGTTCTTCTGTCCTCCTCTCTTCACCGCTATCGCATTTGATTCGGGAGGGGTTGCAAGTGGACCCATGTCCAGTTCTTTTCTCTTAGCTTTCACCTTGGGAGCCTCCGTGGCACTTGGAGGAAATCCGCTCTCTGATGCCTTCGGTATCGTTGCCCTGATAGCCATGACCCCATTGATCACCATTCAGCTGCTGGGGCTGCTCTATCGTCACAGAGAAAAGGATGGACGTAAAAAGTCGGTAAAGGAGGATAAATCGGTATGAAAGTCGATACGGTATACCGCCAGGGGAAGCTACTACTCAGTATAGTGCAATCAGGAGTGGGTGAAGCTCTGGTACATGAAACAAAAGGAGCCGGTGCCCGTGGTGGAACGATCCTCATCGGTAAGGGAGTTGCTGAACATGCCATCCTCCATATGCTGGGTCTTGGAGATGCAGAAAAAGAGATTGTACTCACCCTTCTGAGCGATCAGCATGTTGAGCCGGTACTGGAGCGGCTTACCCACTTCAGACGAAATAAACGATTAGCCTGTGGTATTGCCATGCTTATTGATGTACCACATATTCTCGCCCATGTGCTTCACACAGAAACAGACGATTCGGTTACGGAATCGCAAACACAGAGGAGATCATCAATGGACACTGTACACACGCTTATTACCTGTATCGTAAATCGGGGGACTACAGACGAGGTTATGGATGCAGCACGAGCTGCCGGTGCAACTGGTGGTACTATTCTCGCTGCACGAGGAACGGGAAAAGAGGAAGATGTCAAATTTTTCGGTGTTCAGCTGGTACCCGAAAAAGAGATGATCCTTATCCTTGTCGGTTCCGGACTAACGGGAAAAGTTCTCGATGCCATCAAAGGGGTTCCCTGTCTGGCAGAACCCGGGTCTGGAATTGCATTCTGTATTGATGTGGAACGGTTCATGACTCTCGGAGGAAAGTCCTAATTATCCTTATTCCCTATCGTGGCGAAAGAATCATAGGGATACGATTTGCGTAAGAACGTAATTATCTGATGAATCTGTCGTTCATCCGGGACTTTGACAGGAGACGAGAGATGAAATACCTCAGCTGCCCGTTCACCGCAGAGTCTTTTCATGTGATCTTCACTTACACCCGCATGACGCAGTGCCCTGATGAGCAATGCGGTTCCGGCAAAACCCGGAACACCTGATGCACCCTTAGCTTTATCCACCAATGTGTGCGGTGCATGATCACTTTCGATCCAGTCAATGGTTCCATCACATAAAGCAGAAAATACCGCGTCTCGATCAGCAGCACATCTCAGGGGCGGATTCATCTTGCACAGATGACCCGGAGTTTTCGCCAGATGCTCATCAAGAAGTGCATGGTGTGCTGTGGCCCCGCAGGTGATGCGCATCCCATGCTTTTGCGCATCGGCTACCAATGCTATCGCTTTCTCAGTGGAGATGTGGCAGATGTGAAGCGTTCCAGGAAAACCGGCTTGTCGGGCAAAGGTGATCTGATCGGAAACAGAAGCAATTTCAGCTTCCGGCGGTCTGGCTAGAAGGTGACTTTCGGGAATCTGAGGATCCCACAGTTCTGGATGCATCAGCGATTCCTTCTCACAATGAACGGCTAACACTCCGGTATACCCCATATGGGCAAGTTGCCGATATACCTGTTGCTGCTGCTCTTCTGTGGTAAGTCCCATATTCCCTGTCGAATGCCCGGCAAACAGTTTCAGTCCAACTACTTGCGGACTTAGTTCTCGATATAGATCGACAACCTCGCACAGCTGCTCGTCATCGGCGGTCACACCAAGGTACACACCGTAGAAGAACTCTTTCCCTAATTGGGCAACCGCCTGTGCACCCAGAGCAAGCCGGTCAAGGACAGCCAGTCGATGAGTCAATGGGGGGTCGGTGTTCGGCATATCACATACGGCGGTGATCCCAAGAGCAGAGGCTACCTGCAATCCATGGAGAATCGTCTCTTTCGCTGCCTGCCTGCCGTCACGCAGGTGGACATGTACATCAATCATAACAGTTGAGGAGCCTCTCTCATCAGATACTCATAATCCATAAAGGTTCCCCAGGCACAGGTGAGTCGATCTCCACAAAGACATTCCCCGCACATACCGATCCCGCACATAGTGGAAAGTTCCAATGAGAGTTGAATCTGATCGGCAGAAATATGGGCATCAAGCATCAGCTGGGCAGTCTTGCGCATGAAGACCGTCGGTCCTACGATATACCCAGATAGCTTGCCATCCACTTTCTGTAAAGCCGACTGCAAATTATCGAGTACACGACCCGGTTTACCTGCATCAGGGACAATGGTCACCGTACCGTATTGACTGAGCGTCTTTTCTAACAGACCTTCCTCTCCTTCTACAGGAGTTTCACTGGTTCCGATAAAGATATCCAAGGAGGTTCCCTGCTGAGCTAGTTTTCGTGCTAAAGCAGGGAGAACTGCAACACCGGTGCCACCACCGACGAGTATTGCCTGCTTTGTTGGAGTTAGTGTAACCGGAGCTCCATAGAGTCCCCGAACATACAGTGTATCTCCCGGATGCAGGGCAAACAGCGCTTCAGTGAACGGGCCTCTGCGTTTGATAACAAACTTCATTGGATCAGCTTCAGCTATGGAAAAGGGCTTTTCCCCAATTTGCGGTATCCAGAGAAAGACAAACTGCCCTGCTTCATAATCCCAGGTGCCATCAAGGGTGAATACCACCGTATCCTCTCCATGAGCGATACGTTTGGTAATCGTATAGGCATGGTACTCCATTGATACTGCATGATTATAATACTGATCCGATTCATGCGTATCATGACCGGTGGTCAGCCTGGATTGTGCATCACGATGCAGTGCGGCACTGAAATCTGCCCAGTGCTGTTGTTTCACCTTTCCGAAGGCTGAACCGATGCCTACGACATCAGCACCGGCTTGCACCATGGCAGCACAATCGCCCCCTGTGGTGACGCCGCCCATTCCGATTATGGGGACTTCAGGACCGACCGCCATTCGGATCGCACATATACACCGCAGTGCTTCCTCGTGAATCCACCGACCACTTTTCCCTCCCTTTCCCCCGAGGGCATTCTGCAGAATCGGTTTACCGCTGAGCAGTTCCCGATGTACCTCAGGACCGACGGTGTTGATGGCAACAATGCCATCAGCACCACAGGCGATCACTTCACGGGCGATGGTGGCGATATCGGGAACATTCGGTGTCAGCTTGGGGAAAATGAGCGCAGGGCAATCGGAAACTGCTTTCCTGATCTCCATCATATAGAGCCCGGACAGTTCTGATGAACACCCAATCGAAGCTCCATATCCAGCAGCTGCATGCGGACAGCTAAAATTCAGCTCAATAATATCCGCAACCGGGGCAAAGGCCTTCACGAGTATAATAAAATCCTCAACGGTCGATGCAGATACTGATACATTGAGCAGGGCACGCATCCGGTAATCGTTTCGCAGCTGTTTGAGTTCTGCTAGGGCACTATCCATCCCGGGGTTTCTCAGTCCGACTGAATTGCCGAATGAACCGGGGCTCATTTCACAGATGATAGGCTCTCGATTCCCCGGGTTTTCACTGACCTGAAAGCTTTTCGTGGTGATCACACCGAATTCGTTCAAGTAAGTATCGGCATACCGAATCAGGGGTGTTTTGGTACTTAGAACTCCGCTGACGGTAGCAAAACTGAGAGAGTCCTCTCCACCCTGAATACGCAGATGCCTTCCACTAAGATATGCACGCACCCGATTCGGATCCTGTTGCCAACTCACAATGAGGTCTCCCGTAGCAGGCTTTCAATATTTGTCAAACATTGTTCCAGATAATTATCGGGGGCGGGAGCTTTTTTCCACGGATGGGTCAATGCACTTGAGCTGTTGATACGGGCTAGCTGTACCGGATACCCTGCATCACGAAGGACTTGCAGCGTTTTCGTGGCACTTGCCCCCTGACTTCCTACACCAGGTATCAGCAGCGGGATGTTGCGCGGGGCATAATAGGCGGCGATTTCAGCAAGTTCATCAATACTGGTAGCTCCCACCACGGCACCTACCCCATCAAAATGTTCTGCCCACCGGGCTATGCGGTGTGCCACCGCAAGGTAGAGGGGGTATGTCACCTGTTCATCTACGGCATCTATTACCGTAAGATCCTGCAGGTCTTTTGCTCCCGGATTACTGGTGCGATTTAGGAGGTACACACCTTTCGAGCGGCTGTCCTCCCGATTAAACGGGCTCACCGAATCGGTTCCCATATAGGGACTTGCCGTGATGGCATCACAGAGCCAGACATCGAAAGCCTCGTGGGCATAGTTCTCACTGGAACGAGCGATATCTCCCCGTTTGGCATCAAGAATTACCGGGATACCCGAAAAGTGCTGTTCGAGTAAGGTAAGCACATCAGAGAGGGCAAGGGATCCTTCGAATTCCCCCGATCTCGGGTTATCCAGAACATGGTAGTAGCCGATATTGGGCTTGAATGCAGCGGGAGTAAGATTTCGATCACCCATTGCCGCAAAGAGTTCAGAAAAAAACCCGACAAGATCGGATCGAATACTTCCCGTGCGTACCGGTAGCAGATCCCATTGAGGATCAAGCCCCATACAGGCACAGTTGCCGCTTTTTATGGCGCTTTCAGTTAATAGCGTTGTATAGCTTTTCATCGGTGTCTACTCCTTATCCGCTGGAGGAAATCCATGAGTGCTCCCCCATCCGAAAGGATCGAGTCTCCACTGTCGCAGCAGTGACATTTCCTGTTCATCAACATATCCGGTAGCTCCGGCGGTTTCAACCATCGTATCATAATTGAGGATGCTGACCAGAGCACAGGAGGGATCCAGTGAGTTGAAGGCCTCTTCTGAGGCCTGAAGAGCATAGGTAAAGATGGCCAGGCAGTGCGAGACGTTCCCATCTGCATCCCGGATTGCCTTGATCGCATTGATAGAGGATCCCCCAGTTGAGATGAGGTCTTCAATTAGTACCACCTGTTGTCCATGATACGATCCATCTGAAGCCAATCCTTCAATCTGATTTCTTAAGCCATGGCCTTTCCCCGATGATCGCACATAACTGAGCGGCAGTTCCAATCGGTCAGCCAGACTGGTGGCATGGGGGATCCCTGCAGTAGCGGTTCCTGCAATATTGTCAACTTCAGTGTGCAATGCATGCACAAGCGCTTCAAAAGCATCACAGATAAGTTCTCGCGCACCCGGATCGGCAAGCAGCCTTCGGTTATCATTATAAATCGGCATCCGATACCCACTGGCCCATTGAAAAGGATCACTGACATTCAAGCGGATGGCCTCCATGGAGAGCGCTTTACGAGCGATAAGAGGACCGTAGTGTTGCTGTACCGTTTCAATTTCTTTGTGCATGATTGCTCCTTCCGATTAATTCCATATTTCTTTAAAGGTATGCACAGTCCCACAGTAGGCGCAGGCATATCGATTGTCCCGAGTCCTGATAAAACGGGCGGGAACCCCTTCAGCATGAGCCGGGTGGCTGATACATGCTTCATTATTACACGCTAAATCATCAAAATTATAGATACGGGGAGGTAGGTGCGTACGATACTTTTCAACCACCTGCCCATCCTTGATGAGGTTGAGCGTACACCCGGCCGCTACTGCTGCGAGCCGTTTCAGATCCTTCCGGTCAAGAACCCGAGTACCCGGGCGGAAGATAATCCCTTTATACATACCTGATTCCTTTTTGCTCGTGGAAACCCATTCGCCCCCTTTCCCATCATCAAGATTCATCACACGGGTAATAAGTGCCATATGACGGCGGATCGCTGCCGGATCATCTCCTTTACAGATATGATCGATCACCAACCCGTCCCGGATAGGTCGCACACCTTCAGAGTAGGGGTCATCGGTTTTCGCTTTCGTCTTGCTTGGTGGTACCACAGTGATATACTCTTCATCCACCCGTACGCGGTTTCGTGGTTCTCCGGCAAAATCTTCTCCGATTTTACCTGCAACAAGAGCAAGCAGCACAATACGGACATACATGCCGTTGATCGATTGCCGTTCCCAGCCGTTCAGTGGAGTATCATCAAGAAAGGTGGGAATTGTCGGATGGACGCGGTGCCGTGGCAGTGGATGGTAGAATTTGGTCCCTTCAGGCAGCAGTTCCATCCATTCAGACCGGAATGTCACGGCAGTACGCAATTCATCCTGCCGCTTGAGTATCTGTTCTCCCATCCGCTCAAGCTGCGGTCGGGTAAAATACCATTTTTTTGCAATATCCTGCTGCTCAAGATATTCGGTAAGGGAGGAGAAGATACGAACCGTGAATCCGTTTTCTTCCATCCTTCTCGTATAGACATCGGGCATGGCTAGTTCAGGGGGTGCGACCAGATCGATCTTCACCGAATCGAAAACCCGTAATCCATCGGCTTTCGAATGTACGGTGCGTCCATGGTAGAGATCTCCTACGAGTGCCACATGCAGCTGTGAAGTATCCCATTCATTATCCTCAAGGAAGGTGAATTCATCGAGCAGTTCCTGGGTGGGGTGCTCGTGCTTGCCGTCTCCTGCGTTGATAAATGAAGGGTTGCGAGTAATGTCATTACGGGAGGCAAAGGCAGCAGCTTCCTCTTCAAGCCACCGGCATACTCCTTCCAGTTTACTTCGGATGATAAACACACTGTTATGATACCCTGCAAGGGTATTGAAGGTATCAGCATAGCTCTCACCTTTATTAAATGAAGAGCTGTCAGTTGCAAGATCGCTTACTTTCGCCCGGTGGAACTTTGCTGCATTGCGAAATGATTCCCGAGTACGGGTACTGTCTTCTAAAAATACCTCGTACAACCCAAAATCCGGGTCATTGATTCTGAAGGTATCAAGAACCTGCTGATCAGCATTGTGTAATGCTTCCTTGAGCAACCGGGTTTTCTCAAACAAATACCGTCGCTCATCAATGGTAAAATCGTCAATCACTGCTAACGATCTTCCTGCAAAGACAGTGTCACCCATAAGGCCTCCTTACGTTTGGTGTGTTATCGCACTTTCGTACGATTACAAAAAAAATACCGGTGAAACACCGGCTATGCAAAAATTATTGTCATGAAGAGACGAGGACCATGGTCATAACTATTTCGTCTGTTGTTTCCAGTCATCTCGCCCCTCCGCTCTTTTTCGGCACCACGATAGCAGATGTGATGCGTTCTGTCTACTGTTCACTTTTTCCTTTAGCTCGTGCATCCGCCTCGATTGCAGCGAGCAGATCCTCTTTTTCACCAGCTGGAACGTGTATATCCTGTCGATCTGCTGTAAAGGGACTCCCCGATTGCATAAATGGATGAACTGCCATTTTGGCTCCCCGTCCTCTCATCTTTTCGCGCAGTTTCAGATCTTTCAGGTAATTCGATCGGTAGTTGCCTCGCACTTTACCCATCTTCCCATTTGTCTTTCCATTGTTATACCGGGACCCATAGTAACGGCGAGCATACCGATTCCCTCGATAGCTGTAGTACCGGCCTCCCGAGTAGTATCCGCCCATCTTCGTTTCAATGACACCGTTGAAAATGACGCCGAGAACGAGCGTTCCCGCAAGATCAAGATTGTCAATAAGCTCACGGAAGGCTCCTTTGGTGGAAACTCCGGCACGTACGTTGATGACAATACCGTCAACATGCTTGGCAATCGACATGAGTTCGGACGCGAATGCGAGCGGCGGAGTATCGACAATGATGTAGTCATATAACCCGAGAAGATAATCGAGCATCTCCACAAAGTGATTTGAGTTGAAGATTGCGGAGGGAAGCGGTGGCGTTGTTCCTGCAGGGAGTATATGTAGGGTTGGCACTTCTTCAAGCGGTTGAATAATCACCTCTTCCACCGGTATGCCTTTTGTTACAACATCCACAAGCCCGCTCTTTGACTGTTTGAGATTGAAGAATGCTTCCAATTGCGGAAGCCGGAGATCACCATCGATAAAGAGGATTTTCAGCCCGTTCATCGCCATACTGGTGGCAATATTTGCAGACCCACTGCTTTTCCCCTCTCCCATGCCGGGGCTGGTAATGCTGAATACCCGCTGGTGACTGCGCAGCGTACCAAATGAAATATTGTTTGCTATCAGCTTGTACCGTTCTGATTCAAATGAGAGCGGGTCATTGTATACCACCAGAGAAGGGATTTCGAGAGTACGGTCAAAGCTCATCATAGGGACCCATCCGAGCACCGGTCGATTCGGTCCTGCCAGCTTGCGCAATACGACCTCATCCTTGATAGTGACATCCATCATCTCAATAAACAGTGCAAGCAATACCCCAAGAGCGATTCCCAGAAGAACCGCGACTGCAAGGACCAGCATGCGGTTCGGGCTCACGGGAATCGGATTTCCTGCACTTGTGGTTCTCACAATGGCAGGGTCAATGGGAGTGACATTTCCCGCTACCGAAGCTTCAGCTATCTTGACCTCTTCAAGCAATTCCATCAGCCGGATGCGGAGAGTTTCATATACCTGAACTTCACGCTGCAGATCAAGGAGCTGTCGCTCGAGATTAGGCAGCTGACCGAGTTCATCAGTGTAAGAATTTTCAATTTCCTGGAGGATCTGTATCTGGGCTGCCGTGAGAGCCTTTTGCTGATAAGCTTTTGCCAGTTCCTGCGCCGTCAACACCACAAAACGATCATCACTGAGCCCGCGTGGCGCCACCAATAGAGTAATACGATCAAGCAGCGACTTTGCATTCCTGTTCAGAGCACTCTGGAGCACAAACAATCGATCTGAATTTTCTGGAATAGCCTCTTGAATGGCTTCGTACAGGACTAACTCTCTACTTCGTTCGATATATGATTCAAGCAGGGAATGTACATCCACATCAGAAAGAACTTCAGTGTACGAAGGAATGATAATGGGATATGAGGCAAGTGTTTCCTGATACGAGGCAATCAGCAGGTCAGCCTCCTGCATCTGGAGGGCAAGCGGTTCCCGTCGTAACTGGAAATAGGCTATTTTTTCTGAGAGTAGTTTGCTTTTATCAGAGAGCTGAATGTAATTACTTTCCTCTTGGAAAATACGTAAAGCATCAGCGGCCTCTCTCAGTCGCTCTGTGTTAACCGGAAGTTGCGATTCGATGAATTCTTTCTGAATGGTTTTTGAGGTCCGGGAGATGCTTCCCAACAGTTCGTTATAGCTTTCCACCAGTGCATTGGCAAAATCACGGGCGAAATAGGGGTTCGCATCAGTAACGGTAACCCGCACCACGTTGGTGTCCTTCACGGTGGTTACGGTAGTTCGGGATGAGACACCTCCGAGTATCTGATCCTTCTGATAAGGCTTACCATCAGAGTCCTGATAGTCTTCAAGGTTCAGTTTATCCAATGCATTGAGGAAATTGGTTCTGCTTAAAGCTAGTTCCACCTCAGTGGCAATCTTTGAAGAGGTTTCCCCAAGCATGAGACTTTCGAAACTGCTGCTGCTCTGCAACGACTCGACGAGCATGGTAACCTGAGCTTCGTACATAGGTGTCACATACTGCAGATACCCGACAGCGGCACTCACCACCAGAATGAATGTCAGTACAATCCACCCGATACGGTTTTTCAGAATGTGGAAGAGCTCTTTTATGCTCATCCCCTCCTGCATATCTTCATCGGGCATTTGTTGTACTGATTGTATTGTATCCACCGGAAGAGCTCCTTCAATTGGGGAATGTGACAATATTTGCCACAATACTTAATATCGTGGCAACTAACCCAACAATAGTCACTGTAGTTGCCAGATTCATACCGTTAACAGCCTGAAACGTATTTAATTTTGCCGTAACCACAGCCTCGGGAGGAACCGTTGCCTGCTTGTTCACTTCTGCTCCCGTCTTGTCCACTACGGTAAAAGCTCCATTGCGATTTTTCGCAGGATCAAAGCCTCCTGCAAGATTGATATAGTAGGCAGCTGTCTTATCAGGAATGTAGGGAAACGTTCCCGGCCGCATCACTGCTCCGGTGACATTTACAAAGAGTTGATTGAATGGGATAACAAACCGATCCCCCTCTTTCAAGGCCAACTGAGCCGATTGTTCATCCCCTCCCATCAGGATCGCCTGTACATCAACCGGCAGCAGACTGCTTTCCCGAAGCAGGTAAGTTTCTCTGAGATCACTTACTGCACTGAATCGATGAGCAATACTCTGCATCATCTCCAACACGGTCTCACCGGGAAAGAATTGGTAGTAGACCCGTCCGGAAGAACTGAGGGCACTGGATTGACTCTGGGTCTCTCCCATATTGATGGCTCCCTCAATGGTTACTGCCCGACTGAGAGGCACGACTGGACTGACATAGATAGTATCGAGATGTTGCAGGGGGAATGTATCGAAAGAATTTTGTGAAACCCGCAACACATCGATCGTCTTTGTGTCGCCCTCCTGATATCGTCTGACCAATACAGCCTGGCTGTCACCGCTGGGAAGCACCCCATTACCATATCTGTCAATCAGGTCGGAAAGACCTTCGTGGGGCAGCAACTGGTATACTCCGGGACGGGCGACCTCTCCCGCAAGGGTGATGATCTGCTTAGCACGTTCGATCGTGACCACGTCTCCTGATCGAACCAGTGGATTCTGTGATAAATCTCCTTCACGCAATGCACTATAGAGGTCACAGACAAGCACTGTCCCATCAGAACGGGTGATCTGCACACGTCGTGTTGAGGCAAACCGGGTTGCTGTGTCAACCACAGAAGAGAGTCGACTTAATCCCCATGCAGGAACTTCCTGTGTTGCGGTCACTTCTCCACGCACGGTAACCGAGAATACCCCGGTTCCGGTAAGTACTGCCCGAGGCAGACTGAAAGGGAGATACGTCTCTACCAACCGCTCGATTTCCCGAGCAAATTCCTCAAAAGTCTTCCCCTTTCCATCCGCAGTTCCGATGGCGGGGATAACTACACGATACGAACCATCGACCTGCAGCTGCAACTCAACTCGTTCTCTCCCATCGGTGTATGAGAGAGCTATGGTATCGCCCGGGGTAACAGGATACGCCGTGTTTGATATCGCTGAAAGTACGCGATTTTGCTGCGTTTCCCCTTCCTCCCTTTCTGCACTCACTTCAGGCAGGCCGAGCTGAGCCTGATACGTGGGAGAGATGGACTGGACATCTGCCGCTTCAGTAGCACTGCCATAGTAGGGAGAGCGAACGATAACTGCATTATCCTGTGCGGGAAGGAGCCACAGGATGCTCACGATAAAAGCAAGAGCAATTAAACTTCTCCGAGTGAGCCTCATAGCGCCTGACCTCTGTTGTTAATTATATCAGAAAAAATAGTAACACGCTTCCCTGAATGAGTAAAGCTGATACCATTGATTACCTTGGTATATCAACGGAAAAATATTTCCTCTCGAATTTCGCAACTTGTTTTTATATAACAATATATGACTTCTTACATTTTTTGCAATATGTACATAAATACGAAATACCACTCATATAAAGAGTAAGACACTACATGATACATAGGGTTACAAATATATTAGTACATGTGATGTAGTTCACATATAAAGTTGCAAGATGTTGCAATTTTCGTTTGACAGCGGGGATGCAGTGGCATACAATTTTGCCGTGGGGTATTTGCCTTACATAATATCACAAGGAAGGAGATTTCTATGAAGAAGCTAATGATGTTGCTGGTACTTCTGCTGATGACCACGACACTGGTTTTCGCCCAGGGTGGAACTGAAGCCGCTCCGGCTGTTGATGAGCCGTTGAAGGTTGGGGTTATCTACATCTCATCACCTGGAGACATGGGGTACTCGTACATGCACGATCAGGGAACTCTGGCTGCTGAGGCCTACTTCGGTGACAAGATCGAAGTGATCCGGTTGGAAAACATTCCGGAAAATGATGCATCAATGCGAGCTATGGAGCAGCTGATTGATGCAGGCTGTAAGATTATCTTCGCTAACTCCTACAACTATCAGGATTACATGCTGCAGGTAGCAAAAGAGAATCCCGATGTTTACTTTGAACATTGTTCCGGTTACCTCTCAAATGACAATATGGCGAACTACTTCGGCCGTATGTATCAGATGCGTTACCTCTCCGGTATGATCGCAGCAGAGATGAGCCCCACCGGTAAACTCGGTTATGTCGGTGCATACAATACTCCGGAAGTTGTCCGTGGAATTAACGCATTCGCACTTGGTGCTCGTGCGGTCAATCCCGATGCAACAGTTACTGTGGTTTGGACCAATACCTGGTATGATCCTTCTCTTGAGAGACAGGGTGCTGTTGCGCTGTTGGATCAGGGTGTTGATGTCATTGCACAGCATCAGGATACCACAGAACCGGCGAAAGCTGCTATTGAACGTGGCAAGTACGCTATTGGATACAATGCGGATTTCAGAAAGATCGTTGGACATGATAACGTCCTCGTCTCCCCCATCTGGCATTGGGACAACTACATGATCCCTGCTATTGAAAGTGTACTGGATGGTACCTGGAAGACCCAGTCCTACTGGGGTGGTGTTGATGATGGTATGGTAGACCTTTCACCGATTAGTCCAGCCGTTCCAAAAGCGGTCCAGGATGAGGTTATGGATGTCTATAAAACTATTGAAAATGGCGAATGGGATGTTTTCTGGGGTATGATGAAAGATAACGAAGGAAACGTACGGCAGCAGGCCGGTGAAAAAATGGCTGATGGCGATATGCTTACCATGGACTGGTTCGTGGAAGGTGTTATCGGATCGGTCAACTGATTCGTTACAAAACGCTCTAGAGGGCAGACTCCGGTCTGCCCTTTTTTGAAAACATACTGATAAGACGGCAGACAATCGGTATTGTCTGACCGACCTGGAAGGGTTAACAATGAACCAACAGACAGAGCAGACTCCTGTAGTACGCATGGAGCACATAACCAAGCACTTTCCTGGAGTTCTTGCCAATGACGATGTCTCGCTGGAGCTCTACCCCGGACAGGTGCTTGCACTGCTGGGAGAAAACGGAGCAGGCAAGAGCACCCTGATGAATATGCTGGTAGGGCTCTACCGCCCTGACAGCGGATCCATCTTTATCCGTGGAGAACTGGCAGAAATTCATAGTCCTCAGGACTCAATGGCACTTGGAATCGGCATGATTCATCAGGAATTCATGCTCGTGGGGAATATGACCGTCGCGGAAAATATTGTTCTTGGACTGAAAGAACTTCCGTTTATTCCGCAGATTGATGAGATACGCAAACGTATCAAAGAGCTATCTGCACGCTATGGATTGCAGGTTGATCCTGATGCGGTAATCCATGATCTGAGCGTTGGCGAGCAGCAGCGTGTCGAGATTCTCAAGTTGGTCTATCGGGGAGCCGACATTCTCATCCTCGATGAACCGACTGCAGTACTCACTCCCGGAGAATCCCGGGATCTTAATAAGATCATTCAAAAAATGCTCAGCGAAGGAAAATCTGCAATTTTCATTACCCATAAAATGGATGAGGTGATCACCTTCAGCCACAAAGTGCAGGTTCTCCGTCGTGGAAAAACGGTAAACACGTGCGATACAGCTTCGGTCACTCCCAAAGACCTGGCCAACATGATGGTAGGCCGCGATGTGTTGTTCTCCCTCGATCGATGTCCCTATCATCCAGGTGGAGTCCGCCTTCAGGTCGATCATGTCACGGTGGACAATCCGCTTGGCTCTCGCCCCTTTCTCGATGATGTTTCACTGGAAGTACATCGGGGAGAAATCCTTGGCATTGCCGGTGTTGCTGGAAATGGACAAACACAACTTACGGAAGCGATTACCGGGCTGATCCCGATCAGCAGTGGCAAAGTCTATATCGACGGTAAAGAGATGACCAATGCTACTCCCTTGCAGATTATTCGTTCGGGGGTGAGTCATATCCCGGCAGACCGGGGAGCCAACGGAGTCGTTGGAGATATGAGTGTCGGCGATAACCTGGCCATGAAGAAATATCGTACTAATGAAATATCACATGGTGTGGTGATCAAGAGATCCTTTCTCAGAGCTTTTGCAGATAAGCTGATCAATGCTTTTACCATCAAGACACCCACTCAGGATACCTGCGTTAAATTCCTCAGTGGCGGCAATATTCAGAAAACCATCCTGGCACGGGAAATTGATTCCTGCGGGGGAATTCTTATTGCGGTGTATCCATCTCGAGGCCTCGATGTGGGAGCAACGGAGACGGTACGACAGAATCTCATACTGCAGCGGGATCAGGGAAATGCGGTCCTGTTGGTGTCAGAGGAACTCGATGAACTGCAGATGGTTGCAGATCGTATTGCGGTTATGTTTGAAGGAAAGATTATGGGAATCAAATCGGTCAAAGAGACGAATACTGAGGAGCTGGGAATGATGATGGCCGGCACAGAAGATCGCAGGAGGGATGCATGAGACTGGCAATTGAGAAACGGGATACCAAATCACGCTCTATGGCACTCATAATCCCTCTGGCATCATTTATTATTTCGTTGCTGCTCGGTGCTCTCGTGTTGGCAGCTTCCCGAACAAATCCTTTACAGGCTTATGGGGCTATGTTCAATGGAGCCTTCGGAAGTGCCCGTCGGTTCCAGTATACGATAGTGGAATCACTTCCATTGCTCATGTGCGGATTGGGCGTCGGTATTGCTTTCCGCCTGAAATTCTGGAATATCGGAGCAGAAGGGCAATATGTCTGGGGTGCGATTGGTATCACCTGGGTGATGCAGTTCTGGACATTCCTTCCCACACCCATGCTGCTTCCTATCGGACTGGTTGTCGGGATGATTCTCGGTGCCATTTGGGCCGGTGTCCCAGGCTTCTTGAAAGCTCAATGGTCAGTAGACGAAACGTTGACCACATTGATGTTGAATTATGTAGCGATCGGCCTTGCTGAATACCTCTATATCAACGCCTGGAAAGCACCGTTAGGGAATATGGGGACCCCGGAATTTCCTGAAGCGGCATGGTTGCCGCGCCTTTGGGGAAAGATTCATAGTGGGTTGTTCATCGCATTGGCACTGGTGTGTATTCTGTATTTTCTTCTGTACCGGACCCGGTGGGGATTCGAGTTGAATATGATTGGAAAGAATCCTCGTGCCGCACGCTACCAGGGTGTATCCATCAAGAAGAATATTGTGATAGCGATGCTTCTTTCAGGCGCTATCTGCGGTCTTGCCGGTTCGGTGAACACCGCAGCGATTGCACACCGTCTTACCCGAGGAGTCGATGCCGGTTACGGTTTTACGGGAATTATTATTGCATGGATGTCGGGACTCAATCCGTTTGCCTCAATTATTGTTGCCGTGGCATTGGCTGCGATCACAACCGGAGCGGATGCGTTACAGATTGCCATGAAGCTCCCCGAATCGATGGGAGAGGTATTACAGGGGTTGGTGCTTATCCCTCTGCTCGCGGGAAGCATTTTTGTTGAACATCGCCTTGTACTGATCAAGAAGGAGACTGCATAATGGAATTTATTACCAAATTACTCGCAGCCACAATCGCCATGGGAACAAGTCTCACCTATGCTACGCTCGGTGAAATATATACACAGAAATCCGGGGTGCTCAATCTGGGTATGGAAGGGGTCATGCTCATGGGAGCACTTGCCGGCTTTGCTACCGCATTGTTCACAGAAAGTCTCATATTGGCCTTGCTGATGGCGATGATTATCGGCGGCTTTTTTTCGCTGGTCCATGCGTTCCTCTGTGTCACGATGCGTTCCAATCAAGTGGTAAGCGGTCTTGCCATTACCATGCTCGGCACCGGATTGGCAAATTTTCTGGGACAGAGAATCGGACCTGCATCGAATGGATTTAATCTTATCGGGGTGAATCTCCCAAAAAAATTCGATAATATCGCTGTTCCTTTCCTTGAAGACATTCCGATACTTGGTGCATTTTTCGATGTGAGCATACTGACCTATGCCCTCTATATCATTATTCCGTTTGCCTGGTTCTTTATGTACAAGACAAAACATGGGTTAGCTGTCCGTGCGGTAGGAGAATCACCTCGTACCGCTGCAGCCATGGGACTATCGGTTTATAGGATCCGGTATCTGTACACGGTAATCGGGGGGATGTTTGCCGGTCTTGGAGGCGCCTGCCTATCACTTTCCTTTACACCGAGCTGGAACGATGGCATGACCGGTGGTATGGGATGGATTGTCATTGCTCTGGTTATTTTTGCTACATGGAATCCGGGGAAAGCGGTGATCGGCACCTTGATTTTCGGCGGGATCACCTCACTGCAGTTCAGCCTGCAGGCAGCAGGATTCAAAATGGTGATCCCTACGCAGTTTCTGGCATTTGCCCCATACCTGATCACCTTCCTGACGCTCTCGGTAATGACCATTATTAATCAGAACCATAAGGGGGCGTACGCGGCACCCTCGGCGCTCGCCACTCCGTTCGCCATTGATGATAAGTAAGGTACCGTATACTGAATTGAAATATTTTGTTACCGCTTAGTTGGATTCGGCCATCCCGGCTTTCTCCAACTCAGCTTCGAGGTAATCAATCAACTGTTGAGCCTGCTGCGCTTCTGCTTTCCGCTCGAGTGCAGCACTCTGCTCTTTATAGGCATCTTTGAGATTTTTTACCGGGAAGGAGACCAGTACCCATACCCCACCCTGTGCATCAACGTACTGTTCTTCAACTCGGGCACCTCTCAGAGAAATATTTACGATCTGTCGACTGATATTTTCCATCATCTCAATTGATTGTTCACCACTGTTGCCGGAATCCTGAAAATAGTTGGTTAAAGCTCCCTGAACAGTAGTACTTGCCCATCGGGCTATATTATCCATGGCTAACGCCTCTGCCCGCATGCGTGAATTCTGCACATTCGACAGCTTGCCGTATCCTGATGCATAATAGGTTCTCCAGTTTGATGGAGGATTAGTGGTCCACTTGGGAGAACCATCGGGATTGGTTGTTGCACAACTGCTTAACACTACCAGTGCAACTAGGCACAGTATAATAATTGTAGATCGTTTCATACGCATCCTCCTGCTATGGTCTATCATACGCCATTGTTTTCCTGATTTCTACTGGAGTTTCACGGTTGTCATACTCGGGACACCCGGTTATGATACGAGCATGAAAGTAGTAATTCTTGGTGCGGGTAAACGGGGCACATTGCTTGCTCGGCATCTCATTCAGGAAAAACGTGATGTGGTGATCATTGAATCTGACCCCACCCGAGCATCAGAGACACAGGGAAAGCTCGACTGTATGGTCGTAGTCGGTTCAGGTACTGATCCATCAGTGCTTCGTGAGGCAACGGTGGAAAAGAGTGACACTTTTGTTGCCGTCACCGACAGTGATGAAGTGAATCTGGTTGCCTGTGGTATTGTTGAAAACATGGAGAGTGAAGTGCTCACCATTGCAGCAATCAGGAACCTCACCTATACCGGAAGAGGCGGCCTATCGGGAACCATTCTGGGAATCAATCATATTGTGAACCCCGAAGCGGAAACGGCAAGAAGTATTCATGCAATTATCGAACGGGGAGTTTTTAGCGATGTCATCACATTTGAACGGTCTAACCTCATTCTCTACAATGTATATGTTTCGGAAAAATCACGATTTGCCAATCAGAATATTGCCAACTGCAGGAACTCAATTGGAGCTGAGTTTGTGATTGTCGCGATCAATCGAAATGATGAAGGCATCGTGCCATCGGGTAATACGATCGTATATCCGGGCGATACCCTCTCCGTTGTGGCTGCAGATAACGATCGGGAGGCATTATTCAAACTCCTTGGGCAGCAGCGAATCAAACCCAAAAAGATCATTATCGTCGGTGGAAGTAAAATTGCACGGTTCCTGTTGCGTTCGTTTGATTCTTCGCAGCACCGCTCTATTGTACTCGTGGAACAGGATCCGCTGGTAGCTGCCCGTTTTGCACAGCTTTTCCCCAATCTGCTGGTGATAAAAAGTGATATCACCGATGAAAGTCTCTTTGATGATGAACGATTTAATACGTACGACCTGCTCATCAGTCTTACCGATAATGATGAGTTGAACATTATTACGGCAAGTTACGCCAAACGGGTAGGAATCCCCCGTGCAATCGCCCTCATCAAGAACAATAATAACTACACTCGTCTTGCCCGGCATCTCGATATCGACTCAGTCATCAGTGTCAGTGAAGCTACCGTGGATTCGCTGCTCAAGTATCTGCGTGGAACCCATGTGAGTAGCGTCCACTCGCTCTTCAATGGCCAATTTGAGCTCTTTGAGTTCAGTATCAGCAATGATATGGTGGTGGCAGGCAAAAAACTGAAAGAGATTAATATGCGTAACCGGGGAATCATAGCCGGAATCAGTACCGTTCATGGGGAAAATATTATCCCGACCGGTGCCTATGTCATAAAGCCGGGAGATACGCTGTTAGTCTGTGCCGGTCGCGAAGATCTTGACTTCGTTCAGAGAATTTTCTCCTAGAGGTAGTACATGAACTGGAAACAGATTCTTCGCCTTTCGGGTACCATGCAATCAATCATCGGCCTATTCATGCTGATTCCCACCATCATGGCAGCGTTCATGGGTGAATGGGAGGCATTCAGAGCTTTTATTGTTTCCCTGGCCCTGATTCTCATCTATGTTTCGATTATCCTAACCATCGGCAGATCATGGCAATCCCGGTCACTCAATGTACGGGATGTGTATCTTTTTGTTACTCTCACCTGGGTAGTAGCAAGTGCTCTGGGTTCCATTCCGCTGATGCTGACGCATACCACAGCTGATTTTGCCAGCTCCTTCATGGAAATCATGAGTGGGTTTACCACAACCGGTTTAACCACTCTATCCGATATTGAAATCGCACCTCGTTCGATTCTCTTCTGGCGATCATTGACCCATTGGCTCGGAGGAATGGGAATTGTCGTACTATTTGTCGCCCTTCTGCCCCTAGTGGGAGTCGAGGGTTTTCAGCTCTTTGGAGCCGAGGCAGTTGGTCCTACAAAGAGCAAACTGACACCGAAGATTAAAAATACAGCTCTTATCCTCTGGTTGATCTACGTTGGCATCACGGCAATTGAGGTAATGCTCCTCGCTTTCGGTGGTCTCAGTTTATATGATGCCTTCACGGTAACGTTCGGAACAGTAGCCACCGGAGGGTTTGTGACCAAAAATGCTTCAATTGGACACTATGCCAGCGCCTACGTAGATGTTGTGGTCACCATCTTCATGGTGATGGCAGGAGTCAATTTCTCGCTCTACTTTGCACTCATCAGGAAGAAAATAACCACGATCTGGCGAGACACGGAGTTGAAAGTCTATCTTGTCATTTATCTGCTGGCCACCACGGTTATTACGATAAGTTTGGTTTCTGATGGCAGATACGAAACGGTAGGCACTGCGCTTCGCTATGGGGCCTTTCATAGTGCTTCAATCATGACAACCACTGGATTTGCCATTGACGACTACAGTTTGTGGCCACCGATCACTCATGCTGTGTTGCTATCGCTCATGTTTATCGGCGGGTGTGCAGGATCCACCGGAGGTGGAATCAAGGTGACTCGTCTGGTCACCATGTTTAAACTCGGCCGTCAAAGCGTTCGATCACTGCTGCATCCGCGGGGAGTATTCACCATCCAGCATGACTCTGAACGTATCGCATGGAAAACCGTGAATGCCATAGCCGGCTTTATCGCCATATACATCGCACTTGTCCTTGCGGCAACCCTGACCGTGGCATCAGCCGGATATGATCTCCTCAGTGCCTTTGCTGCCGGGCTCATCTCGGTAGGAAATATCGGGCTGGGCCTTGCTGAGGTCGGCCCTTCAGGCATCGGATTCGGACCAATGCCTGCATATGCAAAATGGGTACTTTCATTGATGATGCTTGCCGGGAGATTGGAGATTTATACCGTATTCTCCATCTTCACGCGCACATTTTGGAGAAAGTAGGTACCGTGTACTGAAAATAGACAGATTGTTGCGAAAGATCGGTGCACATCAGATATCATTATCAGGTTACCCGGTTGTTAAAATAATTTCTCACTCTTCTCACCGAAACGTTCAACGTCAGAAAGATTAATAAACAGAATGCGACGATGGCAACACTTGCTGACCAGGAGAGTAACCGGTTGCTTCCCATTGATCGCAAGTGGAAGAAATCTCCAGCTACCACTCCCCAGCAGGCACTGAGAATAATCGAGAGCACGATATCAGTAACAGATGGGCGCCCATAATGGATGCGGAGAATAAGGAATGAGAGCGACAGTAACACGACAGCATACGTGGGTATTGCAATGCTGATAGACCAATCAATGGCTCCGGTAAGTAATCCATCGAGTGCTATAAAATAACATGCAACGGAAACAATACCGATTATCCAACCTGCCTTGCGCTGATGCTTGGGCAATGCCCAAGGCAGAACAGCGGTTAAATAAAACAGCACGAGCGAGAGGATTATGGGAATCGACCATGACAGCTTGCCATTGTTCAGATCAATCATCACGACAAGAAGTGCCGTTAAAAGAGCGTACCACGACACAATCTTGACATAGGTGATGCGAATAAACAGGGCTATCAAAAGATATGCTCCACCAAGAATGACACTACCGATAGGAATCCATGGGACAAAGGATCCATCAAGGGCAAAAGCAGTGATGGTTAAGGTAATCACCGCAATAGCCATGAAGGCGATAATAAGTTCAATGATTCCCTTTCGATTCTTATCCAGTCTGGGAGCTCTCGGACGGAGAGCGGCTTCCGGCTGCGATGGAAACAACGGCTCCCCCGGTTTGCCAATAACATCCTGAGGAGCCATGACCTGGGTATTACACAGGGGGCAGACGGTAGCTCCCGATTCAAGTTTCACGCCACAACGGACACAATATGCCATAGAATCACCTCTCAGTCCCATTTCGATTTGTCGATACCTCAACAGCAATACCTTTAGCTACGAGAGCCGTCAGGAATTCCTGCTCAAAATCGGTTTTATGAGCAAATATACTGGTACAATTTAATGAGAGGTAGCCATTCGTACCAATAGCCGCCCAGGAAACCTTATTCGTTTTACTTGGGGAAAGATAGAAATCAAGACGCTGCACCACCTCTTTCATCCCATCGGGGAGGTGTACATTTCCAATATTGCTGATAGTTGAACTATAAATAGCATCACCATAGTGATCACTGAGCAATTTCATGAATGGATTCTTAAATACCAACGGCGCATAACGAATTACCGGATGCCGTCGCCCCGCTACATTTCTTGCAACCTGACGGCTTAACGTCTTGGCATTCACTTCACTACGCATCTGGTGCATTACCTGATTGAGAATCTCATGAAAATCGTAGTGCCCAAGACGGACATCAATACCGACCACAATGAAAAGGGTAAAATTCCTGAGGCTTTGGGAGCCGAATACCTTGCGAATATTCACCGGAACTGAAATCCGAATGGGACTTCGACGACGTAATGCCGGAATTTCCTTTTCCTGAATCCGTTGAAGAGCATCAATCAGTTCAGCAACAAGATATTCGGTAATGGTCACCTGATGCGAGGTGCTTAACCGCTTGAGATCGGCAATGGCTATCCGTGCTGATATTACCTGGATATCATCGGTGAGTTCATCATCCGCTTTCATGTGGAAAGCGGCAGTTTCAGAACCGAAGACCGATTTCAGCGGCTTATAAAACCGTTCAAAAGAATCTTCCTTCTCTTCTGGATGTGGTAGTGAATGAGGTAAAAATATCTGATCATCAGGGGCCACCTGATAACCAGAGAGTCTTAAATATTCTGCTACAAGGGATTTGAGAAATATTAATCCGCCGGTACCATCGGTAAGAGCATGAAAAATTTCAATTGCAATGCGATGCTCAGTATACTGCACCTTGAACAGATAGCCATGAGCTCCTTTTTTTCTATGCATATAGGCACAGGGATAGGGCGTCTCAGGATACACTTTCAACGGTGCCGTATGAGGTAAGAAGTAATACCAATAGAATCCACGATGGAGGGATACCGAAAAATAGGGGAATCGCTCGATGATATGTTCCAACGCGGTAAGCAAGCGATGGGGATACACTGGAATAGTGAGATCCATAGATAAACGAAAGGTATGAGTATTAAACCGTGCCACAGTCGGTGGATAGATAATAGCAGAGTTGTCTAACGGTAGCAGTTCATCTCGATGCAATGCATTACTCATACCGATATTCTAGAGTAAAACATGACAAGGAGCAACGACCTGACTCAATAAAGAAACTTGCCAAAAAGCAAGGAAGGTCAGCAATCCAACTCACACACTCATTGCCTCATAGAGCGTGTGCACCAGTTTGTTCACCTTCTCTGCATCCTCATCGCTTGATGGTTGATACTCAGTTACAGAACTCCCCACTACGGTAAATTGCCCGGCAAGATTCTCTATGGTAGTCAACAGATCGTCATACCAGTATCCACCGGGACAGGGACAAGCAACTGCAGTAAAATCGAGTGGATCAATTACATCCAGATCGAGGTGAAGATACAGCTTCCGACGACCGCTCTTGGCGACCACATCATTAAGTAGTGAGGCACAATCGTGACACACCGGAACATTAGGGATGGCATGATCCACAATGAACTGCCGTTCGGAATGCTCCAATTCCCGTAATCCCGTATACAGTACCTGCTCGGTTCGCAATGTTGAGGGAAGGAGAGAGATCAGTTCAGGAACCCCTTCTCCGAGTAATAGTCGTAACGGCATACCATGAAATTTGTGGGAGTAGGAAGTTTCCGGCGTATTTAAATCAGCATGTGCATCAAACCATAACACGGTGAGATCCCCATCGTAGTGATCATTCAGATAACTGACTGCAGCAACATCACTTGCACAGTCTCCTCCGATGGTAAGGACCTGCTCAGGCTGTTTTGAATGAAGAATTTCAATAGATTGTTTCAGATGATCTGCTATTTCCTGCTCATACCAGACCCCGTTTTCCCGCTTGGTCACCGATCGCTCATGCACCTGTACATGCGCATCTATACTATGATCGCCCAACATATGCTCAATTGCCTGGGCTCCGTAAAAAGGTCCTGTACCAGCCGCTGCACCCTGCCATTGGGGAACGACCATGGTGAACACTGTGCTCATCCCGAGTACCTCCGTTTGGCTTCATACAAAGTGTAACGCGTAAATAAAGACCGTGTAAACCGATCTCGGATAAAGACAGAGAGATTTTTTCTGGATCTCAGTTTCACAACCAAGATCCAGACAGACTATTATGATTATGGATGCTTCACGAGCAGTTTTTGCTCTTCATAAGCTTCAAGAGGATAATGTTCCATCACGTAATCCATATCCTTATCGCCCCGGCCGGACAGATTGACGAGAATAGTCTCTTCCGGTTTCATTTTCTGCGCAGCTTTTATCGCATATCCAATGGCATGAGAGCTTTCAAGTGCAGGAATAATCCCCTCAAGGCGACTCAGATCGTAGAAGGCCACCAATGCGTCTCGGTCAGTCGCAACCACATATTCCACCCGCTTGATATCTTTCAGGTAGCAGTGCTGAGGTCCCACTCCTGGGTAATCAAGTCCGCTGGCGATGGAGTATACCGGAAGGGGTTCCCCTGACGGATCCTGAAGCAGATAACAGCTGAAGCCGTGTATGACTCCCGGTTTCCCATACGACATGGTGGCGGCGTTATCACCTTCTGCAGGGCCTCGACCACCGGGTTCTACCCCATAAATTCTGACTTCGGGATCATCAAGAAATCCACTGAAAATACCTATGGCGTTGGATCCACCACCGACGCAAGCCATCACGTGGTTCGGTAAGGTTCCACACATATCAAGAAACTGCTGTCTCGCTTCACGTCCCACCACACTTTGGAAATCCCGAACCATGAGCGGGAATGGATGCGGCCCAACGACGGAACCGATAGCATACATCGTGGTCACCGGATCAGTCACATACGCTTCGAATGCAGCATCAACAGCATCCTTCAGCGTTCGAGTACCTCGATTGACGGGTATGACCCGTGCACCGAGGACCTGCATACGCCGGACATTCGGGTTCTGTTTTTTAACATCAATTTCACCCATGTAGATATCACATTCAAGGCCAAGGAGTGCTGCAGCTGTAGCCAGCGCGACTCCATGTTGCCCGGCACCGGTCTCCGCGATCACTTTCTTCTTGCCCATTTTCTTAGCTAATAAGACCTCTCCTAAACAGTGATTGATCTTATGAGCTCCGGTATGATTGAGATCTTCCCGCTTCAAATAAATTTTCGCACCGCCAACCGCCTCAGTGAGCCGTTTGGCGAAATAGACAGGAGAGGGTCTCCCTGAGTACGTCTGCTGCAGATAGGTGAGTTCCTCAATGAATGCAGGATCCTCTTTAATTTCCATGTACGCATCACTGATGCCCTGCATCACTTCTACGAGATCGGGAGGAAGATACATACCTCCGTAATTGCCAAAATATCCCTTTTCATCGGGCATCTGTGTATTTAATGATTGTTTTTCAGTTGTCTTTGCCATGTTCGCGCTCCTCTAAAATTTGTGCCATCAGCGATTGTGGTTCCTTTAAAATCTTAGAACCCCGGGTGATCTTACAGAGACTGATACCAAGATCATTCGCTATCTCTCTCTGTGTTTTTCCTATATACAGGTCCTTCATAAGTCGCCATCGAAGCGCAAAGTCATACTTTTCCCGTTGCGTGAACAACTCCTCAAAAAGCTTCTGCATATCATCATAGCTGCTTGTCTGAGCAAATACGCTAATCAATTCGTGTAAATCATCCATAACAACCTCGTTTCAGGTAATGCTGGATACGTTACTATAAATAGAAACACAAGTCAACCGCTGTACAACACTTTTTTCAAATTCAGTACACGGTACCGAATTTGTTGTATACTGTGGAAAGTGAGGATGCTTATGGATACGATTCGAACCATTACCGACATGCAGATAAACGAGATCACCGAAAGTATCATTTACCGGCGCATTGCACGCCGGGTTGCCGATGAACACAACCGGCAAGTGTTAGAGAAAATTGCAGCGGAAGAAGAGCGACATGCCAAGATTTGGCAACGGTACACCAAGGTTGAACCAAAACCGAAATATGTAAAAATATTCTGGTTTGTCCTGTTAGCACGCCTATTTGGATTCACTTTTGCGTTGAAACTCATGGAACGCGGTGAAGGTGATGCAAGTGCTATTTATACAGCTATATCAACTGATGTTCCTGAGGCCATGCAGATCGCTCGCGATGAAGATCGGCATGAGCAGGAACTCCTGGCGCTGCTTGATGAGGAACGACTGCAGTATGTCGGATCGATGGTTCTTGGTCTCAGCGATGCATTGGTTGAGCTTTCGGGCACACTTGCAGGACTCACTTTTGCTATGCAGAACACCCGGCTGATTGCCCTCTCGGGCCTGATCACCGGAATTTCCGCAACTCTATCCATGGCGAGCAGCGAATATCTGAGCAATCGCAGTGAGGGGGGCGAGAATGCATTAAAATCCGGGCTGTACACGGGGATGGTCTATCTCGTCACCGTGGCTTTTTTAGTACTTCCCTATCTTATTTTGCCGAATACACATTTCATGCTGGCTCTGGCGATCATGCTCGGCACCGTAGTGCTGATTATTTTCGCCTTTACCTACTATGTATCAGTGGCAAAAGATGTTCCGTTCTTCAAACGGTTCGCAGAGATGTCGCTTATCAGTCTCTCAGTAGCAGCTCTCTCATTCGTCATCGGTATCATCGTGAAGAAGACATTAGGGATTGACTTGTAACGTTATCCCTGGGGTTTTTGTGGTATGGCCGATAATACTTGCCAGAATATCCTGCGCTTTGAGAGCCTTCAATACGTTATCTGCATCCTGCTGAGGAACCGTAAACAGCAATCCCCCACTTGTTTCAGGAGAAAAGAATACGTGTTGCATCGTATCGTCAAGTAATTCAAGCTTTCCGATATAGGGACTGCGAAAATCAATATTGGTATAGGCTCCAGCAGGAATAAGTCCCATAGCGGCATGCTCCAACGTCCCATCAATAATGGGAACCGATGATACATCGATACTGATCCCGATATCACTATCCTGAGCCATTTCACACAGATGCCCGAAAAGTCCGAAACCTGTAACATCGGTGCATGCCGATACCGGAAATGTTTTCAGTATTTCGGAAGCTTGCCGATTAAGACTCATCATGGAGTGCAGCGCCTGTTGCTCCTGGACTTCCGAAGCCATGCCGGCACGCGATGCCGTGTTGATAATCATGGTTCCAATTGGTTTGGTGAGAATCAGTACATCGTTGGCATGCCACCCATGATTTTCAAAAATTCGATCGGGGTGGACCGTTCCATTGACCGACAAACCGAACTTTACTTCATGATCGCGCACAGTATGTCCACCAACTAATGGAGCTCCCGCTTCAATTAGCGCATCCAAAGCCCCATCCATAATCTTTCTCAGATACATGATGTCAAGTTGTTCCTCAGGGAAACAGACTACACTTACGGCACTTACCGGAGTAGCTCCCATAGCATAGATATCGCTCAGAGCATTTGCTGCAGCGATACGCCCGAAGGTCCAGGGATCATCACACACCGGAGGGAAAAAATCGATAGTCTGTACTAATGCTATTTCGTCGGTCAGCCGATACACTCCGCAATCCTCGGCATGAGAAAAATCACTGATCAGGTTGGGATACGCCGGTTGCTGTAAACCGCAGAGTGCTTTATCGAGTAGGCCGGGGCCCAGCTTGGCTCCACAACCAGCGAATTTACTAAACTGTGTCAATCGTACAGTGGTAGCATCATCAGACATATAACATCTCCTTCAATACAGAAATAACTGTATTAATTTCATCAGCTGTGGTCTGAAAACCTGGAGCAAAGCGTAAGGCTCCTCCCTGTTCCAGTGTCCTGAGATGCTGGTGCATCAGCGGTGCACAATGCAACCCGGACCGAATAGCAATATCATGTTGGAACAGCCCTCTTGCCAGAGAACTGACCGTCCCTGTTTCTACGGTCACCGATATGACCGGAACGCGATCAGATTGCGGGCTGAGCATCCTCAATCCTTTCAGTTCTGCCAGTTGCTGATAGAGAAGATCAGCCATGGCACTGCGGTTGCGGGCAATAGTCAACGCATGATCTGTACAATATGCGAGTGCTGCATTTGCCCCTGCGATTGCATGAACTGCAGGAGTTCCGCTTTCATATCGATCGGGTAAAAAGTCAGGCTGTATCACGCTCTCTGAACGACTCCCGGTGCCCCCATACCAGAGTGCCCGGGGAGAAAAAGCTCCGTAGAGAGCCATTACCCCGACTCCGGCAGGACCGAGTAGCCCTTTATGTATCGAACAACACAAAGCACCCGTAGCTCCTTCAGGAAAATCGGAAAAAGAGATCTCTCCTGCAACCTGAGCGGCATCGATAATAAAGGGAACCTGATAGGCAACGCAGGCTGCAACGAGTTCATCAATCTGATTGAGTGCACCGGTAATATTATTTGCTGCGGTAAACACCGCAAGAGCAATAGTATGCTCTTTCAGATGACGACTAAAATCTTCACCATCGATTCTTCCGAAAGGATCACATTGAATGCTAAGAACCTGCACTCCTTGTGTTTTGAGGTAGGAAAGCGGTCGGGCCACGGCATTGTGTTCGGTCACGGTAGTAAGTATGACATCACCGGGATGAACACTTCCGAGCAAAGCAATATTGATAGCTTCAGTTGCATTACGCGTGATTACCGTCTTTTCCACATCGGTTCGGGGTATATGATGCTGCATCGCAACTCGGAAATCATAGACAATTTGCGAGGCTGCCAATGCTGCGTGATGGGCCGAACGACCCACATTTCCGATAGGATCGGTCACCGAGCGACTGAGTGCATCAGCTACGGGAGGGGCCTTCGGCCAGCTGGTTGCAGCATTATCCAGATAGATCATTGCGGGATCCGATGTGCATGAAATGCATCAACGACCTCAAGGACAGACCCCCCAAGAGCCCACCCTTTATCACTGACCGACTGGCAGTGTTCGGGATTCCCCCGGGGATCGATATCAGCAATCTTGAATCCTTCGGGAACGGTTAAACCACTTTTGAGCAAACCACGAAGCACCCCATCAAGAGTGGCTTTCACTTCAACAGCATCGACATGTGCAATAACATCACCTTTGTTAACCTGTGTACCAATTGACAGCTCACTGGAAAACACGCCTGCTGCAGGTGAATGAATCACCCGCTCCCGACCATATCCGTTGATAATACCGGGGATACCGGTATTTTCTGTGGCACTTCCCTCCCAGATTATCTGACCAAGATAATGTCCACGCTGTGTTTCAATCACTGCATGACAATCTTTCCCGGCAGTAAATCCGGGACCGAGTGCCACCACAAACGGCGCCATATCTTTGCGGGTTCCAAGATTCTTCTTTGCCATAATAGCATCAACGACCACTGCAGGATGCATGCTGGCTATGGCATCACCGTCCGGATCAACCATGAGAGCCACTTTGTTTTCATCCATGATGGATTTTGCCTGGCGATCACTTTCGGCAAGCTCACAGGGAACATCGGCTACCGTGCAGGACCCATCATACACCGCCTCAGAGAACGCCACCGTCCGCCTGATTGTGGTAGGCTGGGCAATCTCAAGGGCAAGTACCCGGTATCCGGCTCGGTGGAGACGACAGATAACCCCGGTAGCTAAATCTCCCGCACCTCGGACCACAACCAGCTGATCCGCCCTATTACGCAACGATCGGCCATCTTTACCGTTAACGACCATCATCAGTTCAGCAACCACACCGACGGCTATCTGTTCCGGAGTCTCCGATCCGATATTCAGTCCGATAGGGCTATAAAAACGATCAAGCTGATCTGCATCAATATGTTTCTGTTCTTTCAGATACCGTCGGTATCCATTCACCTTGGTTCGACTACCCAGCATACCGATATAGCGGGCCTCACTAGTAATAACCCGCTCCAAAGCCTGTCGATCCAACCCATGGGTTGCAATGATGATTGCCGTATCCTTATCAAATTTCACCGTGGCAAGGGCTTCTTCAATGGTGGGGCCTACGTGGAAGCTGCTGACCCAAGGAAACCGTTGTTCAGTAGCGAATTCCTCGCGGGTTTCCACCAGTTCAACAAAAAATGAGCAGGCAGCAGCAAGTCGTGCAATTTCCAGATTCACATGTCCGCCGCCGATGAGCACCAATCGATGATTCGGTGAGATGACTTCAATAAACATCTGCAGGGCTCCCCCGCAGTTATGCCCTTCAGTTACAGTAAGTGACATATCGAGCGTCCCGTTCTTTCGTTCTCCGATCAGTTGCCTTGCTCGCTTGATTGCCTCGAACTCACTTATTCCGCCGCCGACAGTACCGAATGTGGTCCCGTCAGGAAGGACAATCATTTTTGCCTGAGAACGCGGGGTGGAACCTTCGCTTTTCATGATGGTGACCATGGCAAAGGCCCGGTTAGCCTGTTCCAACTCAGCTGCTTTTTCAAACAGATTCACGACTTAACTCCTTTATTTCCGAAAATCCGGATATCTTCTGAATATATTCCAACCTATTTTGATGCCACGAACCAACGATAAGCATAAACGATCGATCACCGGGAGTACTTGCTAAGGTGTCAACCAACTGCTTCACTTCAGCAGCACCTATCGTATCACTTTGATTGCAGCATACTACAGTTTCTTGCTTCTCACAGCCCTTGAACAGACCTTCCGGGTGTCTGAGGAGATTACGGTAGACCTGCGGGGATACCACTGATGCCGTATCTCCGGTTAGTTCACGATATCGATCGCTGAGATACATGACCCGCTCATCCAATGGCCTGCCGAGTGCTGACAGTCCCACCACCGCGATCACAAGAGACACTTCTTCAGGTATCACCGGATCCCGTTCAGCATGAATTTTCAAAGGAGCGCCCCGTGCTCCATCGGCTTCAATAATGACCCGGTCAAACTGCTGCATCACGCTAAGAAGAGATTCATGATCTACTGCAGCAATTTTCTGAGCGGCATCGCGTCCGTACAACACCGTGGCGCCCGGATACGCTTGAACAGGAAGCTGTCGGTCATCTGATTCAATCACTGCATATGAAAACGGATATCGGTGCACTTTCGGATGTGCCATACGGGTAGTCGTAGTAACGAGTACACGAAGACCTTGCTGTTCCCAGTACCCTGCCAGGTGCTCAATCATGGTGGTTTTCCCACCACTACCGGTTACCGCCACCACCCAGGGACCCTTTTTTGGACAGCACTCTCTGGCACAGGCATCTAATGCCTGGACCAATGACCCGCGTAGTTCGTGCATCTCACCCATGTGGGCAGTGTATCATCAGCACCATTATGCAGTCAATAATATATTGGTATAGCCAGCGTATTTCCGCTATAATTATATGTCAAGGAGTTGCAATGCGCTACCTACACCTTAACGGCAGGAAGACCCCTGTCTCACAGATTGCCTTAGGAAGTACTTATTTCGGTACTGCCATTGCAGAAACAACTGCATGGAACATGCTTGATCATTTTGTCGCCCTAGGAGGGACAACTATCGATACGGCCCGTCATTATGGGCAAAGGATATCCACAGATCCCAGTCCCAGCGAACAACTCATCGGATCCTGGCTGAAGATCAACGGGATGCATCAGCACATGGTTCTGATCGGCAAGGGGCTCTATCCTGAACCAACGGGGAAAAGCCGATTCTCTTATGCCAATTTGTTGTATGATATAGAGCGGAGTATGGATGAACTGCACACCGATACCTTTGATATATGGTTTTTTCATCGTGATGATCCGCGCATTCCTGTAGATGAAATTATGGATATGGTCGCACCTCTGGTCCAATCAGGAGTTATTCAGACATTGGGAGCTTCTAACTGGACAGTACAGCGTATCGCTGCTGCCAATGCATATGCAGAGGCACATCACCTGCCCCAGATACAGGCAAGTGAAATTCAGTGGAGTTTGGCAAAGAGCACTCCGGAAAGCTGGCAGGATCCTACCCTGGTATGTATGACTGAAGAGGAACTGTCCTGGTATCAGTCGCACGAAATGGCTGTGTTTGCTTTTTCTTCACAGGCAAAAGGGTTTTTCAGCAAGGCGATTGCCAAGGAACCATTGAATACGAAAAGTCAGCAACGTTTCGGATTCCCGGAAAACTACGGACGCATAGAGCGGGTTGCTCAGTTAAGTGAGGAGCTGAACTGCTCACCTGCAGCAATCACTGTCAGCTATATCACAAGTCAAAAACCCGATTCAGTGGCCATTATCGGTCCCTCATCAATTTCCCAGCTGGAAGACTCTCTCACCGATAGCAACCTGGTACTCAGCAATGAACAGATTGCATTTCTGGAAGGAAGGATATGAAGATGCAGCATGAAGTAACTCAGAAGCAGCCACTGCTCGACACTCGTGGCCACATCACCGAAGAGGGTTGGGCCAGAAGACCCGTATGGCAGTATGACCGAGCGGCCATCAAATCCTCGGCAATCCGCATCAAGGAATGGGATTATTATGCCATTATCAGCCATGAACATCATCTGGCGTGTTGTCTCACCTTCAGTGATCTTGGCTATGCAGGGTTATTTGCAATCGCTCTGGTTGATCTTGCCCGAAAAGATGTCCGTCAGTGTGATTCGCTCAAAATCGCACCGTTGGGAAAACTCGGTCTAGCTGCTGACTCGGGTGATTATACAGTTTCCTATTCAAACCGTTCTTTGCGGATTGCACTGAGCCGGAAAGGCGATCGCAGACGAATTCTCTTCGGTGCACCTGATCTGCTCCTTGCCAATGGTGAACGTGGCATCGATGGTGATATCACACTCATTCAACCCGAAACCCTGGAAAGTTTGAATATTGCTACCAGTTGGGAGAAAAAACGGACCGCATTCTATCTCAACGAAAAGATCAACTGTCTTGCTGCCAGCGGCACCTTGCATCTGGGCAAAGAAACGGTAACCTTACATCCACATGAATCATTTGGCGTCCTTGACTGGGGTCGCGGACGCTGGACCTATACGAATCGATGGTACTGGGCATCTGCTTCGGGGATGGTCAATGATCATCTATTCGGATTTAACCTCGGATACGGATTTTCTGATCGTAGTACTGCAAGTGAAAATGCGCTCATATACGATCGTAAAATACACAAACTTGATGAAGTAACCTTTGAAATCCCGTCTGACTGGTCCCACCAGAGCTGGAAGATAACCAGCAATGATCATCGTTGTGAACTCACTTTCACCCCGACTGCCGACCGTCAGTCTCATATGAACTACCTGCTGATTAAAACAGACCAGGTACAGGTATTCGGGTATTATCATGGTACCGTGGTGCTTGATGACGGTACCGAACTTACCATTCACGACTTTCCCGGATTTGCTGAAGATGTCTACAATCGCTACTGAACAGCTCCGATTCTTTGAATCTTTCCCTTCACCTCCACCTCAAGCACCACAGATTTTTCTTCGGCAAGCAACTGCATCCGTTCAATGCGCTTTTCAATGGCCTGGCTTGAACAGTGATATCTGAGCGCAAGAGCACTTACCGGAGTTCCTTTGCACCATTCAAACAGGAGATCCATTTCATCAATATGCAACTGCTGCAAATGCCAGTTTCGCGTAAAGTAGGTCTCACTGAATGTTCTCCCGCAAGTCGAACAGCGATAACGGCGATGTTGCTGTTCTGGATGTGCTGGACTGGTATAATATCCATGGGGACGATACCAGCGTTTCTTTGCTGCATATTCAGGATTGTGGTATCTACAATCAGGATTGGGACAAACTCGTATAACTTCTTCATGCATCTGATGCATCCTCCTCAACAGATTTACGCGATCCCTTACCGTTCTGCTTCAATCATGAGAGCGATAACCTATCATGAAATGACTCAGGACAACATCTCCCCCGTTGCACAAACACTCTATATATTATAGAGTTAGCCGCGTGCGCCGCTCGGGTGTCGGGCTTTGCGCACCGTATCATATAGGAGACCCATGCAACAATTAGAACAGTTTTCAGCCCTCGGTCTATCAGACCGAACCATTGAAGCCCTCATTGCCAAAGGCTTTGAGGAGCCCACCGCAATTCAAGCGGGATGTATTCCCTTATTACTGAAAGAACAATCAGATGTCGTAGGAAGAGCCCAGACCGGAACCGGCAAAACCGCCGCTTTTGGTCTTCCCATACTTGAAATCGTCGAACCCGAAAAACCCGCTGTCCAAGCCCTTATTCTCAGCCCCACACGGGAACTTGCCGTTCAGGTCGGTGCAGAGATTGAGTCACTGAAGGGAGACAGAAACCTCCACATACTTCCGGTATACGGAGGCTCCTCGATGGATCTGCAGATTAGAAGATTAAAACGGGGAGTACAAGTCGTAGCCGGTACACCGGGAAGAGTCCTCGATCATATTCGTCGCGGAACCCTTGATCTCAGTGTACTGAAATTCGTTGTACTTGATGAGGCCGATGAGATTCTCAATATGGGATTCATAGAAGATGTGGAAGCAATTCTGGAACAGACTCCTGCTGAAAAACGGATGTTATTGTTCAGTGCCACCATGCCGAAACCGATTCTCAGACTCGCTGAACGGTTCATGAAAGATTATCGACTCGTTGAAGTCTCTCAGGAATCGGGAACCCCTACCCTCACTGATCAGCATTATTATGAAGTACGTGAAAGTGATAAAATTGAGCTTCTCAGTCGAATCATCGACATTGCTCCTGACTTCTATGGACTCGTGTTCTGTCGGACCAAAATGCAAAGTGATGAAGTTGGCCGGATGCTGATTGATCGTGGGTACAATGCTGAAGTAATCCATGGTGATCTTGCGCAGAAACAACGGGAACTCATTCTTCATAAATTACGCGAACGGAGAATCAGCATTCTGGTGGCAACCGATGTTGCAGCACGCGGCATTGACGTGCAGGAATTGAGTCACGTAGTAAACTACACAATACCGCAGAATCCTGAAACATATATCCATAGAATCGGAAGAACCGGCCGGGCAGGAAAAGAGGGATCCGCCATAACTTTTGTGACACCGAGTGAATCACGAAGATTCACTTATATCCGCAGAATGGTGAATGGTGAGATTACCAAGGAACGAATCCCTGATATTGAAGCGGTGATTGCCATTAAACGCGAACGCATTATCAATGGGATCGCCGAAGGGATAACCACCAGTGGAAGTGAAGATTATATCCAGATGGCTCAGGACCTGCTCGATATTCATGAACCTGAGGATGTAGTGGCTGCACTGCTTGCCCGACATTATGGGAATCAGCTCAATATGCAGTCCTATACCCGCATAAAAAGTGTTGAAAAGGCAAGCAGACCGGAACGAAATACCGAACGATCCCCTCGAAACGATCGCTATGGTAAAAAAGAAAATTGGGATCAGAGAAGAGGCGACTTCGAACGAGATGATACCACACGATTGTTCATCGCAAAAGGACGATCTGCAGGGATGACTAAACGACTGCTGGTCGACTATATCAAACAGCATGCACAGGTAACTGATCGTGAACTTGATCAGGTTGAGGTATTGGAGAACTTTTCCTTTGTCACCGCTCCTTCAGATGCTGCTCGTCATATCCTCAGATCGTTTGACCATCTGCAGCACGAAGGAAAACCGATTGTTACCAAGGCCCGTCCCGATAACCCCAATGGAAAACATCTTGCGGGAAAACGGCGCAAAGAACGGCCTGCATATGATCGATACGAATCCTTTACGTCACAAGACCGATGGGATCGCGGAGATGAGTCATACAGCAGGAAAAAGTCCAAAGGCCGCTCCTCTTCAAAACAAAGGCGGAGACGCTGAGATCAGTCTGGCACAGGCAACCGTTTCCTGCTATTTTTCAGAAAAGGGAGAGAAACAGTGGATTCATTAGTGATCGGGCAGTTCAGCGATGCATTTCCTCCACTTACCGATGGCGTCGGTTTCACGGTAAAGAGTTATGTTGAACTGCTGCAAACGCGTGGTCATGAGGTGTATGCCATAGTATCGGGGTCAAGTGAAACTGAAGGGGAATCCTATGATCGTGAAGCGGGTATTACCTATACGAAACGGGCGACTATGATACCCCTTCCCGGTATCCGCCCGTATGGGATGGTTGTACAACGATCCGATTTTCGCAGATCAGTGAAAAAAATTCCCTTCTCCCTAGTGCATTCGCATTCTCCCTTTTTCCTTGGCCGATTTGCACAGCAGATTGCCCAGATGCACCGTGTTCCCCTGATCAGTACGTTTCACTCACTGTACAAAGATGATTTTTATGGAGCGACACACTCCGAGCTCATGACCGATGAGCTTACTCGTACTATATTGAAACACTATCGGGCTGCGGATTCGGTGTGGACCCCAACCGAATGGAGTCGTAAAAAACTGTTCAGCTATGGATTCGATCAGGCTGTTGAGGTGATCCCGAACGGATGTGATTTTACTGTTCCCTCACCAAAAGCCTATGAAGCATATCGCACCCGGGGAAACATGATTATCGATGTACCGTCACACGTACCGATTCTGCTCTATGTCGGGCAGCTGAAAAAAGAGAAAAACCTTGAACTCCTCATCAATGCTCTCGATCGGGTACACCGACGCCACGGTCTGTTTCATATGGTATTTGTCGGGACCGGGCCGGATAGAGATCAGTTTGAAAAACAACTTGAGGAAGCATACCTCACTCCCCATGTCACTTTTCTGGGAAAGATCACAGATAGAGAAAAACTGAAAGCACTGTTTGCTGCAAGTACGCTGTTTGTTTTTCCCTCCCAGTATGACACCTCAGCATTGGTTCTCAGAGAAGCTGCGGCATATGCTCTTCCCCTGCTCAATACTGAAGGGTCTGCCACTTCTGATATCACAACTGATAATTTCAATGGATTCATAGCACCCAATACCATCGAGGGATATGCGCAACATCTGCTGCGACTGATTGAAAATCCGAAATTGTGTCATGAAGTAGGAAAACATGCACAAAGAACATTGTATGTAAGCTGGGAAGAGGTGATAGACACCGTACAACAGCGGTACATCGAAATCATTGAGAGAACACAACAAAATTATACGTAATGCTATACATATGTCATATGGTCAGTTTACATCTGAACAATGTTTTTCCTTTTCCTGCACAGTTTTCTGTATTATAGTAAACGTATGAACCGATGTCATATATTCTGCATACTGCTACTTATGACACTTCTTGCCCCCTTCTCCCTAGGTGCTGCAGTACAAAGCGATTGGTACGCTGTTGAATTCTTTCAGGAACAGGATACAACCGACTACTCGTGGGATATTACCAAAGAAAACTTCGATGTACCCATCGGACATTTTTCGGTAGGAGCATCTGCACAGTACAACGATCCGCAGTGGGAGGGAAATCTGCAGTTTCGAATTATCTCTCTAATCGGTACTTTCGATTTTCTCCAGATGGTCACCGATGACGAAGTGCCGTACACGGTACCGTATACGATCAGGATCCGAAAAGACCAGACTATTATCACTGAACACATTGAGCTGGCAATCGGAGTAAATTTTATCGACATCCCGTTATCAATACTCGAAGGGGAAACTGCAGAATTCTCAATCAGTTTTGACGCAAAACCCCATGCAGGAAAACCGGTCCCCAGACGAGGAACGTATTATACTGCCCTTCGTTTCGAATTGTTTGTGGATGAACCGGGAGAGGACTTAGTGCGTATCGGTCAGGACGCATTTAACATGACTTCCTACTTCTATGAACCGCAACCTGGGCAGGGTAATACTCCCACAATTCTCACTGACCTGCTCGTTGATCGCTATAGCATCGCCGATCAGATTGATATCCCTACCCTGCAAATGACACAGGGAACTATCGTTGTGGGAAACGTATCGTTTTTCTCCAATGATGATAGCAATGCCACCTACCGCATCCGTGTAAGCCCGGGAACAACCACGTACCCATATTTTGCATTCCATAAAGTAACGAATCAGAGTATCACGGTACCCTACAAAGTGGTCATCCCTTCCGTGAATACGATGGGATCACACACGGGGGAATTTGACGTTCCGGTGACCACCCAAAATCCATACTGGGAAACATCATTTGAACTAGCTATCACGCAGATGAATTATGCAGGCCATCCATTTTCAGTAGGAGACTATACGAGTACGATTCAAATCGAGTTACTCAGAGAGTAAAGGCTATACGCACCTCACTCTTTGTATTATATTTACACTATGAAACTACGCAGTATGTGTATCGCACTGCTTGTGTTCATCTTTGCTATTCTTTCAGTCAGTGCTGCTGACACCCCTGACCCAGACTGGTTTTACGTATATTTCCATCAAGAGGATTGGTTTGCCAACAACAGAACCGATCTTCGCTATAACTATGCAGACAGGTACATCGGACAGCTGCAATTCGGTCCTGACTCCTACTATTACAACACGGGAGGAACTGGATGGCCTGAAGATTTCACCCTGGTGGTCACTACCCCGTTTGATGGATTCTACCTTACCAATGTTGATGATGAGACACTCACGTTCCCAGCCTATCTGGATATCACCAGGGACGGCGACCTTATAAGAAGAGTGCAAAGTGATGAAGAAATCATTCCCTATACGGTACCATGGGCTCAACGACCACTTTTTCGATTTGATATCACAATCTTCCCTCGGTTTGATGACCAAGACACTTATAAGGGAACCTACTTCCTTCCCTTGAATATGGAACTCTATGTGAACTATGAGGACGAAGATGAAGCAAAAATTGGTGAGAGTCTTTTTAATATACTCGTCTACTTCGTAGAAAAAAGTTCTAGTACCCCCGGCGGAGGTCAAGGAAGTGTTTTTACGAACCTATGGATTCAACGATATAGTACTGCTGATGGTGTCGACATTCCCACGCTTCAGCAATCACAAGGATCGCTACCGGTGGGGTCGGTAAACTTCTCCTCAAATGACAAGAAAAATTCCAGCAGCTATCTCATTCGTATCAGCCCGGGGGAAGATCCAAATAGCATCTTCGCTTTTCACAAACAAGGAAGCACATCCACCGCAATCCCATATAAAGTGTACGTACCGGGAAGATCGCAGCTTGGCTCGCAAGATCAATCATTCGATATTCCCGTTACCACCCGTAGCCCTGCAGGATACTGGCAGGATTATTTCGAACTCGGAATCACCCAGATGAATTACCTTAACTGGTCATATACCGTTGGCGATTATTCAAGCCTTATACAAATTGAGCTCCTCAAGGAATAGTGAGATAATCACTTAACAAATGAAGAAAAAACCAGTATAGTCAATGCATGATTACACGGACAGAGAAGCTGCTGTTTCTCATAATCATCCTGACTATTGTTGGGATGCCCTCTCTCTTTGCAGAACCGGGATATCAGGTGGATTTTCAGCAGGACCTCAATAGTACGAATGATTCATACGACATCGCGTATTATAATACGAACGTAAGTCTCGGACAGGTGCAGATCCTTCCCAATGATTATTATTACTCACATCCGACCGAATGGGTTGGCGGGCCATTTACCTTAGTTGTTTCCTCACCGTTTGGAAACTTCAATATGTTTCAAATTTCCAATCAGACGAATACCTTCCCTATTACGGTAAAAATCCTTAGAGGGGGAGTCCCGGTAACATCAGGTCAAACTACCAGCCCCTATGTGGTAGAGCTTCCGAATCAATCACTTTACTACTCACCGGTATATCAATTCCTTCTCGACATTGCGGTACATCCAGGCAAGCCAAAACCATTGCGAGGAAACTACTACTCAGTAATTACATTTGAACTGTATGCTGATTATGGGACTGAGAATCAACAGCTCCTCGAAGAAAGAACCTACAACCTTTTTACCCATTATGTGAGCACTGATAGCGAGCTAGGAAGTTCTATAACAACCGATTTAGTGGTTGATCGCTATGCAACCGCAAGCAATATCGACCTCCCTTCACTACAAAACTCAGGTGGTTCATTGAAAGTAGGAAGTGTCAGTTTTTTTTCAAATGATTCAAGTGATACCAGTACCTACGCTATCTCAGTTAGTCCAGTAGGAGATCCTTTTGGCCCCTTCACCTTTATCCGATCTGGGGGAACAACCATCACCATTCCCTATAAAGTATTTATTCCTTCCAAACCAGTGTTGGGGTCACAACGCTATGCATTCACTGTACCCATTGAAACTAAAAGTATATCTGGTGTCTGGCAAGACTCATTTGAATTAGGCATTACGCAGATCAACTATGACTCGATACAGTACGCAACGGGAGCATATACAAGCAATCTCAAGATCGAACTGATTAGCGAGTAAATAGTCCGTAAATCGGTTCTCCACAGTTGGCACAACGACCATCGATAATAGTTCGTTTCGCCTCTTTCGTTGCTTCTCCGCTATATGAATGGGTATGGATGAGTGTTGTCTTACAATGGGGACACACCGTACGTTCCCAAGATCCTAAGGAACTGTTTCCTGCATAGACATACGGAATTCCTGCTTCTTCAGCGATGAGCAACATACTTTCAAGGAATCGTTCGCTTGTGGGGGCACGATCGCGCATCTGATAATGGGGAAAGAATCGACTGAGGTGCCATACGTGGACCTTTGCATCTACAAGACTCTGGGCAAGGGAACGAATCATAGATTTCGTGTGAATTCCTTCAATGATCATGGTGGTTACTTCCAACACTTTATCAGAGCGCTGAGCAATCTCCTGTATACCACGAAGAACGGGAACAAGGGATGCAGAGCAATACTGACGATAGAACAGCTCATCACCCTTTATATCAATATTAAAAACATCTATTACATCTAACAGACGCTCAAGAGATTTTTCTGAAAAGCTCCCATTCGTTACCATGCAGTTGATCTTCCCGAGTTTGCGTACTTGCTGCGCTACTGCTAGCATATAATCCTGCCAGACGATGGGTTCACTGTAGGTGTAGCTCATAATCGGACAGCCCGATCTTTCGAAGTCTTTTACCACTTCTTCGGGTGTTACGATACTCTTCACGCGATACTCTGGATGTCCTGGCCATAATGGGCTATCAATTTGTGAAAGTTGGTGGTTCTGGCAAAACTTACAGGAATAATTGCAGCCAAAAAGCGCAATTGAATAGGTTTTTACTCCTGGAAGCACATGGTACAGTGGTTTTTTCTCAATGGGATCGATAGATGAGGCTAGGACCTCTCCCCAGCCAAGGGTAACAAGCTTGCCCTCTCTATTTGCGCGTACATGGCAAAGGCCGACTCCTCCCAGAGGAATACGACACATGTGCCAGCAGAAATCACAGGTAAGATAGGTATCCACCATCTTCAATCCTCCACATATACTTGAGCTTGGAACACACTGAAGTGGCAGTTTGGTTGTTTCCAGGCCTGGGGGGGAAGGCCTGCTTTGGCTGCAAGGTGATCAAGCATCGTATCTCGATCCCATCCCTGCTCAGGTGCTACTTGAGGAAGGAAAAGTGCCCGGTGCATACCACAGGTGAGTATCACACCATCACGACCTAACATAATTTGATCTGCTCTTTCTATTTCGGTGGGAACGGACAATACTGAAATTTCGATGCGCAGATGCGCTAACTCTGCTAATCTAACGGGAGAAAATCGCGGATCATGGAAAGCACTTTCTCGTGCTAATCGCCGCACTAACTCATACAGAGGAGCCGCGCCAATAATATTCCCAATGCAGCCACGAAGCGCCCCATTAGCACGGTGCTTCAGCGTAACAAAAGCACCTTCATCAGTACACAACGATGCAGGAGGATCTGTAATGGCTTTCTGATATGCATCAGAGGCTTTTCCTGTCAGGGCCTCTTCAATGGACTGTCGAGCAATAGCAATGAGTAAGTGTCGCTCTTTCTCTGTCATGATTATCTCCACAGCACCGTAGCGTATGCAACAAAATCAGTTGCCATTTCTTTCAGCACATCCCGCGATGTATAGTAATTTGCAACCCATCCGGACGTATTGAGCTGTCGAGCCATAGCGCTGACAATCGTTGCGCCGGCTATCCCACAAATGGTAGTCCGTTGCATTCGTTGAGCAAGAAAAAGTGGCCCAATCTCACCTAGGGCTAGATGTTGAGCTATCGCAAGATCATTTTGACGTACCTTGTCCACTACCGAGTTATCGACCTGTGCTCCAAAAGGTGCATATCCAAAACGTTTACCGTAATGAGTAAAATCAGAAGAGGCAATAACCAATGTATTCCCTGATTCAAGCTCCTGTTCACCAAGGGCTGCAATGAGCTTTTCAGCAAGAAGAGAAGCATGGGAACTATCAGTTAGATGAGAGATTAAGGCCATCGCCACTTTGATTGGACTCTGCTGTACATGCTGCAAATAAGCAAGAAACGGGAGTACCATTTCAACGGCATGTTCACGTTGAATAGCTATTGATGCATCAGGTCCTTGTGATTCAAGTGTAGTAGAAAAAGAGGACAGAGAACCAATTGGCGTTTCGTATCCAGAAAAATAGCCAAAAGAAAGCACATTATCGGGAACCACGGTATAATGCGAGGGGGAGAGAATCACGACACGCTCAACATGCTTTGGAGCATGTACCACCACAGGTGCAATACCTCGTGCACTGTACGTTAGTCCCGCATGCGGAAGTACCGCAAATCGAATTGGGTCTTTTTGTTCTGGGACTTCCAGCTCTCGTACCGTCTGTGTAATCTGTTCTAGCAGGGTTTGGCGGTCTGCAGCATACCAACTTCCTGCATACCATGCCTTGCGCATGGGAAGTGTATTCGCATGCACCATAAGTAGCTCCTTGCCCTCATTATACCGTACCTAGAGGCAGTCGTACAGTCTTGTCATCACAGCTCTACCCATGCTGATCCTCGTTGAGAACTTTCAACACAAGCAGACACAAATTTTACTCCATCTGCACCCTGATCTACTGTAGGGAATCCGAGTTGCATATCATCAATCTTACCGTGCAGTTTTAGGTTGGTAAGCGTCTGAGTATATGCTTGATAGATATTTGCAAAAGCCTCAAAGAAACCTTCAGGATGGCCCCCAGGTAACCGGCTAAATTGCTCTGCGGCTGTACAAAAAGCATCTCGTCCCCGAGAGAACTGCTGGGCAGGTTCATGAAGTCTCATTACGGAGAAATGATCAGGATCTTCCTGAAACCACTCGATAGTCCCCAAAGACCCACAAATTCGAATTTTGAGCCCATTATCATGTCCAATGGCTATTTGACTTACCCAATAGAGTCCCTTTGCTCCACTATCGTACTCAACCATAATTGAGGCGTTGTCATCGAGAGAGCGTCCCTCAACAAATGTGTCAAGTCGAGCACAGAGGCGTTTAATCCGCAATCCGGTCATGGTTGCCACGAGGTTCTCTACATGGGACCCGATATCACCAACACAGTTCGATATACCGCTTAATTTGGGATCGGTTCGCCAAGCAGCCTGAGGGTTCCCAGCTTCTTCACTTTTTTCAGCAAGCCATTCCTGAATATATTCAGCGTGAACAAATCGAATCTCTCCAATGGCCTTCGCTGCTACCAAATGAGCAATCTGTTTAACCGCAGCATATCCGGTATAGGTATAGGTAACGGCAAAGAGTAACTGCTTACGGCGGGAAAGCTCTACCAAGTCTTCAGCTTCTTCAGGTGTAATGGCTAACGGTTTATCGCAAACAACATGAATCCCGTGCAAGAGGAAAGCTTTGCAGGTTTCATAGTGAAACGCGTTTGGTGTAACCACTACGACAAAATCAATCCCATCGTCCCGTTCTGCTTCTTTAGTAGCCATCTCTTCATAGGAAATGTAGAGTCGTTGTGCATCGATTCCAAGCGACAAACCAAACTCTCGACTTTTGTCCCTATCTCGGGAAAATACTCCACATACTAACTGTGCGCCTTGGTTCAATCTGATTGCACTTCGGTGAACTTCGCCAATGAGTGCTCCAGGACCACCTCCGACCATGCCATAGGTGAGATCCTGATGAGCAATATCTATTTTACTCCCTGTTATCATACTCTGTGTTCCTCATTATCGACCAAGTTCAGAGTATCATACGGTATACTCGAAGGCAATCTACACTATTCGGAGTATCACTATTGCGCTATATTACACCTATGGAACGAACCAAAGGACTGACTAACTATCATACCCATTGCAATCTTGATGACGGAGAAGGAACTCTTGAAGAGTATGTGCTCAGTGCACTCTCCAAAGGTTTCAGTGCTCTCGGATTCAGCTGTCACACTCCTGGGAAGTTGCAGGATGCATGGCACATGAAAACCGAAGACTTCCCCTGGTATCTTGAAGAAATAAATCGGTTACGGGATCTCTATCGTGATCGCATTGAGTTGTATATCGGATTGGAATTTGACTTCCTCGAGGATACCGAGGAATTGGTGGGAGCAGAATATCGTGATCAGGTCGACTTTACGATCGGGTCAGTGCACCTGATGCGCCATGAACCAAGTGGCAAATATCTTTCGGTAGATGGCCCGAAAGAAGAATTTACCACACTGCTTCAGGATAGATTTTCCGGTGATATGAAAGCCTTTGCCACCCATTATTTTTCCCTGGTTGAACGGTTGATGCATCTGTATCAGTTTGACTTCCTCGGACACTGTGACCTCATTAAAAAACATAACGGGAATCAGGAATATTTCGATCCTGCAGCTCCCTGGTATCATAAAGCAATGAGTCATCTGCTGAAAGTAGCGCAAAAGGAACAGGTCCGGCTTGAAGTGAATACCGGAGGTATTGCCAGAGGAGCCATCGGAGAGACCTATCCAGGGTTTGACTACATCTCTGCATGTGCTGAATTAGGCATTCCCCTCACCCTTAATTCTGATGCTCACCAGAGTGCTCACATTGACTATTATTTTGCACAAGCTGACGACCAGCTGGTACAGGCCGGCTATAAAACACTGGATGTGCTGCAGCACGGTATGTGGCAACCTGTATCGATTATTTAGGAGATTCATACATGAACACGATCATAGATGCAACCGGGAAAGCATGTCCCATACCATTCATGCTCGCAAAGAAACAGATTGATGCCGGGCAATCTTCCTTTACCGTACTTGTCGACAATCGTGCTGCAGTGGAAAACCTTAAGCGCCTTGCTGCATCACAGGACTATGATACAACGGTTGATGAAGATAACTCAAACTTTCATGTACACTTTCAGGGTAAGAAAGAAGTGGTAAAACCTGAAGGGATGTTAGAAGCATCAGCTCCTGCCAGACGGGTAGTATACATCAGTCGGGATACGATGGGCTTTGGAGCAGAGGAGCTGGGAAAGAATCTCCTTCGGATGTTTCTCTATACCCTGAGTCAGGATACTGAATTGCCTGAAAGCATTGTGATGCTCAACAGCGGCATCTCTCTCGCGACTAAAGACCAGCAGACGATAAAAACGCTTCAGGTCCTTTCTGATCGCGGGGTAGAGATACTTGTCTGCGGGACCTGCCTGGATTATTACGGACTGCTCGACAAACTGGCTGTCGGATCTGTATGCACAATGTATGATATCGAACAGCGCCTTTTGCGTGCCGATACCGTAATTTCTCCATGAATCGCGTAATTCTCACATTCCACTCAACTCACGATGCCATTGCAACCGAACGAGTGCTTGCAGAACACGCAATCGTTTTTCAGGTCTTGCCGACTCCAGTAGAGATCAGTGCCGATTGTGGTATTGCACTTATGGTCGGCGTTCCTGAGGGTAAACGGTGTCTTTCACTGCTATCAGATTATCATATGAGCATTGGTTTCACTGCCGCACAGGAAGCGGGGTACAACCTCGAAATTCTTGGCTCTTTTGTTGACTGTTAAAAGAAAAAGCTCTACATTTTTTTCATGGGTAGAAAAAAAATTACTATCGAAGATATTGCCCGTGAAGCCGAAGTTGGTATCGGTACTGTCTCTCGGGTATTGAATAATAGCGCTCATGTTTCAGAAGCAACACGCAAACGGGTGTTAGATGTAGTAAAAGCACGTCAATACTCTCCAAGCGGAGCTGCAAGCCGGCTTGCTCGCAATGACGAAGTGGAAGCAACCGTAGGATTGCTTCTCCCGGATATCGGAAACCATTACTTTTTTGAAATTTTCGAAACCATTTACCGAAAATTTCGTGGTCTCGGGGTTGATCTTCTTATCTTCAATTATGAAAAGCACCACCCCCAGTTCATCCAGAAAGTCCTTGATGCCCAATTGTCGGGATTGCTGATCTTTGCATTCCAACTCGATGAGACAGAACGAAAACTGTTACGAAGTAGAAACGTTCCTTACTTATATGTCGATTACCCCTGCGAAGATGAACACTGTATGTTTACCGACAATATACTTGGAGGAAGACTTGCTGCCCGGTATCTGATATCCAAAGGGGTAAAACACCCAGGATATATCGCAATGGATCCACCAGCTCAGGCCAATGCCGATCGCTATGGAGGATTCACCGAAGAACTCGCATTATATGGGTACCATCAATCAGCAGTATACTCCTCAGCAATTTCGGAGGATCAGGGATACCGTATCGGCATGCAGATCATTGCCGAGCAGGCCTGTGATGGGGTGTTCTGCTACTGCGACGATATTGCGGTTGGAATAGCTCGAGCAGCGAGAGAACTCGGGAGTTCCATTCGGGTGATCGGGTTCGATGGAGTTCGCGCCACTGAACATCTTGGCATTTCCACGGTCAGCCAGGAACCAGCGGCCATCGGTACGCAAGCTGCATCCTTCATGGTGAATATCATGAACGCTCATCAGGAACGGGAACCGATCCATCATCGAATCATTCCCGTTCTCATAGACCGCAACAGCTGATGCTAGTGAAGGTATCCAAGGAATTGGTACTGACGATCAATCATCAGATCAACGAGCTCCCGGATATTCCGGTATATTCCTACCGTTGGATTGGCAAGTAACGCCTGAATGGCATACTCCTTCTTCCCGCTCAGCACAGCTTCCGCCGTGAGATCATAGACTCCGCTATACATTCTGAGCAGTGCACCGAATCCTTTCGGATAGGAGACAAATGGAATTGGTTTCAACCCTGATTGATGTACCTTTGCTGGAACTTCAACAGCAATTGATGAAGGGAGATCAGGAATAAGACCATCATTCATTACATTTACTGCAGGTTCTTCATATCCCTGATCATCAAGAATACCTTGAATAATTAACACCAATCGTTCATCTCGACGCAGTTCAATTCGGGGCTGAAGCTGCGCAAGTTCCATCTGGTACAATGCATAGAAATCCTTGATCCCCCGATGATCGGCAACTTCATGAGCCCACTGAATGTATTCTCCAAGATGGCTGTCCACGGTAACCGGGAGGAGGCGATAGGTTTCAAGAATCTCCCGAAAGAGGGTACGATCAGCCCAGCTTTTTGCGCTTCGTGCGACATCCAGCTTCACCCGATCTACTGCCCCTTCGGTTTTCGGGATCGTGCCATTTCGGTGTACGTATGAGAGGATATCTGAATATCCCGGTTCCTGCTCAAAAAATGCGGGAGCTCTCTCGAGGATATCGGGATAGGCATCAGCACCAGTATCCCGATAGGTCGCTTCGAGGAGTACACTGAAATGATTTAATCCTGCTGATCGCAGTTGCAGATTACTGAACGGGGTCCCCAGGATACTCGGAAGGTACCGTTCAAGTGATAACACTTCATGACACAAACCCACAAATTTCATCTGAGGATATCGACGCAGTACAGCAGTGGTAATTGCCGTCATGGGATTTGAATAGTTGAATACCCATGCTTCAGGGCAGTACTTCACTACATCCTCACAGATTTCCAGGATAACCGGAGTGATACGTAATGCATGAAAAACTCCGCCAGCACCTCCATTTTCCCCATAAATCTGCTGCACACCGTATTGCTGGGGAAGTGTCCAATCCTCATCCCAAAGGGAAAATCGTTTCCCCACTTCAATAGAGATCACAACAAAATCGGCATCGACTAACGCCTTCTTGCGGTCAGTTGTTGACTGCACAGTAAAAGGAAGTGGATGTCTAGCGAGAAATTCATCTGCTTTCCGCTGTACTTCGGCAAGTGCATCTTCTTTGATATCAACTAGGACAATTTCGGCTCCATACAGATGCTCACATTGAAAAAAATCTCCTAGTGTCCCCAGCCCGAACTGTGCGCTGCCCGCTCCGATCAATACCAGTTTCATCGCGTACCTCCGTAGTAGTCCGATTGCATAAGTATCATATGGTACCCGATTATGGGTAGAGCTTATAGCTGATCTCCCAACGTTTTCGGGTGTTTCATCCCAGGAGCATGGAAACACTCAAATCCTGGGTATTCAGTACGTGGGCATCACAAGTGGTCGGATCAACGGCACTTCCCACACCGACGGCACGCATCCCGGCTGACCCAATGGCCGTGATTCCCGCAGGAGCATCTTCAACGCCCGTACACTCCTCAGGGAATAATCCAAGAAGATCAGCTGCCCGACAAAACACCTCCGGGTCCGGTTTGCCGAGTACAACATCCCCTGCTGGTGCCACAGCATCAAAAGAATCAGATAAATGTAATCGCTCGAGAATAAATGGAGCATTTCTACTTGCCGAAGCAATCGCTGTCTTAATCTGTTTTTTCCTGAGTTTCTCTAATAGTTGCAGTATACCAGGAAGCACATCATCGGGGGTGAGTTCTTCCAATGATTTACGATACCAATCATTCTTCTGCTCAGTAAGTTCATCCATCTCTGCATCAGAACGAGTAGCATGATTGTGATCAAGAATTACCTGCAATGACTGCTTACGGGATATCCCACGAAGCTGTTGATTAATGGTTTCATCGAAATCCCATCCGTGTTCGTCAGCAAGACGTTTCCAGGCTCGGTAATGATATCCATCAGTGGAAGTGATCACGCCATCAAGATCAAAGATTACCGCTTTGATTTCACCTCGTGTCGCGCATTGTACTGCTTTTCTCCCGACGGTAATGCGCTGCGATCGGTGCAATACAGTGATTGAAGGGCCATCAGTCTCGTAGGTAGTGATTTCCGGCTCAATCGTCACCGTCAGCTTCACACCTCTGAACGTGAGATGGAATGCAAGGTGCTGCAATTGATCCGGAAGCTGTGGCCGAAAAGAAGGAACTTGATCGCGCATGCGAAAGCCCCCAAGTCCATAAACCATAGCCATCCAGGAACCAGCCATCGCTGCCGTATGCAGTCCATCTTTCGTATTCCGATGCAGGTCATCAATATCCATCAGAGCTGTCCGACGAATATAGTCATTCCCTAGGTCGGTGCCACCGCAGTCATAGGCGACAATGCCTTGAATGCACGCAGAAAGTGAGCTATCGCCAGTGGTCAATGGTTCATAAAAGGCAAAGTTCCTTCGCCGCTGATACCAGGGGAACCGATGATGTTGTAAAAGCATAGCGAGGACGGTATCGGCCTGCTTGATGACCCGATGACGATAGATCACCAATGGATGATAATGAAGGAGCATCGGATGTCGCAGTTCTCCTTTCTTTGCAACGTCCCAGGGCTCCTTGTTGAGAAAGTAGTCATCCTGAACCGTAATACCTCTGAGTCGATCAAACGGGATATACATCCGCTTTGCTGCTTGCGCAAACACTTCGAGCTCCTCTTCGGAAATCCCCAAGGTCTTCTCAAGATGATTCCACAGCTGTCCCATTGTTTTCCGTATACGTGCAGCTAGGATAACCAGATTTTCAAAGTGATGTTGTACCATGACATTGGTGTAGCAGTTATTGTCGACGAGAGCTGAATATTCATCAGGTCCCGTCACTTCATTGATACAGAACTGATCATCTTTTTCCGGATTGAAAAATCCCAGATCAAGAAACAACCGTGCTGTCTCAATAAGCATTTCTGCCGCCCCATCGGCGAGAATGGAATCATCACCGGTGACTTCAAGATACTGATACACCGAATAAGCTATATCAGCATTGATATGGTACTGCGCCGTACCGGCAGGGAAATAGGCTGAAGCCTCCATCCCGTTAATAGTACGCCACGGGTACAGAGCACCCTTCTGATGCATCTCCCGTGCACGGGCACGTGCGCTGTCGAGCGTCGATATCCGATAACGGATTAAAGCTCGGGCGATTTCAGGAAGGCAGTGGTTGAAAAATGGCATACCATAAATTTCAGTATCCCAGAAATAATGGCCCTCATAACCACTTCCTGTCAGCCCTTTCGCAGCAAGGGCTGACATCCCATCCCTCCCGGTACTCTGCTGGAGCTGCAGGAGATTGAATCGAAGGGCTTGTTGCAGTTTTTCATCCCCGGCAATCTCAATATCGGCACGAGCCCAGAACTGTTTGTACCAGGAACGCTGCATCTCCACCAGTGAATCCCAACTGACCTGTGCCGCCTCTGTTTTATACTGTTGGGCAAGTTCTAAGGGCACAGTTTCCCCCGGTCTTCCCGATGTATGATAATAAAAGTATTTGGTAAAAACCAAATCGGATCCACTCCAAGAGAATCGGAGCGACGGCAACTCTTCTCGTTCAGAACGTTCGATATGTAGGGGTTCTGAACTTTCGTGCAATGCTCCGCAGGAGAGATGCAGTGCACTCTCTCCGGTTCTGAATGAGGCATGGAATCCTGGACGCTCAACGGCTCCCTCTGCACTGTACCCGCAACCTACCGAAAACAACGCAGGTTGTGAAAGTTTTGTACCGACACGTGGATCAAGTCCGGACAGGGCCCGTTCAACCGGCATGCCGATGGATGAGAGCACCTGCAGGTGTACCGGTGCATCACTATGGACCCGGAGGCGTAACGCTCCCATATGAGAAAACTGCATACTCAGCAGTGTTTCCCAGGTAATATAGACCGAATGACCTGAGTCGGTGAGGTACTGGAGATGCTGTTCAAGAATCCCGGTACGGAAATCGAGACGTCTTCGATACGATTTTACCGAACGGTCAGTTAAAAGCACCCGCTTCCCTTCGACAAAAAGCACGAGATAGCGACAATCGGGAAGATCCACCATGGTTTGATTGAACCGTGCGAATCCGTAAGCATCTTCACCATAGTGAATCGGTGATAATTCATAAAATCCATTAATGAAACACCCTGGGTGCTGGGCAGGTTCCCGTTCACAGGGGAACCCGCGGAACCCGAGATATCCATTGCCGATCGAGAAGAGGCTTTCACTTTGGGCAATATGTTCCTCATCAAAGCCAACTTCCTCGAGACTCCATGTATCCAAAGCCATGTACTACCCCTTGACTGATCCTGCCATGAGTCCCTGTACAAAGTATCGCTGAAGTGCAAAAAACACGAGTACAGGAACGACCATCACGACGAACGCTCCTGCAGTCAGCAAATGCCAGTCCTGACCACGAGAACCGACCATGTTGGCCAAACGCTGTGTCAGCACTGCTACATCACTCGTTCCTCCAAGGAATACTAAGGCAACTAACAGGTCATTCCACACCCACAGGAACTGAAAAATACCGAGCGAGGCAATTGCCGGAACCGATAAAGGAAGAACAAGTCGAGCAAAAACCACCATAGGGCGAGCACCGTCGAGAAAAGCAGACTCGAAAACATCTCTCGGTATGGTTGAGATGTAGTTATATAATAAATAAATCCCGAGAGGTAACCCGAATCCGGTATGGGCAAGCCATATCCCAAGATACGAACCGGTGAGACCCAGTTTCATATAGTCACGCAAAATAGGGATGAGGGCAATCTGAAGGGGTACCACAAGCAGGGCAACCACGATGGTGAAGAATATTTTCCTTCCGGGAAATATCATCCACGCAAAACCGAAAGCTGCGGCTGCTGCAATAAGGATAGGAATAATCACTGCGGGAATCGTAACGGTAAAACTGTTGATGAAAGCCTGTGATAAATTATCACCGCTGGCCCGCAGCACGTTACCGGCTGCATCAGTGAAGGTGCTCTGACTTCCGCCCAAAACTCGTCGGTAGTTATTGAGGGTAAAATTCCCTTCTCCAGCAAATATTCGCCACCATCCGGTATTCAATACATCATCCTGTGGTCGTACCGATGAGATTAAAAGCCCAATAATCGGGATACTCCAGATAATGACCAGCACGATGAGAATGATGTTCACCACAATATTCCAGTTATGCTTTTTTTTCTTTGCAAGGGTTGTCATATCAGAAGCCCTCCCTTTTGCTGAACTGGCGCAGGTTGTACCACATGACCGGAATGACTGCCAAAACCAGTACGATAGCGATCGCAGAACCACGTCCGTAATGGTAGAAACGGAACATCTGTTTATACTGCATGCTGGCAATCACCTCCGTACCGTAGTTTCCATTGGTCATGGTGAACACGATATCGAAAATTTTCAGGGTAATGATGATGATCGTGGTGGAAACCGTTACCAGCGTTGATGCAATGTAGGGGATGATGATACTGCGGATGATTCTCAGCTCCCCTGCCCCATCAATACGCCCCGCTTCAATAATCGATGAAGGAACTCCCTTCAATGCTGAACTGATAATCACCATAGCATACCCGGTCTGCAACCATACCAGGATGGCAATAAGGAATACATTATTCCAGACGGGCATAGTAAACCATGCTTGCGGTTCACCACCGAAGAAGGTCACTACGGCATTCAGTAATCCAATTTGATCTTCCCCTGCCGGTTTGTACGCATAGATAAACCGCCAGATAACACCTGCACCAACGAATGAAATAGCCATCGGCATGAAAATGATGCTTTTAAAGAACTTCTCCATTTTTACTCGATCGGCAAGGAGCGCAATCAGGAGACCGAATCCAACCGCCCCACCAGTTCCGAGGATCAGCCACAGCAGATTGTTGGTGAATGACTCGATCATTTTTGAATCGGTAAATGCAAAAATATAGTTTGCCAGTCCGACAAAATTATTTGACTGTGCATCGAAGAAACTGAGATACAGTGAGCGGAGAGTCGGAATAAAGAGATACCATGCAAGAATCGCAAGTGCGGGTCCCACAAATACAAAAGGCTGCAATTTCTTTGCTACTGTGACACTTGTTCGATTCACCACCCAGTCAGTCACCCAAAAAAGTAGCGCAACGCCTCCAACTCCCCACACAATGGCAACAGCTGCAATAATTCCCTGAGGTGCATTACTATCGCGCAGAAATATAAATCCAGCCCAGAGCACGACAAATGCTACGATCGGTACAAATAACGATACGGCTACACGCCCTATGGCAATGAGGGCGGTAGCGAGAAATCCCCGTTTTTCACCGCTTATTTCTGTTGTTGTCATATTTTTCCCCTTTTGTCACTACAAGGGAACACCGGCAGGGAGTTTCTCCCTTGCCGGTGCATCCAGATAATTTCCTATTACGGCCAGGATTTCTCTACATCAGCTAACATGGCATCAAGGGACTTCCCATTGACCCAGTCGACAATACCAGTCCAGAAGGATCCTGCCCCTACCTGTCCAGGCATCAGATCAGATGCATCAAATCGGAATACTTTGGCATTCACCAGAGCTTCAGCTACCAACCGGTCGTTCGAACTTGGATATACACTGAGATCCTGGTTGATATAGGGGAATAAGGCTCCGCCGCTTCTTGCCCAGATTTCTCCAGATTCCCAAGTAGCGAGGAATTCCATGAACTGACGTACTTCAGGGCGGTCGTTGAAAGCTACGAACTGATCACCACCACCGAGTACCGGAATACCGAACTCTTCATTGATTGCGGGAAGTGGGAATACGCCAAGTTCTTCTTCAAGGTTATCCTGGATATCCTGCTGGAGGAATGTCGTAACAAAGTTCCCCTGTCGGTGCATCCATGATCTTGGAGGATTTTCAAACATCGTACGCGGAGAGTCAGTGTAACTCTGCGTAAGGATAGTATTGGTACCACCATAGACGTATTTGGGATTCAACCAGATCTTACCAATCTCTTCAAAAGCAGCTTTCACTTCTGGTGAGTTGAACGGAATTTCATGGTTGACCCACTTGTCATAGACCTCAGGACCTGCGGTTCTGAGCATGACATCTTCTACCCAGTCAGTACCAACCCAACCGGTTGCTCCACCAGCCTCAATACCGATTGACCAGGGTGTGTGTCCATTGGCAACCATTTTGTCCATGAGCGCAATCATTTCATCCCAAGTGGTAGGAACTTCATACCCTGCTTTTGCCCATGCTTTTTTTGGATACCAGACAAAGCTCTTTGCATTTACCCGATGGAAAACACCATAGGGAGTCCCATCATACGAACCGAGTTCTTTCCACACCGGAGCATAGTTTTCATCAACGGTTTTAATCAGAGAATCCCACATGGGAACGAGATGACCCTGAGCAGCGAAATTATACATGAGACCGGGTTGCGGAAGTGCTGCGATATCAGGAGGATTGCCGCCTTCTACTCTGACACTGATGAGTGTCTCAAAGTCCTTTGATCCTTCATAGATCACATCGATTCCAGTGCGTTCCTCAAAGGGGACAATAGCCTCTTCGAACCGGCGCAGCTCTTCATCTACAAAAGCCCCAAACACCCGAACAACCTTCTCTTCGGATGCCTGTGCGTCTGCTTGACCACCAGCGAAAACTGATGATAAGACCAACAGCGCCATGAGCAACACAAGTACTGTTTTCTTCATAATCCTCTCCTTCTGCTTGGATATCCAAGCGATTTTATGACAGTATGCGTTAGTAACGCAGGATTCGCATTCCCACGATATAGAACATAGGAGTACACTTGAAGGAAACAGGAGCAATCCATAACGTGGAAGCGTTTCCATGCCCATTGTCTCACAGCCCATCCCACTTGTCAAACAAAAAAATCGATACGCATGATATACTTGTTCTACGGAGGCGCTTTTATGCCCTATGATTCGCGGATGGTTGCAGAACTCGGCGATATTACCACCTACGCTGTGGATGCCGTGGTTAACGCAGCAAATGAAACACTTCTCGGTGGAGGTGGAGTAGACGGAGCAATTCATCGGAAAGCAGGAAAGGAACTTTTGAAGGCATGTCAGACACTCGGTGGATGTAAAACCGGACAGGCGAAAGTAACTCAAGGATACCGTCTCCCTGCCCGCTATGTAATCCACACCGTCGGTCCAATCTGGCATGGTGGAAATCATCATGAAGCGGAACTTCTCACCTCATGTTACCGGCAGTCTATAAAACTGGCGCAGGAAATCGGGGCTCATACCATTGCTTTTCCTGCAATCAGTACCGGAGTCTACCATTTCCCCAAAGATCAAGCGACACAGATTGCAGTAAATACGATAGATAATCTGCTTTCCCGTATCAGTTCTGCACAAATATCGCTGGTGATTTTTGTCTGCTTTTCAGCTGAAGATCTCGAACACTATCAGAAGATACTGTCATCATGATGGAAGCATATCGGCAAGCGCGACAGTCTTTCGTATCGCTTTTGTCACTAAAGTCCATTGTTCTCCGGCAACTAGCATAGGATCAATCATCCAAGCCCCCGTAACTGCAATCACATTTCGGTCAGCGAGATAGGTATTCGCTGTTTGTTCGGTAATCCCACCTGCGGCAATGAATTTTAATCCGAAGCGATCGGCAAGGTGATCAATCATCGGCAGGCCACCTAATCGTTCAACCGGATAAAACCCCAGTACTTTAAGATTGGCTTCAACGGCAAGAATCCCCTCTTTAGTCACTGGATAGACCGGGATGCCCTGTTGCTGACAAAGCACGATAATTGCTGGATCAAACACCGGTGAGAATATGAACTGCGCACCGGCCTCGATAGCATTGCGGGCTTCGCCTTCCGTTTGTACATTCCCTGCACCGGCAACAATCTCAGGGAATCGGGAAGAGAGTGCTCTCAGCAATTCAAGTCCATCGTCAGTCTGTTGCGAAATATTGGCCGCAGGAAGTCCTCCCTCTATCAACGAGGTTCCTAAAGCCTCTACTTGATCCATCTGAACCGACTTTATCATAGGAATATAACGAATCTGTGCAAGTTTTCGTGTAATAGTATCCACTGAAGTACCCCCTGAAGAAAGTGAAATCAGTGTAATCAATGTTTGTCCAACGGTAAAGTAAAATCGTGAATTTAGCTTACATAACCCTCAAATACAGGACTTCTTGGTTCAAGACGACCGGCAGAATAGCCCCAGATACTGGTGTACTCATCGGGATTCTCTCCCATTGAAGCAAGCTGTCTTAAGTATTGCGCAACTGATTTTGCCTCGATAATCACTACCGAACCCATCTGCTCGATTACCGGACTATGCGGACGCGTATGATCAAACTCAAACTCAAGTATTCTTCTCCCATCAGGAGTAATTCCGATGGTCCGATATGTATTGCTTTTTCCGACTCCAGGAAGATTAATAGTATTTCGATCAGTGGCAAGGAAGGGAATCTCATCTGCATCCCGAATAGAATCGATATGTTCTACTATGTTCGGAGCGTCAGCAATGAAGGACCGAAGCATACTGTGGTAACGATAATCAACTCGCCCAACCGATTTTTCTTCAATTTGCTCCTGCATTGAGCGGGGATTATTTGCAAAGAGTTCTCGATTTTCCTTGAAACCCTTCACGGTAAAGGTATAGTAAGGCAATACCCCGATATCATTGAGCACTTGACGAAGTTTTGCTGTATGTCCACGTCTGCTTGCTGCTACGGTAAAAACCTCCTGGTTTGTTACTGCCCACCCGGCATCAAGAATTCGTCGTATGGCTTTTGCTGTTTCGGGTGTGACTTCCATAGCACTTGAAATGTGCGTCTGAATAATACACTGAGTAATGCCGATTTTTTCAGCTTCCTCCCGAAATGATTTGAGCATCCCGACCAGCTCGGTAGTTATTCGTTGCGGCAGATAAACCGGAAGCTTGGTTCCAAGACGCACTCTTTTAAATTCAGCAAGTTTCTCCTCAGCAGGTCGATGTGCATTATCCTCCCGTTTCTCTCGTGCCATTTTAAGTACCGCATCAAGAATCCGCTTCAGTGATGAAACCGAACTCATCAGCGCGTCTCCCCCGGTAATGAGGATATCTTCAAGGAAAGGATCTGTACGGAAATAGATCATTGCCTCGTGCAACACTTCCGGCCAACTCTTTTTTGGTCGAAGTTTGTCGAGATTAAAGTTGAATCTCCCATTCTGAAAATCATACATTCTCTGACAGTAAGCACAAAGCCCACCACAGGCACGCCCCATTGTGTCAGGGATAAAGATGGCAACCGTAGGATATCGTCTGTGGATATGATGAGACGGAAGTATCCAACCGGCCTCATTAGGTTTTCCCGGTTCCACTACATCCTCTTTTTCCCATGCGTTGATACTCCCAAACTCATCCACCAGATCCTGACTATAGAACAGGTAGCTGCGAAGAGCTTCATCAGCAAATGGATGCTCACGATCTTCAGTCGGTCGCGTATCGATAAGTGAAAGAAAATAGGGAGTGGCGAATACCGGAATCCCCCGATCCTCTGCATCTTTCATGATACGAACCGTCTCAGCGTCTATAGAATAATCAAGGTATGCATTTACCTCATCCGTGCTGCGCAATGCATAGCGGAGATGGAAGCGATCCTCCCGCCACCAGGCAAGAACTTGTTTGCGAGCTTGTGCATCATTGAGATCACGGGTAAAATGATATGCCTTTGAAGCCTTTACTGAATTACTTTCCTCACGGATGCGTTTAACAAGCAACCGTACAATACGATCTTTGTTCTTCGCCCGCCAGGCAATAACCCGAGGATCCAGACCAGACGGATGCCGTTCTGTCCATTCATATACTGTGCTCCTACTTGGGAGCATTTGATTTTCCTTCCCATTCAACTGTCTGAGCAGATGCAGCACATCAAGAACAAAATCTACAGTAGCATCACATGGTTGTCCCGTTAACAACTTTCGCGTTAGGGCTACTGGTTGAGAAACCACCTTTTCCCCGTGCAGATTCCCATCAGGAAACTCGTGTCCTTCATGATCAAGTAAATCCATGATTCTAATAAATGCAAAGGAACGCCACGAGAGAGAAAAGAATGCATCATAATCATCACGTTCTTTGGTATAATAAGCCCATGCATTCGGAAAATCCCGTTGCATGATCTCCTGATAGTGTTCACGCAGTTGCGCAACAAGAGCTGTATTATCCAAAGAATCATCAAGCATGTAGCCAGTAATGACAGGATTTTCTTCCCGGATAGTATCCAGCAATGTTGAGACGGTGTTGTCATGTCTTTCCATGTCCATAGAATACTATGTGGGGGTTTTAGGTGTCAATCTACTGAAAAATACTTTATATTTTTATATATTAATGGTATTTATAATTTTTTTTACCAACTTGTCATTTCAGGGAAAGATTGAATTTTACGCGTCAGAAGCACATGAGATCTCAGTTAATCCCTACCTACCATATCCTGCCGCTGCATAACTTTTTTGAGTGAAACCTTCCCCCCCTGTGATTGCGGTTTCCAGAATGATCGCTGCGGTTTCCGTTCTACCACGGTAAATCCCAGCTCCTCATAAATCCGCAAGGCTCTGAAGTTACTCTCGGCTACCTCAAGGAGGAATTCCCGGTACGGTAATTTCTCCAACACATAGCGTTGCAGTTTTTTAGAGATACCCATTCCCCTAAATGCGGTATCTGTGGCAACGGAATCGATATAACACTGGGTCTCAGTAAGAGCCAGAGGGATTCCGAGCACACCGCGTAATCGGAAATAAATAATGTTTCCTCTGATCACTCCCAATTTCGATGCAAGCTGGTCTCGGTCGAAGGTATGCGATCGTCCATCTGAGGTGGAATATGAAACGACACCAACTACATTGCCATCCAGGAGTGCCACATAATGGTGAGAAGGTACGAAGGAGTGTTCCAGAATATCTGCTATAACCTCAACCTTAGGTGAAATAAAAGAGAGCGGTTCATAGAAGCTCACAACAAAAATCTCAACCGCCTGTCTGAGGTGTACGCTACTGAGTTCTGCAAGATTTCGAATAACTGGTTGTACAGCCATTTTTTCACTCTCAAGTATAGAGTACTACTATATCTGCAATTAGGAAAGAAAAATTTTATTAATTCTATATGAGGATTATAGGATTCCTATATAGGTTTTTAAATTGTTAAAAAACACCGAATGCTAACGAGAAACTTATACCCAATTATTAACAGGAGAATAATTATTTATTTCTTTTATGAATTATAATTATTTAATTTCTCAAAGGTTCATCATAGATGAGCCTCTGAACTGATTTGTTTCCAAATTCGGTTGAATCGTTTATCACGAATTTTTGCAATAAAAGAATTTGACGTCGGAGAAACCTGC
>Ga0334895_1000225_pt1 | contig 92199 bp, 81 predicted proteins | sample GraSluR3_MG_7_FD_207229 | JGI IMG/M metagenome (GOLD analysis project Ga0334895, IMG submission 207229) | Sludge microbial communities from methane-producing bioreactor in Wageningen University, Netherlands - Granular Sludge_31_05-R3 | ecosystem: Engineered > Bioreactor > Anaerobic >... | reverse complement strand
CTTTACTTGATCTCTCAAGATTTTTTTAGGTATAACTTGGTTTACTTCACTATTCAATTATCAAAAGTTCATTGTATTTTTTTCGTGTTTCGCTGTTTTTGTCAGCGAAGATTATAATATCATATCTCTCCGTCAATGTCAACAGCTTTTTTTGTTTTCTTTTCGCTTTTTCCGTTTAGTCCATATTGTATTATGTTCCTCACTTGACCAGCGAAGTGTATTATAGCATCGCTATATATCTGTGTCAATACTATTTTCGTTTTTTTATTTTTTATTTTCTATAACAACAGTTTGAATGCCCAAAGCATAAAAATACTTGCTTGATCAAGGTAATGAATAATCGGATTATTTTCATATATATATCCCGCAATAACTGATTCATTGACAAGGCGGACAAGTTCTTGATTATTTGTCACGGTAATCATCAATGAAATAATTCCGATAAATAGAATAACGATGATGCTACCTAAGCCAACGCCTAATATACTACCTGCTAATTTATTTGTCATATTTAAAAAGGGCAATTTTGCAATTAGATCTAAGATATTGACTATAACTGCCAACAAAATAATAACAACGATAAATAAAGCAATAAAAATCAAAACATTCAAAACGACATTTGCCAACATACCACTGACATACTGGTCAAACGATGTTGCGCCAACTCGACTAAACCCTTCTGTATTATTATTTTCCTTGAGCAACATCTTAAGTACATTCGGAACATTTAAAAGATTAATGGCTTGGTACTGTTCTTCCTTACCCACTAACCCCATAAAAATTTCACTAAAATCAAAGGATTCCGCTATTTTCAAAGAAAGGTTCTCATGAATTGTGGTTTGTGTTATGACAAACTTTGTCATAATTGGATATAGATAGTACGTCACTCCAAAAGCAATGATTAGAGATAGCATACTATATAACGTTTTTATGAACCCCTTGCTAAAACCATATAATATAGCGCCTAAAAAAATAATAATAATAATAAAATCTAGCGTATTCATAAGACTCACCTTTCTATAATTTTTAATATCTTATATCCATAGTCACTTTGTGCTATGTATGTCGACTTATTCACTTCATAGAACTTATGAAAATCCGAATATGTTGATGAAAACCATATTCTGTTCTTTCGATCGAACTTAATAATCTTTGATTGTGTAATAATAAAGTAATTGTCCTGATTACCGGAAATCCCTTCAATCACTTCATCAAATCGATGTTTGATAATCAATTCTCCTTGGAAATCAAATACACAAACACTATTCGCATAATCACTTTCACTATATTTCTTGGCATCACCAAACAAAACAATCAGTTCATTGGCGGTCACTTCTACATCAATAATTTCAGCTTCCAAAGGTATCTCCACAAGCTGGGTCGGTTGTATCTCAACATCAAAAACATGAATAAATTCATCTAAAATCGATATTACGGTCCGATTATTGATCCAAAACACATCAACAGGTAGGGTGTTATCATAGGTGAATCCTCCAACAATTTTTTCATCCATTTGATCATATTTTTCTTCAAAGTTAAAAAAGGCAATTTGCGTTTGAAGTCGATTATTGCCTATACCTAAATAAGATGCTACCATTCTATTTAAATCATCGGATGTAGCCACTGCAATCGGATACCCATCTTCGATAAAGCGAGTTCCTCTGCCAATAACAACCTCGCCTTGATCATTATAATAGTTAATGAAATGTTGCGCTTTCCCTTCCATAACCGTCGTTAAAAATCCTTCACTATTAATATTAATATCTATAATCGGCCAATCTTCTTTAACTTCAAATAGAAAACCTTTTTCATCAAATACATATACAGACTTCTTCATAATGTCAGCCACAGCAAGATATTTACCTGAATGGACCATGTAGGGCGTTTCCAAATAAAAACTTTTACTCCATACATTCCTATTATCCAGGTCTTTTTTGATAAGTCCGTTTTTGCTACACAAAAAAACAGCATCTTCAATAACTGCCATTTGTATATATGTCTCCTCAAATATTTGTGTATCCACTGTCTGAAGATAAACCTCTCCTCCATTAAAACGATAATACTGAGGTCTTATGACAAATGTATATATCAAACTGGTTATCGCAATAAAAACCAAAATCCCAAACACATAAACGCTCTTATTCTTCATCATTCACCAACTTTTGTTTTTTCGTAAAAAAAGTGATGATTCTCAAAAAACGATCTGATGAATCACCACTTCAATGAATAATTATTCCATGATTCGTTCATATTGTTCAATATATTCTCTCGCCGCTTTATTCCAAGAGAACCTTGTCGTCATTCCTCGCCTAATTAATGCATTCCAATCATCTTTTTGTTGATAGAGTTCCAAGGCTCTTTGTATCGACTGAACAAATTCATCACTGTTATAATTCTTAAATAAAAATCCTGTACTTTCTTCCGGACTTTCTTTATGGTCGACTATTGTATCTCCTAGTCCACCGGTGCGTCGCACAATTGGAATAGTCCCATATCTTAGGCTATATAATTGAGATAATCCACATGGCTCAAACAAAGACGGCATCAAGAACATATCAACAGAACCGTATATTCGTCGAGCTAAACTTTGATTAAACAAAATATTCGCACTAACTTTATCCGGATACTCACTCTCCATTTTCTTAAGCCGACTTTCATAAAAATAATCACCTGATCCCAAGATGACAAATTGCACATCTTGACTCAATAAGCGTTCCATGGCTTGAATGATTAAATCAACACCTTTTTGTTCTGCCAAACGGGTGACAACACCCAACAAGGGAACATCCCGTTCCGGCAAACCTAGTTCTCTTTGGAAACTTGCTTTTTGCTTTGGCTTCATTTGTATAAAGTTTTCAACTGAAAAATTATGTTCTAGCGCTTGATCTGTCGCCGGATCATACTTATCATAATATATTCCATTAACGATTCCATAAATTTTATCCGAATATTTTCTTAACAGGCCGTCAAGTCCATAGCCATACCAAGGTGTCTGAATCTCCTTCGCATACGTTTTACTTACCGTAGTCACTAAGTCTGCATAGACGATGCCGGCTTTCATATAACAAACCTTACCATGATACTCAATCGCATCCATGTTAAAGTATTTAGTCGGTAAATTTAGGTCATCTAAAACACTCTTATCAAAAACACCCTGATACTGAAGATTATGGATGGTGAACATTAAGCGAATATTATGATAAAAGTCTAAATGTACATATTCCTTTTTCATAAATAGAGCGATAAGGGCTGATTGCCAATCATTTAAATGAATAACATCTGGTTGTAAATTTAAAAAAATTAACATCTCAAGCGTGGCTTTGCAAAAAAATCCAAAGCGTTCATCATCATCGGTATATCCATAGAGCCCATCGCGTTCAAAATAATCTGTATTCCCAATGAAATACGTTAAAACGCCATCGTAATCTAATGTGTAAACATCGGCTACTTTTGCCTGTCCTCCGGTCTCAACAATAAAGCTAAACTCTCGTTTTAACTCATAATTGTCCTCAATCCCTCTATATTTAGGCATGACACGTATAATGTCCACGCCTTCTTCTTTCAACGCTATTGGTAGCGCCTCCGCTACATCTGCTAAGCCACCTGAAGCAGCATAAGGTACAGTCTCTGACGATACAAATAAAATTTTCATTTGTTTACCTCTCAAAATCATTTTGTGGTCATTGCCATTCTTATTATAACATATTGTAAATGACTCTGTCATATATATATTATCCATTTCACTAAAATGTCATAAATATGATATACTAAAAACATATTTTTTTCGAATAGGGAGGTTATTATGAGTAAAATCACATACACAAAACGAAGTGAAATTCATCCTGATTACACATGGGACCTAACACATATGATTACATCTAAGGACGAATGGGATCAAGTCTATACGCAAATTCAAGAGCTTCTCAAAGATGTCAGCGCTTACAAGGGTCAACTAACCCTCTCTGCAAAAACACTTTACGACGCATTAGAATTACGTTCTGATCTATTTATTTTACTTCATCGTATTTATGTTTATTCAAACATGAAACTTCACGAAGATACCGGTGATAATGCTTCACAAGAAGCTGTTCAAAAAGTAAATGGATTAGACGTCAACGTAAACTCGCAACTGGCATTTTTTGAACCGGAATTAATGACCGCAGATATTTCTGTAATCCAAGAATATATGGCATCATATGCACCTTTATCAAAATACACCCACTTTTTTGACAATCTTTTCCGACAAAAAAAACATATCTTACCTAGAGAACATGAAGAGTTATTAGCCCTTGCCGGAGACTTTACCGGATCACCAAGCGAGATTTTTTCCATGTTTATGAATGCCGATCTTGTTTTACCTGAGATTCAAGATGAAGATGGTAACAAACTACCTCTATCTTTAGGTTCCTATCAGCGTTACATCAAAAGCAAGGATCGTACCTTACGAAAAAATGCATTTGAAGGTCTTCATCAGAAAATGAAGGACCATACAAACACATTAACAAGCATTTATCTCTCGAGTTTAAAAAAAGATGTTTTTGAAATGCGTGCACGTAAGTACAACACTTCCTGTGAAGCTTCATTGAGCGGTAAAAACATTGACGTTTCGGTTTATGATAATCTTATTCAAACCGTACACAATCACCTTCCTCTTTTGCATCGATATGTTGGCTTACGCAAAAAAATGCTGAATCTATCTGACTTACATATGTACGATTTATATACACCATTGGTCAATGATATGGATCAAACAATTACCTATGAAGAAGGAAAAAAAATTGTTTTAGACAGTTTAAAGCCACTGGGTGATGATTATCTTGAACTTGTGAATAAGGGACTTAGCGAACGTTGGATTGATGTTTATGAAAATAAAGGCAAGCGTAGTGGCGCCTATTCTTGGGGAACCTATGACAGACATCCCTACATTTTATTAAATCATCAAGACACCCTAAACAGCACCTTTACCCTAGCTCACGAGATGGGCCATGCTCTCCATTCCTATTATTCAAATAGCCATCAACCTTATATATATCATTCCTATCCGATATTTTTAGCTGAAGTTGCTTCGACCGTTAATGAATCGTTACTTATTCAACATTTACTTGCCAACGCTAAGGAAAAAAATCAAAAATTATATTTGTTAAACTATTATATGGAAAGTTTTCGAACAACCTTATATCGTCAAGTTATGTTTGCTGAATTTGAAAAAAAGGCCCATGACCTTCTGGAAAATGGAGATCCGATTACTTCAGATGGCATGTTCGCCATTTATAAAGACTTGAATCAAACATATTATGGTGATGATATAATTGTTGATGACCTGATTGGATATGAATGGTCTCGAATACCACATTTCTATAATGCTTTTTATGTGTATCAATATGCAACTGGATTTTCTGCTGCAGTTGCTTTATCTAAAAATATACTTGAAGGTGGCTTAACTGCTGCTGATCATTATAAAAACTTTTTAAAAAGCGGCTCCTCAAAGTATCCAATTGATATACTTAAAGAAGCCGGTGTTGATATGACACAAACAACCCCAATTGAAGAAGCCTTATCCGTATTCGAAAATCTTCTCAATGAGATGGAGTCTTTGATTTAGAACTTTTACTTCAAAAAATCAACATGGTCACCACGTGACATATTGACTTGGAACCCTGAATTGTTGATGCGTTTTTCAATACAACCACGGCAGTGAGCCGCTTCGTCGCCGGTACAAATCTTGCCATCATACAACAAGTATTTATCTCGTACCGTTGTTGGTGATAGGTTTGGCATAACGACATTGGCTCCTGCCTTTAATCCTTTTTCACGCCCTTGGGGGCTAATGGAACCAAGGGCAGTCGTAGCAGGTAATAGCACTCCCGGCAGCATTAAACGAATAATAGCCAGAAGAATCGTTGTCATCCGTAAGTCACCACCTATTTCATTAGCCAGCGGAGTATCTTTATGGGGAATAAATGGCCCGATACCAACCATTTGTGGTTGTAGTTCTTTTAAGAACCTCAAGTCGCTTACAAGGTCTTCAGTTGTTTGGTCTGGCAGCCCCACCATGAATCCGGCACCAATTTGGTATCCGATTTTTTTGAGATCATATAAACATTGTATTCGTTCATCATAGCTCATCTTTGGATGTAATTTTTCATAAAGACCACGTGCACTTGTCTCATGACGAAGTAAATATCTGTCCGCTCCTGCATCATAGTATTTTTGATAAGACGCATAAGGTTTTTCGCCAATGGATAGTGTTATGGCAATATCTGTGTACTTTTCTTTGATACGTTTAATCATGTCGACAATATCTTCATCTGTATATTGGCTATCTTCTCCACCTTGCAATACAAAGGTTCGATAACCCAACTCATAACCGACTTCACAACACTCAAGGATTTCATCAATGGATAAACGATATCTGTCCGCCAGTTTATTCGAACGTCTTATGCCGCAATAGGTACAGTCGTTTTTACAAAAATTTGTAAATTCGATTAATCCTCGCATGTAGACATCTTTACCGTAAACATTTTGTCTGCGTTCATCCGCTTTTTTAAATAAGTAGTCCATCAAGTCATCATCTATGTTGTTTATTAGGTCCACCAATTCCAAATCTGATAAATCTTGATTTTGGAATAAGCGATCAATCATTTGTTTCATTGTAATCTCCTTCGTCTTCATATAAATATCCTAAATCCTGTAACGCTTCCTCAATACGATCGAGGTCTTTTTCACTATTGGCTTCAACCGTATGATAATGCACATTATCCGTTAAAAACATCAATGGCTTGAATTCTACTGTTTGACACTTCTTGATATATGCTTGCATCTGGTTAGTGTTTTCTATATTCATATCCGCTACTAAGTCCCCATAAATCGGATGATGGATAAAAACATTGAGTAAACTACCACCTAAGCCAAGTATTGTTCCAAGTTCTTTTTCAATGTCATCCTGATTATGCTTAACCGCAAAAACACGTTTCGGCATATTCATATGAAATGAAAAATAAATGTAACCGTCTGCAGTCGAAACAATTTGCTCACCTACCGCCCGTAAAAGTGCAATATCTTGAACAATAACTTGTCGACTCACACCATATTTTTTTGCCAATTCTGCACCCTTCATTGCTTTTAACGATTTCATCAAATCTTTTCGTATGCATTCTCGACGTTCATTTCCTTTCAACATTTCCCTTCATCCTCTCTACAAATCTTTTATACGCATTGTAAAACAAACTCCATGTTCCAAATTATCCACATTATATATAATGTGATGCTTGTCAAATATTTGTGATGCAATTGCCAGGCCCAATCCGGTGCCAACACTTTTATTCCGACTCATTCCTTTATAAAAACTTTCAAACAAGTGTGTTAAGTCATTTTCTTCGATTGGTTCTCCTGAATTTATGATTGTTATTTTTGTAACTTCCTGTTCATTATACACATCAACGGTGATTAAGTCATCCGAATTTTTTATAGCGTTATTCAAAATATTCGTTATGGCTTGTTCTAATCGGAGTGCATCGCCTTGAATAACAACGTCACGAACGCATTGATCTGTATAGATAAAGCGGAGATTTTTACCTTCAATTACCCGTCGATAGCGCTCCATTAATGTTGATAAAAAAGGTCGAAGATGAATTTCATTAAACTCAAAAGAGAGTGTATTCGCTTCAAGTTGTGATAGTTCTAAAAGGTCTCGAATAATATGACTCATCTTATCCGCTTCTTCTTCAATCACTTGGTAATACTCAAGCAACTCATCCTCGTCAACAATACCATCCGTTAATGCCTCTGTATAGCTTGATATTATAGAAATCGGTGTTTGTAGTTCATGAGAGACTTGGGCCACAAATCGACGACGCATTAAATCTATATTTTTTTCTTTTTGAATTTCTACACATAAATCATTGATTGTGCTTTCAAGTTTATTACTGATTAAATTTAACTCTTGTCCCAATTCACCCAGCTCGTCTTGACGCAAGCCATGATAATAGTGGTTAAATTTAAGATTGCCTATATTCCTTGCAACACGATGCAATTCTTTAATCGGACGGGTAATATTTGTCGATAATATGATCGATAAAATAACAGCAACAACACTAGCAATTATCAAGAGAATATTTAGAAAGGCTTGAAGGGTACTTATGGTATCCTCAATAGCTACAATAGGAATTTGCAAGGCCGCATACTTATCGCTTTCTAACTGATCAATGAAAATCAGCCATCTAGCACCTTCTACCGGGAAAGAGGTTTCATAAACCAACCCGACTTGATCTTTATAGACAATTTCTTTAATAATAATGCCTTCGCTATATTGAAGGCGCTTATTTTCATACACAACTTTATTTGTGCTTGTATCTAAAATCTGAATCTTTCCTTCAAATATATATCCTAAGTATTCAATACGATTTAGAGCTTCATCTTCACTATCACTGGTGTTATAGATTACATTAATCGAATTAGCAACTTCCTTCATACCCATAATTTTATTTCCATAATAATAGCGTTGAATAAAGTAATTAACACCTACACTAAAAACAAGTGCAATAATCACAATTAAAATCATAAACGAGCTTAATATACGAATACGTATAGATTTCATCTATTCCTCCTCAAAACGGTAACCGACACCTCGTACAGTGATGATTCGCTCCCCTTCATGTTCTAATTTTTTTCGCAATCGTTTTACAACAGTATCAACGGTTCGGTCATCTCCGACAAAATCATAGCCCCAAATTCGATTGAGTATCTGTTCACGAGATAGTGCCTGATTCCGATTGTTTAAAAAATAAATGAGTAGCTCATACTCTTTGGGACTCAATTCAATCGCTTGTTCATTAACCTCAACATGCATGCCTAAAAGATCAACCCTTAAGTCTCCAATTTGTACTTTATCTGTTACCGTTATTTTGCCACTTCGATGTAACAGTGCTTTGACTCTAGCCACAAGTTCTCTCGCCCGAAAGGGTTTTGCAATATAGTCATCTGCCCCTAATTCAAAACCAAAAACTGTATCTTCCTCACTGGTTCGCGCCGTTAACATCATCACCGGAACCTTACTCTCTTTGCGAATCAGTTTTAGCGCCATCCAACCATCCATTACCGGCATCATGACATCAAGAATAATCAAGTCAACGTCGTACTCTTCCTGCATTTCCAATGCTTCTTGACCATTGGTCGCTTCATAGACATCATACCCTTCATTAACTAGATATTTCTTAATTATTTTGCGAAGTTTCTCTTCATCTTCTGCAATTAAAATTCGATTTTCTAACATTTAATCACCTTCATTAATTTTTTATAAATATTACCATATTTATGTGGCAAAATGATGTTGAATTATGTTACAATGACCCTACCAAAAAAGTTGGAGGTATTATGAATACACTAAGAAAACATGGTATTTTAATTTTTATATTAACCTTTATTTGGTCAATTTTAAATGGGAATTTTCGATTATCCACGATTTTCGTTGGCGTTATTGTGTCCTTCATTACAATGTATATTTTAAATATTATTCAACCACATCAAAATGAACAATACAATTATAATACATCACCATTTCTCATTTTTTTGTTTTTATTACTCTTGTTTAAAAATATTTATGTTTCTGCATTTAAAACTATCATACATCTTATAAAGGGAGAAATCAATCCTCAGTTCGTCTCAACCGATACAACCACTAACCGCCTATGGCTACAATCTATTGTTGCCAATGCAATTACATTGACGCCGGGAACAGTTACTGTTCATATGGCGGATAATGCCTATACTATATTGTGGCTATATCCATTAACCATTCGTCAAAAAGATATTAAAAATCATATTTTCAAGGATTTTGAAGATCTCATCAAAAAGGGGGATCGGCATGCTTAATGTTTTTTTTGTAATCTTTTCACTTATGACAATCTACTATCTCTATCTTTTAATTAAGGGTCCTTCTGTATGGGATCGACTTCTTGCTTTAAATCTATTTTCTGTAACAATGATCATTGTTATGATTATATATGCCTTAATGAAAAACTTAGACTATCTATTAGATATCGCCATTGTTTATGCATTACTTGGCTTTATTGGTATTGTTTTTATGGCACGCTTTATTCAACGAAAGGGGAAAATCTAATGCTATTACACCAAATTATTGGCGGAATTTTTATAGGTATCGGGCTGATTTTCCAATTATTCGGAATATACGGTCTTCAACGCTACGAGCATTTTTATGTACGTTTATCAAGTTCTTCTCTCATCGATTCCGCCGGCTTAATTGCGATTTTTATCGGTCTTATTACTTATTCCGGCTGGTCCATCGCTTCGATGAAGATTGGATTTGTTCTTTTCTTAATGCTTTTGCTTAATCCTTTATCTAATCATATATTAGGACGTGGAGCTTATATGAGCAACTATCATCCTGAAAGGAGGAGCAAAAAATGATCCTTGATTTATTCTACATCTCACTTATTGTATTTGCAATCATTTCGATTCAAGCAACCGTACTTCGAAATGCGGTCATCTATTTGTCCGTCTTTTCACTAATTTGCTCCATCGTATATTTGCTTTTGGGCGCACCCGATGTTGCTATTGCAGAAGCTACTATTGGTTGTACCCTATCAACGATTTTGTATCTTGTCGCTTTAAAGAAATATCGTATCTTTACTGTATATTATAACTTTCATGTGAATGATGAAGCACATTTCGATGCTATGCAAGACGAAAAAGAAGAAATTCAAACGATTTTCGAGCATTTTTCCAATGCCCAAGAATTACAACTTGATCTTATTAACACCTCTGCTAGCTTCACAAAACTTAAACAAAGCGCTTCATATGACGTCATTCTTTTTCATAGCTCAAAAGGACTTTGGTTACACGGATTACGAAACAGTTATCAATATAACGGATTGTTGAACTTCTTCGAAAAAGAATGTTCCCGAGACTATCACGCAAAGTTCATCCATGAAGAGCTGGAATGGTCAGACGAAAGCCCGGATGAAGCGGAAGAGGAGGAATCAAATGATGCTACGTAGAAAGATGATTGCAGCTTGGGTGTTCTCTGTATTTCTCTTAATGGCTTCTATTGAAGTTCAACCGGTTTCTGTAACGAAAAACTTATATGATTATATTGCAACAAATTTCCAAGCGGATACGGGATCATTTAATGCCGTAACTGCCATATACTTAGATTATCGAATGTTTGATACTTTATTTGAAACATTGCTTTTATTAGTCAGCGTCATCGGAATTATTTATTTCTCACGACATAAGGGGGATTATTAATGCCAAAACATTCTATGTTATTAAAAGTAACCATGGGTGCAATCTACCCATTTATCATTGTTTTTGGAATATATATTATATTAAACGGACATTTATCTCCAGGTGGTGGGTTTCAAGGCGGTGCTATTCTTTCTTCCGTTTTTATCATTCAGTATTTTACGACATATGAAAAAACAATTAGTATAACGGCCTTAAATAAACTGGAGAAAATTCTATACCTCGTGCTCTTACTTTTTGCGACGATTTTTATTTTTGCATTCCGTGACAGCATTCCTTATTTTTTGAAACCATATTATCTTATTACGATGAATGTTCTGATCGGTATAAAAGTCGCTTGTGGTTTAAGCGTCGTCTTCTATCGGTTTGTACTTTTTGAAAGCAGGTGATTCTATGACAAGCGGATTTCTAGATGGTTCAATCATTGCAATTGCATTATTCGGGATTGGTATTTATGGCCTCTTAGCCCGTCGTAATATTATCAAAACAGTAATGTCCTTTGGTATTATTCAAGCTGCACTTATTCTCTTTTTTCTAAACATCAATTATGATGCAGCCGCTGAACCTCCGATTGGAGATGCTGCGCTGATGACGGACCCTTTTCCTCAAGCACTGATGATTACGGCAATCGTAATTGGTGTCGCTGTAACTGCTGTCGGACTGACCATGTTTATTAGTTTGTATCACCACTATGGTTCAACAAACTGGTCAAAAATCGTTCGCATGCGAAAGGAGGAAAATTAATGGCTTTATATTGGTTTGTTGTTCTTCCTCTTATGATTGCTTTGGTCTCTTATCTATCAAATTCACAGCGCACCAAAGTCACCGTATTGTTTATCCAAGTCGCCTTTTTTGTTCTTTCGATTATCAACTTTATTGATGTTCGTACAAACGGCACAAAACTTGAAGTCATTGGGGGATACGATATTGGCGTTGGTATTACATTAAAAGCCGACTTGTTTAGTAGTGTTATGGTTTCACTGACCATCTTTTTATTTTCTTGTATGTTATTATATAATTACAAGAAAAGCTATGTAAACCATTTGTTTTTATTTTTATTTATTGCATTACAGGGTTTGATTTCTGGGATATTTCTATCCAATGATTTATTCAACATCTATGTGATGATTGAAGTGTCCACAATTGTCGTAACCATTCTTATCGTATTTAAAAAAGATTCAAAGTCAATCTATGACGGGATTGTTTACCTCTTCACCAATCTTGCCTCCATGACTTTGTTTCTATTTGGTATCGGCTATATATATAAAATATTTGGGACGACTGATTTAACCTTGTTAAGCGAGCGGTTACCTCTCGTCGAAAACCCGCGCACGCTCATCCTACCCTTTGTCCTGATGATTACTGCCGTTGACCTTAAATCAGCAATCATGCCCCTTTTTAGCTGGTTGCCAAAAGCTCACGGAACCGCAAGCGCACCTTCGATTATCTCCGCAATCCTCTCCGGACTCTATGTCAAAGGTGGTGTATATCTTTTTATACGGATAACCAACTTATTTCAACCGGTTTTTGATGAAATGTTGATTTTTATGATCTTCGGATTTATGACGGCTGTCATTGGTTGGATTTTCGCATTGAGCCAAACCGATATAAAGCTCATTCTCGCATACAGCACGGTTAGTCAGATCGGTGTTATTGTGTTTGGCTTATCCTTAAACTCAACTTATGGATACTGGGGTGCCATCTATCATATTCTCAACCATGCCATCTTTAAATCGACGCTGTTTTTAACAGCAGGGATTATCGTTGATGAGTATCACACCCGAGATATCCGAGAAATTCGAGGGATCTTTAAACGCATGCCATATGTCTCCATCGCTTCGATATTTGCAATCTTCGGCATTACCGGTGCACCTTTATTTAACGGCAATTTTTCAAAAAATCTTATTCATGAAGGAATGAGTGATTCGCTCCTTTTTGAACTTGCTTTTTTCATCATCAACGTGGGAACCATTTTGATTTTTATAAAATATGCTCAAATGCTTCGCGGAGATTCGAAAGAACATTTTCATATTGGGTGGAATCAAAAGTTTGTTATTTTGCTTTTAGCTGCAACGTGTTTCTTAGGTGGAATATTGGGCCCCATCATTATGAGTGTTATGTTTGACTTTGAAGTCTACGTATCCGCATCAAGTTATCTCAGCAAGCTATTTATCTATTTATTCACCTTGCTCGTTGGCATCTTGTTTTATAAATATGTCTACCTGCAAATGCGTCTCTTTACAAAAATTCGCGAATTAGAGTTGACCTTTAATCAAGTTATTATGGCTATTGTTATCTTCTTTACCGGTTTTCTCTCAATGATGGTCTATCAATTTGGCTAGACACCCCCTCAACCTTAGGAAATAAAAGTAAAGGAGAAATAACTCATGGAATTACTTTTTAAAAAACGCAAACGAATTATTGATATAGTTCTTTTCATAGCATTGCTTATTTTTTTGTTTCTTGTACGATTAGATTTGAAAAGTGTACTTACACCTTTCATTTATGCTCTAATTTTGGCTTATGTTTTAAACCCATTAGTTTCTATAATCGAAAGAAAAACCTCTAGAATTCCTGCAATTCTTATAGTTTTTTTAGGTATTGCGTCTATAATGAGCGGTCTTTTTATGTCTTTTGTTCCTCGATTAGCTCAAGATATTTCTATATTTGCTACTGATATTCCTAGAATCATGGCAAATGCCGAAAATTATATTAATGACCTTCGCTCCGGTGAACTTATTATTCTCCCCGAATTCATGAATGATTTTATTGATTTTGAACAGGAGATTAATAAAGTCACACTAGTACTAAGAAATTCTTTATTCCAATTAACCGACGCATTAATCGCTTCAACCGGAACATTACTAAACTTAATAATGACACCAATAATCACTTTTTATTATTTAAAAGATAAAGAAATCATTATGCGTTCTCTTTTTTCCTCCTTTGACCATAATACACTTCTTCAAATAAAAACTATTGCAAAGGAAATCGACAAAGTTTTAGGTGGATTTATCAAAGGACAATTAATTGTCGCAGGTTTCGTCGGTATCCTAACAGGATTAGGATGTTACCTTATTGGCGTTCCTTATGCTTTAACTGTAGGTCTTGTTGCAGGTGTTACAAATATAATTCCTTATTTTGGCCCTTGGATTGGTGGAATCCTTCCTGTCGCGCTTGCTCTTGCCAGTAACCCAATTTCTGCTTTATGGGTTCTGATTTGGATTATCGTCGTTCAACAAATTGAATCAAGCTTTATTTCTCCTCAAGTACTGTCATATAGCGTAGGATTACACCCTTTGCTTGTTATGTTTTCGGTCCTTTTCTTTGGCCGTTTAATTGGCATTCCCGGAATGATCCTTGGAGTACCTATTACCGGAACAATTAAAGTTCTAGGGCGTTACCTCCTTGTCTATAAAAATGAGTATTTTGCTCGCTAGCCTTAGACAACCATTTTCCAATGGGATTGTCTTAGCCATTCTTGACACTGTTCATAATCCGGTTTGTATTTTCCAACTAATCTCCAAAAAGACCGGTCGTGATTTAAGTGAATCATATGACACATTTCATGAATAACCACATAATCTAAGACTTCCATGGGTGCCATGATGAGTTTCCAGTTAAAGGTCAACTGTCTTTGGCTATTGCACGTTCCCCATGTCTTCTTATTTGACGCAATTTTAGCCTCTCTTGGTTTAACTGAAAAATGTTGTTGATAGTTAGCAATTCTAGATTCAATCAACTTTTTACATTGCTGTTTATAAAATTTTGTGATGAGTTTTTTGATAAGATCTTCATCCTTGTATTGAACTGAAATCACAAATTTTTCCATATCAAATTGAACGCTAGATTGGCTTCGACTTTCATCGACGTCGATATACATGGGATATTCTTTCCCTAAAAATAAAAATGTCTCTCCATCTATATATTCTTTTTTTCGGAAACCTTTTGTTTTTTCTTGCATCTCTTTTGTTGTCTTAATAATCCATGTCCATTTGGCTTCAATCAAGTCTTCAATCTGGATCTTTGTCGCATTTTTCGGCACACGCACTTCAACATTTCCATAAACATCTATATATATACCTAATGTTTTTCTTTTTTTATAAATGACTTGAACATCAACGCTCTCTCCGTTTTTTGTGATTGTTTTTATCATGGTAACTCCTAAATCACTTTTTTTGACATTGTTAGGTGATATGCAATACGTTCACTACCGTCTTCAACATAGATTATCCCACACTTTTCAAATCCATTTTTCATGATTTGATGTTGCATGATTTTATTATCTCGGTGTGTATCAATTCGTATATTATCAATACGCTCACTGCAAAAATTAATGCATTGGCTAAAGACATCTTTGATTATCCCATCACTTGCAATACGATGAATCGTTCCATAGAGGTCTTCGTTTAGCCACTGTCCATCTTCAATATAATCATAGGTAGAATCACTGCCTATGATAAAGGCAAATACACAGCGTATACTTCCATTTAAATCGACACCAACAAAACATTCTTTTTTTTTAATATCGGATTCGATTAATGCCTTTGATGGATATAGATCTTTCCATTGAGACGGATTCCCGTTTTCTTTCATAAAGTCTCTTGCATAAGCGTATAACTCCATAATCGCTGCTAAATCACTCATTTTAGCCTGTCGTATATTCATAAAAATCTCCTTTTATCCTGTATTTCGATTTTTATTATACCATGGTTTTTTCATCGAAGAAACTTAAGCATTGGCTTTTCTTTACGAATAGGACTATATTCGATATAATATAGATAGCAACTTAATAACACGTTTTTTTAGAAAAGGTGATGTTATGAATACCGATAAATATAGTAAACCAAGTGATGATCTTCTTAAGAAAAAATTGACAAAAGAACAATATGATGTAACTCAAAATAATGCAACAGAAGCCCCCTTTAACAATGCCTACTTCGACAAGGATGAACCGGGTATCTATGTGGATATTGTCACCGGAGAGCCTTTGTTTACTTCTCTAGACAAATATGACTCCGGCTGTGGTTGGCCAAGTTTTACCAAGCCAATCGACCCCGAAGTCATTGAAGAAAATACCGATATTAGTTCGCATATGCGACGCATTGAAGTCCGTTCACGCATTGGTGATAGTCATTTAGGTCATGTTTTTGATGATGGTCCAATGGATCAAGGGGGGCTTCGTTATTGTATCAACAGTGCCTCTTTACGTTTTATCCCATTGGAGGATTTAAAAGAAGAAGGCTATGGTGAATGGTTAAGTTTGTTTAAAGATTTTTCTTATTGACCTTTTCCTTTACCATTTCCCCGATTTTGTTGACTTTGTCCCTGATTCTCTTTTTGGCTATTGCCTGGATTCGGGGACTTTTCTTTTTTTTCTTTTTTTTCATTCTTTTCATTTTTTTCTTTCGCTTCTCTCACAGCGTCTTTAAGGGCGTTCTTATCTATGACCTTTCCATTTTCTTTAAAGACTTCTTTTTGTTCTTCTTTTGAAAAATAATCTTTTACTGTCATTTCTTTTTTTATGCCTGAAACGTACAATCCAACCGGAATTTTTTTTAGTTCAGCTTCTTTGAGCTGTTCTTTTGTCGCTGTCGTAACGGCAAAATTCACTTTTCCCACAATAGCACTATTTTGAACTTTTTCACGTAGCTCATTTACTTTTGACGTATTTGCTTTTAAATCAGCGGCATAGCTTTCTTCATCTACTTCTGACTGATCATCTGCCATAATTATTGTAACAAGAACATAATTCGCAGCTTCATCCGTTGTATCAATAAAGCCTGCTTCATCTGCAAGATATACAATATGTTCAATTGCCTCTTCTATATTTAATCCAACCACACTGGATACATCTATAGTTTTTGCATCATCATTCATCGACCTGACTTTAACCACAGTATCATTGACATCTGCCATCAGCTGGAAACTCGGATTAATATCAACTGCAATAATTGTTGTGATTTTAACTCCCTGCTCAGTTGATTCTATATTCTCACTAACCAAGTTTTGCTCTGGGTCTGTATACAACGTTGACTGTAAAATCAATCCCATTATTAACACAAAGACAATACTTGCAGCTACAAAATATTTTCTGTAACTTTTTGAATAGGAGGCTATTTGAGGATTAAAAATAAGATCTTTTTCAGTATACATTATTTTTAAACCAATATCCGCTTTTTCACGTCGTGCAATCCGCTCATAGTCACCTTGGTCGGTCATTACAATAATATGATCCTGAGTTAATTTTACAACAAGACCTTTTTTGATCATTTTCAACACCTCTATTATTCAATCCATTCCAGAATCCGGCTAAATTTTTCTTTTACAATAATCATAACTGATGTAATTGTTATCTTGCTCCGTTTTACTATAACAAGGCTGACTTTAAAGCGTCTTGAGATTTGTGTGACAGGAAGCCTCTTTTTTGTATATAAATGGGTCATTAAATCCTCTTGCTCTGCGGCTTGTAAGCCAATTTTTTTTGCTCTTTTTTGCGTATCAGCATGCTTTGGTGAACGATCGGCAAGCTGTTCAAAGGACAATCCAAAGCTATTAAGCACCTTTTCAAAATCTTCGATTTCTTTTCGAAGAAGAACTTTTTCGTCAAAGTTTTCTTCAATCACTGTGTCTTCACGTAGATTTGTCGTGTACTCGTATTTTTGTTGGGACCAGTAGTCTTTGATCCGACTTTGAATAACGAGGCGAGCGAAGCTCAAGAAGTCTCCGCGCGCCTCGTTATATTTTTCTAGAGCTTCATAAAATGCCATAAGTCCAATAGAAAACTCGTCATCATTATCCACATCTACATAGCTTTTTTTCAAAGCAGTAATGACGTTCAGAACAAAGGGTTGATAATCTTCAATCAACCGATTCATTTGTTCTTTATTGTCCGTAGATTTTATTTGTATAATTTTATTATCGAGTTCTGTACGCATTTGCTTCACCCTAGGTATTTATAATTAATTTCTTAGCTTATTCTTAGTTTACTTCAATATCTAAATAGCTGACATACATTAAATCATCTATTTCGAACACAAATTGAAATTCATAATCGCCTTTGTCTAAATCATTCAGATAACTCTCTATAATACTAACTTCATCTCCATCATTACTTACATCATAATCTTCATCTTCGTCGAGACCGGAAATATTTATAAATTCCCAGCTGTTGAGTTCTAATTCAACTACTAAGTTTCCATATGCATCTGCATAGTCACTCTCTTCAAATGCTCCTTCATTAAATTGAATTCTTTCTTGACTAAGTTCAGGTAATTGGTCAAGATATCCAAGGGTTAACTCAAATTCTATTGTCACTTCTTCATCTTCTTGATTTTCAAAAACAAATTCAAATACATGCTCTTCTGAATCAAGCACTTCAATAAAATCTTTTAGAAGCCTAACGGTTATCGCACTTCCTGTTGTACTTGTATAGTCAACATCCTCTTTAAGCACTTCATTACCTAACTTGATGCCTTTAAATGCATGGTCATTTAAGGTGACAACAACAACTACATCTTCTGGCTTCTGTATTTCTTCTTTGTCAGGATCTAACTCCGGTAAATCCGTCTCATCGTCAATATCAATTTCTTTTGTATCTTCATTGTAGCTTACGCGAAGACCAAATGCTTCTGCAATAAAACGTATTGGGACATATGCTCTATTATTAATCAAACCAGGGGATACGTCAATAGCAACCAATTGCTTATCTGACATCATCGCTTCAAGATCTTCATAAAAGTCGTCCGCTTCATCTGCGTCAAATTCTTTGACCAAAGCTAATAGATCGTCAAAATCTTCATCTTCGTCATCAAACATATAGGTTTTTCCATCATCACTATCAATATCTGTTTCCAAGTCAAAAATAATTACCATATCTTCATCCGGACTAATAATGACTGCATATGGGTTAAACCATAAAACTTCACAACCTAAAGCTTCTGTTATGGCACGTACCGGTATCAATGTTCTGTTTTGCTTAAGTACCGGTGGTTGTTCCGACTCAATCCACATGTTACGTACACGTATTTTACTCTCAGCAAAATTCATGTATCCTTCCATTTTTTTCAATTGTCCCGGCGCATGTTCACGCCCGCGTCCAACACCTTGAGGTTTTGCATAGGCAACTTGCGATAGTACTAATGCAAAGATCATAACCAGTGATAATACCTTTAAAATTCTGCTTTTCATTTGTTCCACTCTCCATTTCGTTGATTTTGTTCTTTTATTCTGTTGCACTATACTATACGCGAGTTTTTGATTTTTTTGATACCTTTTTTGAAATTAATTTTGAATATTATATTTTATATCACCTACATTTAAGGTAATGTAGGTAAAATCACCATCTTCATAATGCCAAATGGCCTCACCGTATTGAGGAAGATTGAGTCCATTGACGGTATGATATTTTGAAATAGGTGTAGACCATGGAATATTATTACTCACACCATCTTTTTCTAAGGCTAATCGATCATTGGATATAAAATTAACGATTCGTCCTTGTTCGTCAAAAATCAGTCTTGCTTGAACTGTTACACCTCTGTGGGTAAAAGTCGCATTCACATGATTATCATCAACAACTTCCCATTGAATATCGGCATAAATCAGTGTCTGCGGCGCTAACAAAACCATGTCATTAAAAAAAGTAACTGTTTCTGCTTGTCGCATCTTTTCACCCTCTTCATCCACGACCGTAAACACATCTAAGACTTTGATTTTCATACGCGCATCATCTTCATTAAAATGATGTAGACCTGAAATTTTTATTTTTTTCATGATGACATCCATGTAAAAGAGCCGAATTCCTTGATTTTGAAATGTCGTTTGTTCCGCCGTATAGGGTAAAAAGTCAGCCCCTCGTTCCATTTTCATGTTTCCATCTAAGGTCACACGAAAGTTCTTAACTTTTTCAGTACCCACAACACCCACATAATTTAAATAGCGCTGTATCGGCTCTGGAAGTTCTTTTATGTCATCTTTTGTTATTCGGTCTGATTTCTCTTCAGATTCTTTTTTTATTCCCTCTTTTACAAGATTTAGATATTTTTTCTTTGTCAGATTAAGTAATGCTATAGTCCCAATAATGATTATACTCATTAGTAGAATTAATCCTATTATTTTAATACTCGTTTTCACTCTTGACCTCCTCATTATCATCGAATAAGCGAATGTTTGCATCCATTTGTTCCATTGTGTTTTGCATCCCCTGCATTTGTTCTATGGGTACATCTAGAAACATCTTGTTTAACATGAAAACGTCTGTTTCATCTCTTTGCTTCCAATAGTCTATTGCCTTTGGCGTAAATCGAAGGCGCTTAAAGCGTGCATCCATTTCATCCGTATATATTTCAACATAGCCATTCTTTTCTAGTTTTAGTGCCAATTGTTTTACATTTTGACGACTTGTTCCAAACCGTTCGCTAATTTCAGAAAATCCCGGATCTTTTTCAAATGATCCTAGAACAATCATCAAAAATAATTGCTTTGCTGTTAAATTGTCCGATTTTAACTGATGGTCCAATAACACCTGTAACTTATTTGACAGTTGAAAAACACGTGCCAGAACTTCTTTTTCGATTTCCATTCGTTCACTATCCATCTTATACCTCCATTACGTAATATATTACTCTTTATTAAGTAATATATTACGTAATCAGAAAAATGTCAATACCTTTATGGAGAAAAGGTATTGACATTTCTAACTATTGAATGCGTTTCCATGTAATTTGACTTGATACTTTCCCTATCGTTGTAACTGTTGAGCGATTCCATATGAATGTAAAATCATTGTTTTCATCAACATATCGATATTCTCCAATATCTCCGTATAACCTAAAATATAACCCTTGATCATCTAAGGAATTACTGATTCTTTCTGGAATAAGCTCTTCCATTTTAGTGACGATGGCTTTTCCCTCCGGAACGTATACAAAAACATCTTTTATGGAAATATTTTTTAATTGTATTTTATTTGATACTTTTTCTTCTGTAAACAGATTATAATAGCTTCCTTCTGGTATGATAACTTCTCTTACTTCTTGGTGTTGTTGGAGAATAGGAATAACCAGTAAATCTCCAAAAAGATATTGTTCTTCCGGAAAATCTCCATCATAATCGATGTTCATGTGCTTCATCACTGTTGACTTTTGTTGAAGTGCTTTTAAGTATTCACAATAAATATAGGGCAATAAATTCATTCGCAACTTATATAATTGACGAATATCGTCTAAGAGCGCTTTATCGCCTTCCCCCATATTCCAAGGCGTTCGTTCATTATTAAATGCTCTTATGGGATCAACCGCAGAAAACTGTCCTCCTACTGGTTCCGAATGCACTTGCATAATTGGCGAAAAAACAGCTAATTGATTAGACCGATAATAGAGCTCTTTTGACGGTAACTCTCCTGAAAATCCACCAATATCAAATCCCCAATGTATCTGACCACATAAACTTGCATTTATTCCTGCTCTATAGATTGCCTTAAGCTCTTCAAATGTTGACTTCTGATCTCCTGCCCATTGCAGTGAATATTTTTGTTGCGAAATATATCCTGCTCGACTAAATGCAACCCCATCATCGCCTAGAAAATCCGAATATGCTTTGACATATTCTAGTGCATAATTATTTTTTAGTTGTTCCATTGTTTCACAATCATGATTGATGACTTCACTATATATGAACTCACCTCCATCCGTTTTAAATCCGTCAACACCTATATCTAACAGATATTGTCGGTTACTAAACCACCACTCTAAGGTATCCGGATTTGAAAAATCAGGTATCATTGAACCGTTAAACCAATGTCCTTCAGGGATAATGTATGGTTTGTCTTTTGTCCATACCACTAATCTATTGTTTTGCACATAGGCCCATTCCTTTGCATGTCTTGAATTAAATGGTTCTTCTTCAGGTATGAATTTTACAACCGGACATTGCCATAGCAATAATTTTATACCATCATCATGAAGCTCTTGAACCATTTGTTTCGGATTCGGCCAGGGACTATTTTCATAGGAAAAGTCTTCATAGCTTAGCACCTTCTTGTCTGGATAGGTCGCACCATTAAAAATGTAAAACGTGGCCTCATCGGACCATTGTTCTAAAACCAAGGCGGTTACAGGGATGTTCAATGCCTTTATCTTATTACGAATATCCGAAACAATTGCTTGAGAATTCCAACGATGTGCTGAAATCCATGGACCAAAAATCCATTTAGGTGCTTTTTTTGTATCGCCTGTTAGCTCAATAAAATCTTCAATGCATTCCTTATAGTCTCCTTTAAATATAAAAAGTTTATCATGCTTTGGATCAAAGTTCTTGATATAAATTGCGTCAAGAAATTGGAAAAAAACTTCATTTTTTGAATACACAAAGATACCATATCCATTATCTATCATGAAAAAAGGTAATGGAAAATAGGTTTTTTCCCCTTGATTGCAAAATTGCTCTTCCACAACATTATTGACCGTCTGGCCTTTATGATTAATCGTATTATATCTTTCTCCAAGACCGTATACCTTATCATATTTACACTCAATGTATATTTCTTCATTTGATGTTATTATATTAATTTCCTGATTATTGTATGTATTGCTCATTTTTAGATTTATTGTTTTTATAAGCATCGGGTACCTCCTTTCGTATTTTTTTGACTACATCGACATACTCTGCACAAATATATTCGGCATTCGCCCACATCAAAGGATTAATAAAACTCTTCTCTTCATTACGCGCATCAACCGCTTCTGGTAACAAGCCATATGCATTTTTGTGTTCTTCTAACCACTGCATGATGTGATGATAGAGCTTCGTATCCTCTAAAATATATGCATTTTGAGCTGCAAAAGCCGTATTGAAAATCCAAGGACCATCATGGTATTGTTGCTCACTATATCCATATCCATATTTGAAGTAAGTGGCTATTTGAGATAGCGTATAAAAGTTCTGGATGTATTTTTTGTCCATCGGATACCCCAAACTTGCTCCAAAAAGTTGTGGCGTGTCATAGCGTTTAACGATTTTATCATCATAGTCAACATACCCATATGCAAAATAGTTTTCCTCCATATATGTATCATTAATGGATTCAATTAAACCTTCAATTTTACTTTTTAGAGCAGGTAAGAACATATCATATTCATTCGTCTTCTGCTTGTGTATTACTTCTACTAAGCCGATTAACCCTCCAGCAATAAAAATATTCGTTGACGTAATATAGGCCGGGCCATAAACCCCTTCATTGACTCCGCCTTCGGGTCCATAAAGTCCATGTTTCTTTGAGACGCTTTCAAGGATGTTTACTTCTTGAAGCAACTCGGGAATAGATATCAACAGATGTTGTGTTAAGTGATAATAATCAGATACAACCCGCAACAAATATCCAATAAAATCAATTTGAGAAAACACATTATTATTCGCGCCTTCATCCGGAATAAGTCTTGCATTATATCTCTGATAAATTTCATGATTCGATTTTCTAGGTAACTGATGGACGCATTCAATAATTTCTTTACACTCTGCATAGTAGCCACTATATAAAAATGCTCTGGCGGCATGCAATGCATCTCGAACATAAAAGCTGACATTATTGCTTGCAAAGTAATGTCCTGTTAAATCCGCAGGAACAAAACCTCCCATATTCATTGCTTTTAGCGCAATCAAATTCGTTATAGAGTTTTTTACAATTTCATGATAGGATGATTTCAACCATTGATCCCAGTATTTTTTTCCATCATTTTCTATTTGACTAAAATCAACAGTACTTTTTCTTGTTGCAATATTCCATTTGAAGATATATGTTTCTTGAGGTTTTAACTGCATCTTCTTCGTTAAAGATATGGAAATAGGACCTTCACTCTTCATGACTCCTTCTGTAAAGATGTTATCTTCATATAAAAGATTTTGAATTCCTCGATACATAAATCCACTTGGAGATTCTTTTGATGCACGACAGATGCGATCTTCTTCTGTTTCTATGTATAACGTCTGCCCCTGACTCATTAATGAAATATGTTCATTGTCTTTCGTCAATACAAACTGCCTCTTTGTTGTGACAATTAAACTCGAAACTTCAATATCCAGAAGTTCAGCACTTGTATTTTTAATCTCACATTCAAATATTAGGGCATAATCATTAGGACAATATACACGATCTTTTTTATCAAATCGCTCGTAATTAAACTCATCAACAAATATATATCCATGTTCACAATAACTTTTTGCACTTTTAATTTTTTGAGGATGTCCCATAATGGGTTTTATTTGATCACCGTAATAGCAACACTTATTTTCCTTCACAACTGATAGTGCAGAATAAATATAGTCATTTTCATAATTATCTATATATAGATGTTGTAAACCCAGGGATTTTTGGTCATGTATTGTCTCATTAAGTCCATACAGTCCGACCAACTTTCCGTTACCTATGTATGTGAGTCCCGGATATCGCATTATTTTATTCCTCCTTCTTGAATTCCACGGATAAAGTATTTTTGTGCAAAGGTATATACAAGCAAGATAGGAACTAGAGAAATCAATGCGCCTGCCATTAAGGTGTTATATTCTGTTGCGTATTGTGAATTCATCTTACTGAGAATAACAGGTAAGGTCATCTTATTCGGATCCGTTAAAATAATGAGTGGCCAAAAATAATCATTCCAATAATTCATAAAGTTAATAACAAATAATGTCGTTAATGGTATGATGCTCATAGGTACAATGATTTTAATAAATATCTTCACAAAATTCGCACCATCCAATACGGCCGCTTCAATATAAGCATTTGGAATATTTGTCATATGTTGTTTTAGTAAAAACACCGCAAACACATTAAAGATTGACGGAGCTATGACTCCAAGATAGGTGTTCGTCAATTGAAATTTTGTTAAAATAATAAACATCGGAATTCCCGTTACTTGAATAGGAATCATAAGACTTGCCAAAAAGAGGGTAAATAAAATCTTTTTATATTTAAATTCGAATTTCGCAAAGATAAAGGCAGCCATACTTGAGGAAATTAATGTTATTAGCGTCGAAAAAATAGTAATAAATATACTATTACCTAGAGATTTTAAAAAGGGAATCTTTGTAAATATTTTTATGTACGCTTCAAAAGACACTTCTTTCGGAATCCATTCAATTGGAATCGCCATTAAGGCTCCGCTGTTTTTTAGCGAAGTGGATATCATCCAAAAAAACGGTATTAAACTTATCGTCGTAAATAAAAGCAAAAACAAAATAATGGAAAAGCTTCTCAATTTTAATTTTCTATTCATAATACACCCACTTTTTCTGTAGCTTCATTTGAATCAATGTAATCACCATAATAATTATAAATAATAACAGTGCTAGTGCCGCTGCATACCCCATTTGATAATATTTGAATCCATAGGTGTAGATTCGTTCTACCATAACTTGCGTTGACCCTAAGGGTCCTCCCTGAGTCATGACCATAACCTGTGGGAACAATTGGAAAGAATTAATAATGGCTGTAACCAACACAAAAAACAAAGTTGGGGTAACCATGGGAAATGTAATATATCTAAAAACGTTTAGTCGATTTGCTCCATCAACTTTTGAAGCTTCAATAATTGAATGGTTTATATTTCTTAATCCTCCGAAAATAATGAGTGAAAAAAAGCCTATATCTTTCCAAACACTCACTAATGCAATAGATACAATCGCCCACTTTGGATCGGTTAGCCACCCTGGACCGGTTATTCCTAATAGTTTCAAGAAGTTATTGACCAAACCATATTGTGAACTCAGTACCGTTCTCCAAATCATCGCACCTGCAACCCAAGAGGTTAATACAGGTATGAATAGCAGAACCCTAAAAAAACTAACTGCTTTAACATCTGTATTAAATAAGCTGGCAATGAGCATTGAGGTAAGTAGCATGAGCGGAATATAAATAATAATGTATTTTAATGTATTCCCAAGAACTTGATAAAATTCCTTTGTCGAAAATATTTTTAGGTAATTACTCATTCCGACGATTTCAGGTTTACCACTAATCACATCCCATGAACTAAATCCTAAATAAACAGTAGATATCATAGGTATCAGCGAAAATACAACATATCCTATAACACTCGGTATTAAGAATAGTACAATCCACTTTTTATTTCTTATTAATAATAACTTCATTTTTACCTCCTGTTATGAAGAAAGTGTTTTCAAGGCTCTTCAAAATCAAAGAGCCTTGGAATTATCACTTAATATTGCCCAGAAATCTCTTCCTGTGCTTGATCTAATGCTTCTTGAGGTGTCAAAATTCCCATAACCGCTTGTTCTAAATAGTCGTTTAACGTGTCTGCAATTGCGTTAAAGTTTTCTAAAGAAGGCGCCATGACCAAATAATCTAAAGAGTCAATAACAGCCTGCTTGTTTTCAGGAGGTGTTATAGCTAAATATGCATTGGTCACTTCATCGGTTAAGGCGACAGGAAGATCCCAATTCGCTTCAAGACGTATCGCTGCTGCTTCCGCACTTCCAGAAATGAATGTTGCAAATTTTATGGCCGCTTCTTTTTTCTCTGTACTTTCACTAACCACAATTGCATCTGAAAAGAAATGCGTTGCTTTTTCCTTGATTCCAGGTTCAACAACGATGTCCCATGCAAAGTCAGCATTTTCAGTGAAATCTGAGAAAGCCCATATTCCTGTAACAAGCATTCCAAGTCGGCCTGATTTGAAGAGGTCCCAATCACCCATTCCACCCATTTGATCTGCATTTGGAGTCACATTATATTCATTGATTCTGTCAATCATCATCTCTAATGCTTCTACATTCTCTGGTGAGTTAATAGTAAATTCTGATTGGTCCGGATTCATCATACTTCCACCATTTTGAACAACTGTTTTATAAAACTCCCATGTTTGAATGGGTCGATAAACCCCGAAATAATTCTCACCCAATGCACGAATTTTTTTAGCCGCTTCTAACTCCTCTTCCCACGTCCAGTCATTTGTCGGATAGTCAACTCCGGCTTGATCAAATAAATCCTTGTTATAAATCATAACAACATTGGAAAATTTTGTTGGCAATCCATATTGAACGCCATCAATAGCAAAGGCTTCAAGGGTTGTCGGATGAATATTGGTGGTGTCAACTCCTTCAATTTTTGCAATGACACTCTTATTGGCATATGCTCTAAAATTTTCAATATTAAGTTCAAACACATCTGGTGTTGTCCCGCCGGCTATGGATGTTGCCAATTGTTGAAAATAATCATCAAATCCATAGGTCCTTACATCTACTTTTATGTTTTGATTTTCTGCTTCAAAGGCTTCCACCATTTCTCCAAGAACTTCTTCATTGGCTCCGGATGATGAATAATTCATAAATGTGATCTCAACCATTTCTTGCGTGTCTTGTCCCCCAGCATCTTCATTAGTACCGGTGTTATCGACTTCTGCTTGACCGTCTTCATCTGCGGGCATCTGCGTTTCACCTGCACAGCTTGATAAAATAAACATAAATGCAAACAATACCACAAAAACAACTTTCATTTTTTTCATAAACTTCTTCTCCTTTTATTATAACTTATATTTTAATTAAGGCTATATACAATTGCTTCATAAGGCCTTAATAAGTTACCTTGTCTTGCTTGTTGATAGTTGGTCAATATAACCTTTTTTCCTCTTATGGAAAACTCAACCGGATATGGTCGAAAATTACAGATTACCACTAAACCGTCTTTAGTATATTCTCGTTTATATGCAAATACGTCGGGATGTTTTGGGTCAATAAGTTCAAAATCACCTTCTCTAAGAATGTCTTTATAAGGAGCTTTTTTACGGAGTTCAATAAGTTTTCTGTAGTAGGAAAGAACGGAGTTTTCATCAGCACGTTGGCTTTTGACATTAATCTTGGGATAATTAGGATTAACATCAATCCAAGGCGCTGCATCCGAAAACCCTGCATAGGGTCCGTCGTCCCACTGCATAGGAGTTCTAGCATTGTCTCTGCCAATATGGCGAATCGCATCCATGATTACTTCCATGCTATAGCCTTTTGCTATTCTGTCATTATACATATTTATGGTCTCAATATCACGATAGGCGTCAATCGTTTTAAACGGTACATTGGTCATACCAAGTTCTTCTCCTTGATAGATATAGGGAGTACCTTGCATACAATGAAGGAGTGTCCCAAGCATCTTGGCTGATTCACTGCGATAGTCTCCATCATCGCCCCAACGTGAGACAATTCGCGGCAAGTCATGATTACACCAGAATAAGGCGTCCCATCCTTTTTGGTATAATCCTTGTTGGCGCTCTTCAAAGTTTGTCTTTAAGTCAATCAAATCAAGTTCTTTATAATCCCATTTCTCAGTCCCTGCCTGGTCCAGCAGAATGTGAGAAAAGTTAAAGATCATCGAAAGCTCCGACCCGTCTAGATTGGAATAACGAATCGCTTTTTCTGTATCCGCTCCCCATGTCTCACCGACGGTCATCACATCGTAGTTACTAAACGTTTGGCTTGTCATTTCCTGAATATAATCGTGAAGCAAGGGTCCGTCTGTTATGATTTTATTATCAATATCTTTAGCAACATAGTCGATAACATCTAAGCGAAAACCACCTATCCCTTTTTCAAGCCACCAGTTTATCATTTTGTATAGCTCTAAGCGAACTTCTTTGTTATGCCAATTCAAATCTGCTTGAGACTCTGCAAACATATGCAGATAATATTCATTGATATCTTCATTCAATGTCCATGCACTACCTAGGAAAACTGACTGCAAATCATTTGGAACATGACCTTCGTTCTCTCTAAAATAATAAAAATCATGATATTTTGACTTTGGCTCTTCGATAGCCTTGATAAACCACTCATGCGCTGTTGATGTATGATTGGCTACCAAATCCATAATTATTTTTATGTTTCGTTCACTTGCTTCTTTAATAAGTCGCTCCATGTCCTGCATCGTTCCAAACTCTTTCATAATGGCGTAATAATCACTAATATCATAACCATTATCATCATTGGGAGATTCATAAACCGGCGATAGCCATATTACATCAGCTCCCAGATACTGAATGTAATCTAGTTTGGAAATAATTCCTTGAATATCTCCGATACCATCACCGTTGCTGTCTTTAAAACTTCTCGGATATACTTGATATACAACTGCTTCTTGCCACCATTTCATGTTTTCTTCTCCTTGGTTTAACGTTATACTTTTTTCTTAAAAAAAAATCACTTTACTGATTCTTTTTTTTGTAAACTCACCGGTAATACCACCCGTTCTCTAAATTCTCTGTTCTCTCTGACTTTTAATATTAAGTCCACTGCTTCCCGTCCCTTTTCCTGAATATTCTGTTTAATGGTTGTCAGCTTTGGGCTACTAAGCTCTGTTACAAACAAGCCGTCAAATCCAATCACAGAAACGTCCTTGGGAACATGAATACCTCTTTTTTTCAAGCCTTCAATAATACCAAATGCCAACATATCCGATGAAGCGAAGACACTGTCAATCTTATTGTTCATGATGCTTTCGGCAATCTGTAAACCGTATTCATAAGATGGATATCCTTGAAAAACATTTTCCGGCTCAATGCTAATCTGGTGTTTCTTCAGAAAGGTTGAAAATCCATTAAAACGCTCTTGTGATACGCCTTTTTCAGCAATATTTGTACAGACAACCCCAAAAGTTTTCCCACCACTTTGGAACAAATGTTTTGCCGCAAGCCGGCCTCCCTCTTTGTCATCACTAACGACTGCGCAGTGGCTTTCCTGTTCATTTACATAGGAATCAACCATCACGAGAGGAATATCAATGTGCGCTAAGTTCAAATCGAATTGCCGTTGATCCGTTCCTAAGACAATAACTCCATCTGCATTCCATACTTTCAAGGAATGATGATACTCTTCATCTTCTGATACAAAGCGGAGCATCATATAGCATCCATTTTTCCTTAGATTGTACTCGATACTATTAATAAACTCCCCATAAAAAGGGTTTTTCATTGCATAATCTTTATCCGGATCGTCTTCTAATGTCTGCGGAATAATCAATACAATGATATTCGAATGCTTAGCAACGAGGGATCTTGCCGACATATTCGGCACATAATTCAGTTCTTTAATAATCTTTTCCACTTTATCAATCGTCTTCTTGGACACTTTGCTATGCTTCTTATTAATAACATTGGACACTGTCATAGGACTTACCCCCGACAGCTTCGCTATCTCTTTAATTGTCGCCATATCTGTTCACTTCCATCATTTGGTTTAACGTTATACCTATATATTACAACTATTTTTTCCCTTTGTCAATAACTTTAATTCAAAACTTTTATCAGTGCACCTTCTTTAATCTTATTACCCAGCTTCTATACATGAATTTGTAAACTCTTTGTATTTCTCTTCTTTTTTCAAAAAATCAAAGTTGTAGCACATACTTATCTCCCTTTTGTCCATCTTAAATTGTAATCACTATTCAAACAATTACTTAATTTATGAATAGTATTTCTGTTTTGGACTTGTCGGTTTATCTGGAATTGTCAATTTCAAAACACCTTCATCAACCAGTGGCTTTAAAATTGTATTGGTGAAATGCTCGCGACTATTCATTTGCAGCAATTCTTGAATTTCGCTTCTAGATCTTGGTGTCTTACAATATTTCAAAACCAACTCTCTACGATTATCATCTTGTCCTGTGGCTTGCCCTGTGGCTTGTCCTGTGGCTTGCCCTGTAATAACTTCCTCATTTATATCAATCGTAATTCTAAAGACATCGCTTTCAATTAATTTCGGATCATTCCCGAAATAACTCATGCAATATTTATATAGATTACGCACCCCAGAACCTAATTCATCAATTAAACCCATCTCTTTAAATACACCTGCTATAATCGGATTTTTAGGATACGGTGAAAAACTATTCGGATCTATTTGACCGTATCCGTGAGGTTTATTCGCATTTTCTGCTAGAATCGTATCTCCAATAACCAACTTAGATGGATATGCATCCGAATATTCTCTATGAATCAACAGGTTAGTAATGATTTCTCTAAATATAATATCTCGGATACTTATTCTTGTTGATCCTTCCAAGTAGAACTTATCCGGTAAATGCTTGTGTACAAATGCAATCAACCTGTCGAAGCTTTCAATTAGATTTGTTCTGATATCATCTCTATCATCATATCTATCAATATTATCTTTTCTGAGAATAGCATCCACTTTATAATATGGTAAAACAGACTTAATCACCTCGTCTTTTCCAAACATAAGTACTGCAGCCAATGTGAATCCTTCTTCACCGGTCGAATAATCTTTCAGATGCATCCCTGCACTTTTAAGAAGTTCAGTATCCTCCATATCCTTCCATGGGTGATTAGCTCTTTCAATAACAGCTCTTTTTCTTACCTTTTCGATGAGATCAGTTCTCAAATCGGCTAAGTCAATGTAGGGAAAAACTCGATTCTCCGTATATTGCTTTTGCTTTCTTGTAAACATTCTTGCAACAAGCTCGGTATTATGGGTTATATTCAAATCTCCGTCTTCATTTCTATCAAAGATCTTACCTTTTGCCCGATGTACCTGTGAACTTTCCGGAACCAAGATATGTAAAATCATCTTTCCTTCTATTTCATACTCACTAATTCCCAAATAACAAGGGGGGTTGAACTTATTTGGATTATTAAGTGAAGTCACAAAATCTTTCTTTATTTGAGCAATTTTATCTGGATTGACACCAACTAAAGTTCCATCATCCGCTACTCCAAGGAATATATCTCCACCAGATCTGTTTAAAAAAGCGCATACTGTATCATATACATCCTTGTTTATTTCATTTTTGCTTTCTTTAAATTCAATCTGTATGCCTTCACCTTGATGTATCTTATTCAAAATGTTTGTCATTTTTCATCACCTCCGGTTCATAGTAGCTCGAATGCTAATATATATTTACACTTCTTGTATATGTTTATAGATTAAAGCATTCTTTTCTGATGACCACAATCCGTATTTTTCATTAAAACTCCTAAGCAAACGTTCTCCTATATGAATGTCATTGGTTTCACAGTAGTTTTTAAATTTCTTTATTATGGCCAAATAAGTATCTCTACTGTCTTTTACTAACATATGACATCTCTTTCTCCAATCTTGATTTGTAATCCATCCACTATATAAATCATTTAACTCAGGCACAATATTCCTTTATCAAATTCATCTATCAAGACAATATTTGTTTCTCTTTCTAGCAAATCTCTAGCTAAACAGTTTTTAGAGTGTTCTGAACCAAAAACATAATTATACGCCTCTTGATTTTGCAACATTGAGAATTGAATCCTCATTAACGCACCGCCAAAAGATTTATTAATTTCTTTTGCAGCTTCGGTCTTCCCAATTCCAGATGGACCCAATAGAAGTAAAACAATTGGTTTATCATCTGTTTTATTACATCCTTTGTAAAGGCCTGTTACCAATGCTTTTTTTCCCTTGTCCTGTCCTATAATATTTTCACATAATTTCACATTCATATTTTTTAATAAGTCTCTATTTATTTTTTCAAAAGTAATAGAACTTTCAATAATTTTTTCAGGATCATAAAAGCTTCGTATTGATCTCAAAATAGTGTTTGGTGGATTTTGAAGAAAAACGTACTTAATATCATATATACTTTTTCTAAGTGAATCCCTCATTATAGCATTCGGTCTTAACTTTGCATTATAGTTTTGTATAACTTCCATAAAAGGTGTTATATCATCCATTTCACTAATATAATTGTTAATGAACTCGTTAAAACCTCTATTTCTTAGAATGCTGTAAATCATTGGTATCAATAAGTTGAAAATTAAGCCATATTTCTTACTCCCACGCAAAATGCAGATGGTAAGAATGTATCGATAAAATGTGTAAACACTTAAGGCGTTGTTTTTTTTAGTCCTTGTTAGGAAATTACTTTAATTCGCATCGAGCTAGGACAATTTCTTTGATGTCAAGTTCATGCCCGTATTTATCAAACCAGCCGTTCTTTTCTGATATAAAAGAAAAAATATTTATTGTCGGTTCTCGGTCTTGGTCAAGGCAATTCGTTACAACAGACAACCGGTAGTGCTCCATGTTCTCACACATCTTCTCGTATTCGTTTCGGGACAGCATTACAGAGATATATGACTGCGAAAGTCCCTTCACTTCAACTAAAAGTTTGACATTCCCATTGGTGAATTCCAAATCCCATCCACAATTCTCTGATTCGACGGATTTACATAGATAATCAAGCTCTTCGAAATACTCTCTCGTTCGTTTAATTGCTACCTCTTCAACTTTCTTTTTTGCTGCTACGTCGACACTGCTCTGGTTCTCTCTTTTATATTCTGAATCCGCTTCTTTGAATATTTTACTCTCGTATTCTGAAATAAACTTGATTGTCTTACGTCTAAATTCAATGCCAATTTCCGAATCGGCGTACCAGACATTAGATTGTCCAAAGCCACCTTTTCCTGTTGGAAGTACAGGTGCGCTAAGTCTTTCGTCTTCAGTCAATAAGATAACCTCACCATTCTTCGTAAACGAGAAGTATCCAACTTGGTTTGAGTCATAACCCCAGTTTTCTTGACTTGTCATGATTTCACGGTCATTTCCAGGATAGAGCTGATAGCATGAATAAATTCTTGCATTTCGGTACCATCCAACTATCCTACGCCCTCCTTTCGGATGTGTGGCGACAAAAACGCATGTCACGTTATTAATGAAGTCACCAACAGTCTCTTCTCCGAAGTCAATACGGCTGAGGTCGAGTGTGCCGCTTTTTGTCATTACATACCCATAGTTGTTGCCGCCGCTATTTCTAAAATTATAAACCTCCCCACCAAATCCGTGTTTTTTGATGTAAGCACCACCGTTAACTATCTTATCGGTTCCGGTGCCATCATATAATGACATCCAACCACCATTGAAAAAAATCATTTTTACCAATATTTTCTCTCCTTAATATCTTGAGGGTCCTTGCAAACAAACTCAAATTTATCACATTTTATCTACTTTATTAAGTAATTCACCAGTAACCATTGTAAGCCTCCACTATTTTTATTTAAGTCTTTTATCCTTAGATTTTATAGAATTCTGAGATATAATCCACATAATACCAATTTTCACAGCTCCCTCAACACGCCTCTCAGCGCATAATATCTGAACACCCCTTTTAGATATTCCCTATTTTATATAGGCTTCTTTTGCAGACATAAGTTCCATACAGAACCCCTTTCGATAACACATATAACCATTATATTATTAACCGTGAACAATGGCAAATATTCTTATAAAATTTTATTTAATAACAAAGGTGTCTCCTAATGAGACACCTTTGCATTCGCACTTTCTGAATTTGTAACTGTTAATGTAAGACCTAATGGCTCCATCAATTTTATAAGTGTTTCAATCGATGGAGAATTATTTTGCTTTTCAATACGAGCGATGGCCGACTGTTTTATTCCAGACAGTTTTTCCAAATCACGCTGCGATATTTTTAGCTCTTTTCTCCTCTTAATTATTGAAGCCATTATTTTTGCCGTAGCTTCAATCTCGGTTTTTTCTGTGTCCGAAATAGAGTTAATCGATTGTTTCAGATCATTCCATTTAACTCCGTTTTTCATTTTTTACATCTCCTGATTTATCTTTTATTTTATTTATTGTATTTTAACTATCAATTTTTTTCTATTTTTTTTATTTGTTATTTTTTATTTTGTTGCTTTTTTATTTTATAACTCTTTCTAACAACGTATTAATTACCTCGATTCCCAGTCCTTCATATATCTTATTGCTCGGTCAAGTTCTTTTTTGGGTGTCTTTCTTTACTATTGGCTATGCCACAATGATAACATATTTGTTATCATTGTGCAATGATTTATCTTTTACTTATCATTCATATTTGCGACACACTTTGTATATCACCTATAGGTTCATCATCCACTGCGCCTTGTTGATATAATTTTTTGAACTGTGTTGAAAACTTAGATAATTTTGCATAGAGGTCAAATGAAATCGTGGTCTGTGGGGCAACCTCCATATAAGTGCACATTGTTTTTACTAGAATCCAACTGTCGATAAAGGCATATTTAATCACCAGTGTGATGAAAACTGCAGGAATAATTGCAAAGCCGGCATTAACATTTATTGCTGATAATATAGCACTAAAAGCTAAAAACAGACTTATCATCACACCTATCATAAGTAGAAGAACAAGAGCTGTTGTTATGGCCGCATTTTTTAAAATCGTTTTCCAATTTTGTGCGTAGATGACGACACCATCGGCTGCACTTTTAAATGTATTCTGGCTATCTTTATAAAATGTATACCCCAAGCAACACTCATCAATATAATTCAATGAAATTGATATAAATAAATTAAGGATTTGAATAACAAAGCCTATACCTGGGACACCATTAAGCCACCCGCCAATGCTTTCCATTTTATTTTGAATTTGGCGCACAGCTCCTGATATCAAACGATCGACAAGAAAAAAAGCATTTGATGACACAAACTTTTCTTTGACTCGTTGTAACCCAAACGCAAAATAGTGTTCCGGTATTTTCCCATGAATCATACTCTCTGTAATCACTGCAACATGTCCGGCTTTTACCATATAACCAAAATAATGGGTGACGAGGGCTTTTATTCCATAAGCACTTGAAAGCCAAACGAGCATCAATATAATAAATACAGAAAACTCAAACATCATCCCAATGAAAAAAAAGGGAACAAATAAAGCACCTGCTATAAAAACGACCCCTATCCCTAATAATAATTTCATCCATACGAATTTCATCGTATTAAAATAAATTGTACATGCTCTCATAAACGCTCCTTTTCATTTTCTATTATTTTTGATGTATTATAACACCACAATAATAGAATAGCATTTTTGCTTTATCTATTGGTCAGCTGAGAGCAGACAAATCTATTTATTTTTTCATATATTGTGTTGGTGACATTCCTACAATTTGCTTAAAATTCCGATTGAAGGTTCTAAAGTTATTATAGCCACACTTAAATACAATATCACTAATACTATATTGACTGTTGTCCAAGAAAAAAAGGGTATTGGAGATTCGGTAGTGATTCAAATACTCCGTAAAGGTCATCCCCATTAATTTTCCGAATAGTTTGGATAAATAGGTATAATCATACTTTAATTCCTTTGCTAAACTCTGAAGATTGATGTTCTTCTGGTAATTTTCTTCCACATAAAGCAGGACATCATAGATTACGGTCGTTCTATCAACTTGGACGGCTGGTTGAAAATCCATCTGGTCCACAATACGAGCACATAGGTCATATAAAAAACGTTTTTTTTCATAAATATTGTCCAATATATCCAGTGCCGGTTTTTGATCAAATATAAGCTTGTTTGTGATTGGAATCTGTCCTTTATATTCTTTATGAAAATCATTGATTAACTCAGGCGAAAAGAGAAGAAAGTGTTCTTTGGATTCTTTCGTCAAATGCAAATCATGTAACTGATTTGCAAAAATAATGGCCGCTTCTCCTGCCATAAAGTGTTGTTGTTTGCCATCAATGTTCATTGTCAGCATTCCTTCTTCAACCCAAATAAATTCATAGGCAAGGTGAAAATGCACCGGATATCGTTCTAATCTGAATTTTTTTATTTGAAATAAGTTAGTACTGTCTAATCCATGCCGTTCAAAAAACATAAGAACTCCTTATAAACACAAATATTGTCTAGTCTTCGACGAATCATCGTCTAGCCATGTCGCTATTAATTATGTACAATTATAGCATATATATAAAATATCATAAAACAGAATTTAGGAGGTTCTTAAGATGATTTATCATGTAGCAAAAAATGGAAAAGACACAAATATAGGAAATGAATCAAATCCTTTTCTGACAATTAACAAGGCCGCTTCCATTGCCATGGCGGGAGATTCAGTAATCGTTCATGAAGGTGTTTATCGGGAAAATGTCAATCCAAAGTACGCCGGCTTAAGCGACCAACGCAGAATTACTTATATGTGTGCCGATGGTGAAACAGTGGTCATTAAAGGATCCGAAGTCATTGACACTTGGACGCATGTGGAGGGTAGCGTTTGGAAAGTCACTTTACCTAATAGCTTTTTTGGTGACTTTAATCCATATAAAGAGACAGTTTTTGGTGATTGGGTGGTCTCCGTTGATAAGACAAGGCACTTAGGCGATGTTTATCTTAATGGCATGTCCTTCTATGAATCTGAGACCTATGATGCCATTGTGAATCCTGAAATCATTACCGAATTTATTGATGATTGGACACAGCGGCAAACGCCTGTCATCAATCCCGAACAAACAAAATTTCGTTGGTATGTAGAATCCGATGAAAATAATACTACTATTTATGCAAACTTTCAAGATGCCAATCCAAATGATGAATTGGTCGAAATTAATGTACGTCAAAACTGTTTCTATCCTCAAAATATAGGTATCGATTACATCACGGTACGTGGATTTGAATTGGCTCAAGCGGCTTCTCCTTGGGCGCCACCGACAGCAGATCAACCCGGTCTCATTGGAGCCCATTGGAGCAAAGGCTGGATTATCGAAGATAACATTATTCATGACGCAAAATGCAGCGCCATCAGTATTGGAAAAGAAATCCTTTCCGGTCACAACTACCGAAGTATCCGTCGAGACAAACCCGGTTATATTTATCAACTAGAATCAGTCTTTAGTGCAGAGCGACTCGGTTGGTCAAAAGAAACGATTGGCTCTCATATAATTCGCAACAATCGTATTTATGATTGCGGTCAAAATGGTATTGTCGGTCACCTAGGATGTGTTTTTTCTGAAATCTACGGGAATCATATTTATAATATTGCTTCAAAACGTGAGTTTTACGGTCACGAAATTGGTGGCATCAAGCTTCATGCAGCTATCGATGTTCAAATACATAGCAATCGCATTCACGATTGTTCTCTTGGCATCTGGCTTGACTGGCAGACTCAAGGAACACGCATTAGCAAGAACTTGCTCTACAATAATAATCGCGACTTTTTTGTTGAAGTCAGTCACGGTCCCTACATGGTCGATCACAATATCATGGCTTCTGATTATAATGTTTTAAACGTGTCTCAGGGCGGAGCCTATGTCAACAATTTATTTGTAGGTAAAATGGCTGTCCATAATATATTAGATCGTTCAACCCAATACCATTTGCCACATAGTACAAAAATAAAGGGCTTTACCTTAATCTATGGCGGCGATGATCGATTCTATAACAACTTATATTTGGGTCAATGCGAAGATTCAACCAATGTCAATACCTCGGTTACAGCCGGTACCCATCATTATAATGGTCGTCCTACTTCATTAGACGAGTACATTGAAAAAGTCGATGAAGTTCCTGGTGATCATGAATCCTTTAACCGTGTTAAACAGCCTGTATATATCGATAATAACGTTTATCTTGGTAGTGCTAAAGCCTTTGATCAAGAGAAGACCAACTTGATTCAATCTGGTTTTGATACTTCTTTTATACTAGAAGAAACCACCGATGGAATCTATATGAGCTGTACTTTACCGGAAGCTTTCGATGAATTTAACAGTCCTATTCGTTCCACGCGTAATCTTACCCGTGTTCGAATTGTTGATGCTGAATTTGACAATCCGGATGGAAGTCCCATGACATTAGATACCGATTACTTCAATGAAAAAAAATCTGAAACCACAAAAGCCGGACCGCTTAATCAATTAAGGTCCGGAGACAACAAAATCAAAGTTTGGTAGAATAAAGGGTATCCCCTCTCGGGATACCCTATAATTTTATACTTATGGGAGATGCCGGCAATCCGCTTTCATCATATAAAAGTCGGCCTGTCGGATTATTTTCATAGGCATAACGGATCTCGACATATTGAATCTTTGTCTTTGACGGTATTTGGGGTTTATTCAAACGGACTCTTATCTCTTGTACAAGCCCTTGGAGAGAATATGAATGTCCTTTTATATCAATAGCAACAAAACCGTCAACGGTCATATACCTGTCGTCAAGTTTTAAACCATGTACGTCTAATTCACAGATCCACGCCTGGTTTTTCCCATCTTCACTTACTCCAATCCATTTAGGACTTTGACCATTCACCTTGAATTGATAAACTGTGTCTTCAAAGTAGCGTGCTGAACGCTCTGCTAATAAGGCTTTATTCAGAGGATGTAAATCGTTGTGCTCACCGGCATCAATACCCACAATCAAGCCTAGATCTTCTTGTCTGGATACTTTACGTTGAGCTTCTCGCACCTCTGGCCAACCAGAATTTTGGGGATCTAAATCCACATCAAAATTAACAAGTTGAATAAGCGCTATCGGAAGTTTCGGACGATTAAACTGTTGGCGAATATATTGCACATACGCTTTGAGATACCCTTCATATTTTTCCGGACGTTCTGTATTGGACTCTCCTTGGTACCACAAAAATCCTGTGATATTATATTGAAAACAAGGAGCTAGCATGCCATTGTGTAGTACCGTTGGCTTCCATGACATGAATTCTTTTGCCGGTTTGGGCTCAACTACTCCACCCATATGATATTTCCATGATTTTTCAAGTGCAATTTTCCCTGTCACACTGGTTAGTGTGTATTCTTTATCGGGGGTGAACCATCCTTGGCCTTGAAAGCTTTTAATTCGAAGAACAATGGTATTCTCCCCTTTTTTCAGAAGTCCTTGAGGTACTTCATAACGCCTTGGCGGATACCTATACTCGGTTTGTCCGATTTGAATACCATTAATATATGCTTCATCAGCATCGACAATCGTACCTAAGTCCAAAAGCCATTGTTGCTTAACTTGTTCCTCATTCATTTGTAGTGTTTTTGCAAACCAGGCCACTCCTGTAAAATTATTTCCGAATAAATCCTTAAAGGCACATGGAATATCTGTATTCTTCCATTCTGAAAAATCTGTACGCAAATGCCACTTTTCACGATATCCTAGGTCACCTTGATCGAGTCGTTTGTTCCATTCTTCTTCTTTGGCAACGTCTTCTTCTTGACGCTTCAGACGAAGCACATCATCTTGATACTCTTCATAATGCATTTGATCTTCTGCATCAATCAAATGTTTGGGTAACCAAGCCTGAATTGGACTTCCGCCAAGAGCTACTTGAATAAAGCCTAAGGGAATTCCTAACTTTTGATAGAGTCGTTCTAAAAGAAACACGCCTAGTGCAGATACAGACTGTATCGAGTCCACCGTAAATCCGGTCCAGGTTCCACTCGTATGGTCCTTTTGAACTTCTGAAAAATTCGGATTCTCCTCTACCTTAAAGTAACGTAATTGTCTATTATTAAACCGTGTCCAGTCAATATCATAAAACCAATGTACACGAGAAATAGGCAGTTCCATATTTGATTGCCCCGACCCAATATAGACATCTCCAACATAGACATCTTCAAAACACATTTGACCATGGGCTTGACTCTGGACGACAAGTTCGTAGGGCCCACCGGCTTCAAGATAATCGAAGCTGATTAAAAAATTCCCTTGATTATCTGCCTCTATTTGATATTCCTGATTAATAAATTGAATACTTATACGATCATGCGCTCTTGATTTTCCCGGTAATGTCGTTCCATTACCTCTTTGTAGAACCATTCCACTTGATACTAGGCGCGGAAACCATAGTTTTTCCATGATTATCTCCTTGTCCATTACTTTTTATATACATTGAATTTGATAACTTTAACTCCACTCAATTCTTCACTTCGAAGATCCGGTTGATAACCCCCAAATGATACCTGATAGGTTTCCTTTTCTATTTTAAAATGACCTTCTTCATTATATAATCCAAACGCTTCTATTGGCAAATGAATGGAAATCAATTGACTCTGTCCTGGCTCAAGGTAAACTTTCTTAAGTCCTTTCAATTGGCAATTGGGTGCATCTGGAGTCATTGAAGATATATATACTTGCACCGTTTCGGAGCCTGGAAAATCACCGGTATTTTTCACCTCACCCGTAACTGTAATTCCGTCTTGTCTTAATTCATCGGATGACACGTGAACATTCATGTAATCAAACTTTGTATAAGATAGTCCATATCCAAATGGGTATAGGGGCTTTGTTTTCATATATCGATAGGTCCTATTCTTCATCGAATAATCAACAAAATCCGGCAGTTCTTCTGTTGACTGATAAAAAGTAACAGGTAAACGACCTTCCGGTGATTTTTCCCCAAAGAGAATATTTGCAATCGCTCTTCCACCTTGTGCTCCCGGATACCACCCTTGTAGTATTGCCGAAACATGTTCTTGTGCATAATTAATAGCTAGCGCACTTCCGGATAGTAACACTAAAATAACCGGTTTTCCACTTTGGACAATTGTTTTTAAGATTTCTTCTTGAATGCCCGGCAACTCTAGATTCGCTTTATCTCCACTAGCATATTGATTGCCTTGGTCGCCTTCTTCACCCTCTAGTCCTGCATCAAGTCCTAAACAGGCAATCACCACGTCGCTCTCTGCACAGACCCCCTTAACTTCTGCTCGCCGATCATTAAGTTCTCCCAATCCGCTAATACGTTCTTTGTATAAATGACATCCTTCTGAATAAAGAATCCGTGTATCTTCTCCAACATAATCTTGGATTCCTTCTAAAATAGTAACATAGCGAGAAGCTGTACCTTCATAGTTGCCTACAAGTGCTTTTCGGTTATTTGCATTTGGCCCAATTACACCAATTGTCCTTATCTTATCTAGCGCAAGCGGCAAAGTGCTATTGAGATTTTTTAATAAGACAAGGCTTTTTTCTGCAGCTTTTATATTGAGCTGGCGCATGGATTGGCTATCCACTTCCCTATAGTTAATTGTATTATATTCTGTGGCTTCTTTACCATCAAATAATCCTAACTTCATTCGTGTTGTAAATAAACGGATCACCGCTTGATCAAGTGTGGATTCTTTAACCATTCCTTTTTTCACTGCATCTTCCAAGTAAAAAAACTGATTTCCACAGTTTAAATCACATCCGTTATTCATAGCCATAGCGACAGATTCTGTTGAATTTTTCGTCACATGATGATGCTCATGAAAATCTCGAATTGCCCAACAGTCTGAAACCACATGTCCTTCAAATCCCCATTCATCCCGTAAAATTTCTTGAAGCAATGTATGGCTTCCACAGCATGGTTGACCATTCGTCCGATTATACGCCCCCATTATAGCTTCAACTTTTCCTTCTTGGACACAAGCCTTAAATGCGGGTAAATAGGTTTCATACAAATCTTTTTTGCTTGCGATTGCATCAAAACTATGACGAATATCTTCCGGACCACTATGGACGGCAAAATGCTTGACACATGCCGCTGCTTTCATATGGTCTGTATCATGGCCTTGAATCCCTTGGACAAAGCGAACGCCTAGTCGTGAGGATAAGTATGGATCTTCACCAAACGTTTCATGCCCTCGTCCCCAGCGTGGATCTCTAAATATATTTACATTTGGCGACCAAAATGTTAGACCTTTGTATATGTCCGTATCATTAAACTCTTGTTGCATGTTGAATTTTGCCCGTCCTTCAGTAGAGATTGCATCGGCCACCTCTTCAATAAATGCCTCATCAAATGTCGCCGCTAAACCGATTGCTTGAGGAAAAACTGTTGCCACTCCTGCTCTTGCTACACCATGCAATGCTTCATTCCACCAATTATATGCTTTTATGCCTAATCGTTCAATGGCTGGCGCAGAGTGTAGGGTCTGAGAGACTTTCTCTTCAAGCGTCATCTGGGCAACTAAATCCTTTGCTCGTTTACGATATGCCATATTCTTGTCTTTATTCCATACCAATTCCATACCATTCTCCTTTATAAACAACCGGTTACTTATTATATATTGCATTTATCTGCAACGCTTTACACATCATCTCCCCCATGCTATACTCTTAACAACTTATAACTACGTTGAAACGAGGTAAAACACATGTTTAGAATTTGGGGAAAAATCATTAAAGACACCCACTTTGTTGACGATCATGTCATATCGATTAGAAACACAGAACTATCAAAAAGCCAAAAAATTCATGAGGCTATTGATGAATTTTGCAAATATTTTGATCTTGAGCGTCCCCATTGGTTTGATAAAAATACCAAAGAGTTAGCCATGTTTTCAAAAACAAGTTTCCACGACGACCAATTTATCGAGACCATTGACTTTGATTACTTTGAAATTGAAATCATTGAAGATGATGAGAAAAAATAATCCTTTTAAAATATATGTCTGCCCTGTTTATCCGAAATCCCGGATTTGCGGTAAAAATACGTATTAATCTGGTCCCTCCATTCTCTTGCGCTTTCTAGCTGTTCTTCAAGGCGAGCAAGTATTCGTAAATAGACCTGCTGTTCTATCCGACCTTGAAGCCTTTTAAATTCCTGAATCATTGTTTCAACCTCACTGACACCCTCAAAATGGGTGTCATAAATATGTTGAATCACTGTCTTACCTGTTTTTAATTCATGTGTATATTTTAAGTGATGAAAAAATAGCACCAAGGCTTCAGGACAGGATTCTAGGTCAGCGTACATAGACGCATTAGCGTCCTTGTATTGGCTTGTATATCCTGTACCTTGAGGTGTTCGGTCAACACCGATACCTAAGTGGTCTGCTCGATGGTAAGTTCCCCAGCGAGAATATTCATATCCGTCAACATTAGGGCCATAGTGATGATTGGGTTCCACCATCCATCCAATACCTAATGGACTGGTATACTTTTCATATGTTGAATGTGATTGCATCAAAATATTCAAAAGAATATGTTCAACTTCAGGGTCCAAACCAAAGGTCCTTTGAATCCACTCTCTGGCAATGGTTTCTGCACTAAGGGATGTATTAAAACTCAAACGCCCATAGCCATATAGATTGGCTCCGGCCAAATCATGTCCCGTCCAATTAGTATCATTGCCTGTGTTTGCAACCGTCGCCATACCACATAGCTTTTGTCCATAGCTTCGTCCACTGACAATGTCTGCAACTCTATCCTCATCTTGCCCGCAATAGGTCTTAAAGTCTAGTATTTCCTTAAACATTGGAATTAAATAACAAACATGGCGCTGTTGTCCGGTATATTCCTGGGCAATCTGAACCTCAAGAATTTGTTGGGTATGCTCCATTGCGCCGAATAATGGAGACACCGGTTCACGAACTTGAAAATCCATAGGACCATTTTTGATTTGCAAAACCACATTTTCTAAAAACTCTCCATCAAGTGGGGCAAAGTAGTCAAAGCCGGCTCGCGCACGGTCCGTGTTATAATCTCGCCAGTCTTGCTGACAATTATATACAAAACATCGCCATATAATGGTTCCACCATAAGGTTTAATGGCTCTAGCTAATAGATTTGCACCTTCTGCTTGATTACGTCCGTATGTAAATGGTCCCGGACGTCCTTCTGAATCCGCTTTAACTACAAATCCACCTAAGTGAGGTAAATGCGTATATATTTCGCTCATTTTTTTGTCCCACCATGCAATCACATCTGAATCGAGCGGATCAGCCGAAGCTAATCCTCCCAAATCAATAGGTGCTGCATAGTTGAGACTGAGATAAAGAGCTATCCCATAATTCGCAAAGACTTCACTCAATAATTGTAAGTACTTGTAATACCGTGAACTAATGAGTTCGGTAGCCGAATCCTTGACATTAACATTATTAATAACTGTTGCATTTATCCCTACAGAGGCGATGAGTTTTGCATACATATGTGTGCGGTCATTAATACATAATTCATGATTTTTAAAGAAAAAAGATTGTCCTGAATATCCGCGTTCAATACTGCCATCCATGTTGTCCCAATGATTCAACATTCGTAAAGGATTGTCCGGTGTCTCAATGACATCGAGTCCTTTCAAATTAATGGCGCATTGTAAACGCCGAATAAGGTCAAACACCCCATAGAGCACGCCGCGACCGTTGTTGGCTTCTATACTTATCAATCCGTCTCTTTCTTTCAAATGATACGCATCCGGCGTCTTGAGCACATCAGTTCTTCTTAATATAATAGCTTCTAAATATTCATCCACACTTTCATGCGTTTTTTCATAGATATCCACATGCGTGTCGAAAATATCCCCAATTGCTTCTTGAAGCTCTTTAGCTGCTGTGTGAATCACACGATTTTCCTGATCCTGTCCATCACTTATGCAAACATATATGCTTTTCCCAAGCATGAAGCGATTGATCAATTGACTTTTTTCATTTTTCTGGTAATTTAACCACATTTTTTCAAAACTCATCGTTATCCTCTTCTAGCTCTTCATTTAGTATGTCGTGTCCCATGCCTTTGTACGTTCATCAATAATTGCTTGCCCACCTGAATTTAAATAATCCTTCATTCCATTATCAAAAACTTGGTCAAATTTATCTGGTGATGCAACAATGGATTGTGTTAACAATGTATCTCGTTTTTCACTTAAGGCAGGACCCATTCCGGTTTCTGCTGTAATTTCACCAAAATTATGATTTTCTAAGAAAACATTGCCATCCGTACTCTTTTCATATGCTTGTTGAATCACACTTGAGTCAACACCAACATAACCCAATGCCATCGATTGAATTGTCAACGCTTTGTCGCCTAAGTCCAATCCATTAATTGTAATTGTATAATCAATGTTACTTGGAGAGTTCATAATCTTATCTCCTGTTGTTGCTATTGTGCGAATAGCTCCATTTTCAACAACTTCGTGTGTTACACCTTCTTCACCGATTTGAAGGAACATTCGATTTTCTAATTGGCTAATCCAATTCAAGTATAACAGCGATGCAACCGGTTCATCATTCGTTATAGGGAAGAATACTTTTCTATCTACAGGTGCTGTACGATATTTAGCATATATTCCTGAGTCATTTTTAAATGGACTAATTGCTACATAGCCTGCTTCATCACCAGCTAAACGCTTCAAACTATTATTAATACTATCATCACCATTACGGTATGGATAATCCCAGTTGTGCATAAACGCACCAACATATCCAGCCTTCATCAAATTGTCTTCTGTTGTATCTCCTGATCCATATAGTGGAAAATCTTTCCAGATTAAACCATCGTTATACCAAGAATTTAATAATTCAATTCCGTCTTTAATCCCAGGCATAAGTAGGTGACGATCGTCAAATCCAAGTGTATAATGCTCTTTTTCTGTCGTACTGCTTGGTATTTTTGACTGTAATAAGTGGTCCGCTCTCCAACCTACATCAAAACTAATCGAAAAAGGAATCATACGGTCTGCTTCTCCACCAAGAAGTAGGTTTGCATTATCTCTAAAAGCAATCAATGCCGCTTCAAATTCTTCCTCTGTCGTTGGCTCTTTGATGTTTAATGTTTCTAACCAATCTTTACGAATAAATGTGTTGATACGAGCCAAGTTTACTAGGCGTGCTTCGATTGCCCATATTGTCCCTTCATTTGGATCTTGATTATAATAAATATTTTGTTCCGTCAAAAGATCAAATAGATCCGGTAATAATTCTTTATTTGCTTCAATATGTGGCGCCATATCTGTTACTCCACCCATATTTGCATATGTTTGTATTGTCGGATAGTCATAAGTCACACAGATATCCGGTGCATCACCTGCAGCTAATAAATTATTAATTTGCTCAACTTCAGTCCATCGAGGAACAGGAATAAACTCAACTTCAATATTGTGATCCCGAAGCATACCTTCTTTGATAAACTCTGCATAAAAATTATCTTCCGGTGTTGATCCGCCGTCATTACCACGATCAAAAACCTCGACAGTGATTTTACGTGTTTCGACAAATTTTCCGTCTACCATTTCTTCACTGTTACCATTTGTTGATTCGTCACCCCCCGACGTTGATTCATTACTCTCTGCATTGTCCTTCGAAGATGATGAGGAATCATCTGAGCCGTTACATCCGGCAAACAACATTGTCACCATAACTAAAAGCATTAACATTGAAACGATTTTTTTCATAATAACCTCCTTGTGATTGTTTTTATGGTTTTGACTCATAAAGTCCGTTAGTAACCTATTCTTTGATTGCTCCAAGCGTTACTCCAGAAATAAAATATTTTTGTAAAAAAGGATATACAATAAGAATAGGTATAGTTGCAATCATTACCGTGGCCGCCTTCAATGTTTCAGACATTCCGGGCATCGTAAATCCTTCTTGAGAAGCGACTTCCACTTGCATAATGTTATTCAAAATATTATATAATAGCAATTGAATCGGATAGTATCGTCGATTATTCATGTACATAAGCGCATCCGAAAACCCGTTCCATCGTCCAACCGCATAAAACAATGCCAATGTTGCAAAAACCGGTTTTGATAATGGCATATAAATCTTTAAAAGAATCTGTATAAAACCTGCTCCATCAATTTGTGCTGACTCACGAAGACTTACAGGAATTCCATAGAAGAAACTCCGCATAATAATCATGTTAAATACACTTAAGGCTCCCGGAATAACTAATACCATAGGTTTATTAAGCATGTCCAAATCTTTTAGTAATAAATAGTTTGGAATCGTCCCTGCATTAAAGTACATTGTTAATATAATGAATGCATTCAAAAATTTGCGTCCTTTTAAACTATCAAATATTAACGGATAAGCACATATTGTTGTCATAAACATTGATGTCAGTGTTGCAATGACCGTTAGGATAGCTGTCCATAATAATGCCCATACATATTTACTATCACCAAGTACCGTTTTATAAGCGTCTAAGTTAAATTCGACCGGCCATAAAAGAACTTTATTCTTAATTAATGCATCTGCTGAACTTAGCGAACGCGCAAATACAGTTAAAAGAGGCAATAAACATACTAAAATAATTATTAAACATATTGCTACTATAATCCAATCCCCAATTTTTGTTTTATGTGATCTAATCATTTACATAACCTCCTCTTCTACCAAATGCCTCGTTCACCAAATCGGCGTGCAAGTGAATTCGCTCCAAATATAAAGATAACCCCAATGACAGATTGAAAAAGCCCTACCGCAGTTGTCAACGAAAATTGAAGCCCCCGAATACCGTTGGTATACACAAATGTTGCAATTACATTCGAAACATCCGATACTAACATATTTCCCAACGCGTAAGGTCGGTCAAACTCACTACCTAGTATACGACCCAAACTTAATATTAGAAGAATAATAATTGTTGATTTGATTCCCGGCAAAGTGATATGCCATATTTTTCGCAATCGGCTGGCCCCATCGACTGATGCCGCCTCATATTGTTCCGGGTTAATACCTGTAATCGCTGCTAAGTATATGATTGTATTCCATCCGACGCTTTGCCAGATACCTAAAAATACATACGTCCAAACCCAATGAAACGACGAATTCAAAAACGGTATCGATTCAAATCCAAGCTTTTGAATAAAAATATTAACAAATCCATTCGTTGGTGCAAATAATTGCAACGCCAAACCCGAAATAATAATCCACGATAAAAAGTGAGGCATATAAACAATTGTTTGTGTGATGCGCTTAAATTTTTTAAATGCTAACTCATTTAACAAAATGGCCAAAATAATCGGAGCCGGAAAACCGACAATTAAATCCAATAAATTCAGCATCAACGTGTTACGAAGAGCATAAAGAAAGTCCCGATTTGAAAAAGCCTTTAAGAAGTACTCAAATCCATTATTGTCTGCCCATTCCATCTCCCAAACGCTTTGAACAATACTAAACTCTTTAAAAGCAATCTGAATATATGCCATCGGTATATATTTAAAAATAATAAAATATGTGATCGGTAACATTAGCAAAAGATATAATGTCCAATGGCGTTTCATATAATTTTTCATCGATCGCATTTTTTTAGAAAAAGCAGCTGATTTTTTATGTTCCATTTTTTTCACCTCATTTAATTTGTTTGTTCTATGCTATACTTGTTATTAACTTGTATTGTTTTCTTTGCATAGTTGTATTGTTTTTTTCTTGTCTGTATTGTATTTTTGTTAATAAAAACATACCATACGCAAAATATATTGTCAATAACATTTATAATTAATTTTTTTTCATGTTTTTTTAGTGCAACATGTACATTTATCTGAAACCTCTAATTTCACACCTCGAATCAACTTGTACTTACAACTTTTACTCTCTTGCTTTTTTTTAGAACAAGTTGTATAATTTGTATAATGATTTCACAATACAAGTAAGGAGGATTGTCATGAAACGATTACCTAAGTATAAGGAGATTATCCATTGGACACTGGAACAACTTGTTTCAGGTTTCCTTATTCCCGGCGATAAATTCAGTTCAGAAAACACATTATGCGAACAATTCAATGTCTCTCGCCAAACCGTCCGACGCGCTCTCGATGATCTTGAACATGATGGTTATATCACAAGAATTAAAGGTAGCGGTACCTATATTTCAAAAACACCGCCCAATCGTTTACCGCATATCAAACCAAAAGAGAATTTGTCAAAATCTGTAGGTATCATTACAACATATCTTGATGCGTATATTTTCCCATCAATCATACAAGCTATCGAAAGTGAACTCTCACATCAAGGCTATACCGTGCAAGTTGCATCAACCCGTAATACTGTTGAAAGCGAGCGTCGCGCTTTACAGACTATGCTCGACAGTAACTTAGACGGACTTATTGTCTGGCCAACTAAAAGTGGGTTACCCTGTTTAAATCTTCCGTATTATGCTAGGCTTATCGATCGGGGACTTCCGATACTTTTTGTCGATTCATATTATCCCGAAATGCCAAACACTTACGTTGCTATTGATGATGTTGCTGTCGGCCGTTTGGCCACATCACATTTGATAAAAAACGGACATCAACGTATTTTGGGGATTTTCCCTCACGGAGATCGTCAGGGCGAACTTCGCTACAAAGGCTATTGCATGGCAATGACCGAAGCCGGGTTACCCCTATTTGATGAAGATGTACATTGGTATTCAAAAGAAGACGTCGAAGAAGAATTAACACGAATATCCTTCTGGAATAATCTATCCCATTGTACTGCTGCTTTTTGTTTTAACGATAGTCTGGCTCTTATGTTAATGGATCAACTTGAGCAAAAGGAGATATCAGTTCCGAATGCTTTTTCAGTAATTGGTGTAGATAATACTATCATGGGCAAACGTAGCGGGTTGACAAGTATTGTCCATCCCGCCGAAGAACTTGGGCATACTGCTGCTAAGCATCTGTTACAAATGATTGAAGGCAACGAAATTGAAAACGTTCTTTTTTCACCGAAACTCATTCACCGTGATACAGTTAAACCACTGGAGGTATAATATGGAACTATTAAACCATGGTTGGCAATTTGCTTATAATCACGCAACGGATTTTACACCTATCCAAATTCCACATGATTGGTTAATTTATGATGTAAATAATCTATATCAATCGGGTATCGGCTGGTATAGACGGGTATTAACCCCTTCGGAACTTGATTTTACACAGCGAGTTTTTATCTATTTTGACGGTGTCTATATGGATAGTACTCTGTATGTCAATGATCAAGAAATCGGTCAATGGAAGTACGGATATACTGCCTTCGAATTTGAGATTACTGATTTATTAATTCCTGATTCCGAGAATATTCTTATGCTGAAGGTCAATTATGAAGCGCCAAATTCTAGGTGGTATACGGGTGCGGGAATCTATCGTGATGTATTTCTCATTCAAAAACCATTACACCATTTTAAAACCAATGGAATTAATATTAGCACTTATCAAAAGGGTGGTCACTGGACCTACATGGTTGATTGTGAAGTTGACTCCTCACGAACAGATTATCAATTGGTTCATGAATGTATCGACAAGGACATTCCTTTCACTGCTTGGAGCCCAAACAACCCAAAACTATATACACTAAAATCGTCATTATTCATTGATGGTTTATGTATTCACACTGTCAACACCCGCTTTGGTTTTCGCGAATGTTCTTTTTCCGCAAACGACGGATTTGCACTTAATGGTGAATACATTAAGTTAAATGGTGTCTGTCTTCATCATGACCTTGGTAGCCTTGGAGCCGCTGTTCACAAAGACGCTATAATCCGGCAGTTGCTTTTATTACGCGATATGGGTGTGAATGCTATTCGCACAGCACATAATCCACCGGCCAAAGTTTTTATGGAGCTTGCAGACGAAATGGGCTTTCTTATTGTTTCTGAGCTTTTAGACATGTGGAAACAACCTAAAAACACTTACGACTATGCACGTTTCTTTGACCAGTGGATTGAAAAGGATGTCGCTTCCTGGATTCGTCGTGACCGAAACCATCCTTCCCTCATTTTTTGGAGTATTGGAAATGAAATTTATGATACCCATGCAAACGCCGATGATGGTAACAACACCATACAAAAGCTTATGAACCTTGTACGTCAATATGATCCTCATGAACATGCGCCGATTACTTTCGGCTCAAACTATATGCCTTGGGAAAACACTCAAAAATGTGCCGACCTTATTGGATATGTCGGTTATAATTATGCTGAAAACCTCTATGCAGACCATCACAAAGCACATCCGGATTGGATAATTTATGGTAGCGAAACATGTTCGACCGCTCAAAGTCGAGGCATCTATCACTTCCCCTTAAGTCAGTCCATTCTCGCTGATGATGATTTACAATGTTCTGCGCTTGGAAATAGCTCCACAAGTTGGGGAGCAAGAAGCGTTGAAGCATGTATCATCGCTGATCGAGACACTCCCTTCTCCCTTGGCCAATTTATTTGGGCAGGTCAAGATTATCTCGGCGAACCGACACCTTATCATACGAAAAATACTTATCTAGGTCATATTGACACGGCCGGTTTTCCAAAAGATAGTTATTATATTTTTCAAGCCGCTTGGACTGATTATATAATCAATCCGATGATACATTTATTTCCATATTGGGATTTTTCTCCCGGACAACAGATTGATGTGCGTGTGTGTTCAAATGCACCTTATGTTGAGCTGTTTTTAAATGGCAAAAGCCATGGTAAACGTTGCATTGAAAATCAATACATAACTAGCTGGTCCATTCCTTATGAGTCCGGAGATTTATACGCTATCGCTTATGATGCTAATCATAATGTGCTGGCCGATATTCATGAACATAGTTTTTTGGATGCTCATTCTCATAAGTACCATTACGATGTCTATGAGAATTTAACTTTTGTAACAATTACTGCTATTGATATTCATAACGTTCCCGTAAAAAACGCCAATCATAGAGTCCGTGTATCTGTAGAAAACGGAGAACTATTGACCTTAGATAATGGAGATGCAACCGATTATGATTCCTATCATCATTTTTCACGTCGTCTTTTTAGTGGCAAGCTCCTTGCAATTGTTCGCGCTACCTCCGATAAACAGCCACGTGTTCACGCAACAATGGATACACAGGATATTCCGATTCGCAAAGTAGAGCTTTTGAATAACAAAAATACGTTAATCGCTCAGCTTTACCCCAAAAACACAACCTATCAGGATCTTGAATGGCGACTGACAGATGTATCCGGCATTGATAGTCCTCTGGGCGATTTACAAGTTTCCGAAGATCGTTTGTCCGCAACGCTCATTGAAAAAGGCAATGGAGATGTCTATGTTAGATGTTCTCCTAAAAATGGTCGTTCCCATGTAGCTTTTATCTCCCAAATCAAACACACAATCCATGGAAAAGGCAAGCTTCATCTCGACCCATATTCCTTTATTTCCGGTGGTCTTTATTCATGCAGCAATGTCCCCTTAACCAATGGAAACGAACGCGGAGTAGCTACTTTACGGAATCAAGAAAGCCATGTGACTTTTGAAAATTTAGATTTTGGCCCTTATGGTTCCAACCATATCACATTACCGCTTTTTCCACTTGAAAAAGAACCATTTACTTTCGAGATATGGGAAGGAATCCCAAATGATAAGGGCCAGCACATAATGACATGTGAATATAACCTTGGCTCAATATGGAATACCTATCAAGAAGTGACTTATCAATTACCCAAACAACTGACACACCTAACCTCGGTTACGTTTGTCTTTCGGCAAAAAGTTCACATTAAAGGGTTTTCGTTTAAAAAACTTGAAAAAGCTTATGCAAAACTATATGCTGCAGAGTGCGATCGCGTCTATGGAGATTCTTACACTCTACAGTCAAAGGCTATAGAAAACATTGGAAACAACGTTTCTCTTGTTTATAAGGACATGAACTTTGGATTATCCGGAGCACAGAACATTTCCTTAAAATGGCGCTCAGACCGTTCCAAAAATTCAATCCAATTAGTTACAACAGACTCTGTCACCGGATCCATGAATAAACAAATGCTCGAATTACCCCAGGCATCTGACTATTCCACTGTTACACTCCCTCTTGAGAAATCAATGACCGGTCATCAAACAGTAACACTTATTTTTCTACCCGGATCACAGCTTGATTTAAAATGGATTCAATTTAAAGAAGACAGCGAATGAAAAATATATTTTGCATAGTCGGTGGATCCTACCGGTAAAAAAATTGATATATGCGCGAAAATAAAAGCTGATATTCGAGCCATTAAGCGCTCTCATATCAGCTTTTATTTTTTTATATCGCTAAATCTATTTCAATTAACTAGATAATGTATTTATCTTTTTTCTCTGGACGTGCGTCGAGTTCTTTTTTCTTGTCTTCATATCCAGGACGACCAAACATTGCATAGGTTGCATTTTTGCCTTCTTCAACACCCGGTTGATCGAATGCATTGATATTCATGAGCTCACCGGCAAATCCTGTTGCTACTTCGAACAAGTAAAGAATTTGACCCACCGTGAATTCATTAATCTCCGGTACTGTTAATGTCATATTTGTCTGTTCCGCTTTGAACAAGGCATATTCCGTTGCCATTTGCTCTGTATGAATCAGCTTATTATGTGTTGCACCACCTAAGAAACCAAGATTTGGTACATCGCCATAAATCTTTGGAATCGTAATCTCAGAACGGTATTTATCAACGCCCATAAATAGGACAACTTTATCATGTGGGCCTTCGGCATAGAGTTGGACTTGTGAATGCTGGTCTGTTGCTCCAAGAGCTTTTACAGGGGTCTGTCCAACATTAACCACATTACCGTCAAGGTCGTATTTTTTACCTAAGGATTCTGCCCATAATTGTGCATACCAATCAGCGATAAATTTCAGTCCGTCGGCATAGGCCATAACAATTGAGATATTCTTACCTTGTTGCATGGATATATATTGTAATAATCCATACATATGTGCAGGGTTTTTGAAGGTATTATCTATTTTACAGATTTCATCCATATAGGCTGCACCTTCTAATAAGGTCTTGATATCGATACCACACATCGCTGCAGGAAGTAAACCAACCGGTGTTAATTCTGAAAATCTTCCGCCAACACCTGCAGGGATGATATAGCTTTTTAGGCCTTCCTCATCTGCAATCGGACGCAATGTTCCTTTTGATGCATCTGTTGTTGCAACAATATGCTTTTTAACCGCATCTTTACCCAGCTCATTTTCAATTTTTTCTTTAATAATCATAAACTGAGACATTGTCTCACTCGTTCCTCCTGATTTGGAGATGACGTTAAAGAGGGATGTCTCTAAATCAATCACATCAAATAATGCGACGAGTTTTTCAGGATCCACATTATCAACGACATATAACTTTGGATAGCCTTTACGCTTCTCTTTTGATAGCTCATTCCAATGGGGATGATTAATAGCTTGTTGAACTGCAATCGGACCTAAGGCAGATCCGCCAATACCTAAGACGACAAAAGATTCAACCCAGTCCTTGTTTGACTCAACATAGTCAACGATATCTTCAACAATCTCATCTTGGTTATAGGGTAAGTCTCTCCAGTCCATACCACCGTTTGCACGTTTTTCAACCATAGCTTTTTCAGCCGCTTCAATTTTTCCTTCAAGTATGGCAAAGTCTTCTTCACTAATACCCTTTTCTCCGATTAAGTTAGCCATCATATTGTTAAAATCCAGACGTAACTTCATTGCTTCTTTATTCATTACTAATTCCTCCTATAAACTCTTTGCTCTCTTTGCTCTATTCCCTATGATTATATATAAAATTAACCTTGGTGTAAAGGATTAGACACGAATTCTCTCTTATTCCAGCTCATATAGACTACCAAATCGATAGCCTTCATCTTTCATCGATTTTAATATATCATCCAACGCTTGGGTATTGGATTCCGAAACCGCATGCAAGAGAATAATTGCTCCGTTATGATAGTTGTCCATAACGTGGTTATAAGCAACATCTTTTCCCGGTTGATTATTCACATCCCAATCCGCATAAGCCATACTCCAAAAAATATTTCGATAGCCTAATTTTCGCACAAGGTACAAGGTTCGCTCACTATATTTTCCACTTGGTGGCCTAAAAAACGGATCCAAGTCTTGTCCTGTCACCTCTTTAAAACGGTCATTGGTCGTTTTCAATTCATCATAGACTTCATCATGTGTCAATGTAGGAAATTCCGGGTGTGAATTCGAGTGATTAGCTACAATATGCCCCTCATCCACCATTCGCTGAATCAATTCCGGTTCTTTATCAATAAAATATTTGGTTACAAAAAATGCCGCTTGAACATTATTTTCCTGCAATACATCTAAAATCGTTGGCGTAAATCCATATTCATAACCTTCATCAAACGTTAGATAAACAACCTTCTCATCCACAGCCGCTTGATTAATAAAATACGTTCCGTATCGTTCTAAGTCTATGTCATAATAACCGGTTACTGGACTATGTTCGCTGTTTCGGCGAAATGACCAACTCGTACTTGTATTGTCTAACTGATTCGGATCTAGCTCCAAATCATAGGCATCTTCTGTTCCAAACTGGTTTACAAATATCGCTGTACTTTCCGGACTAAGGTTCTCTGATTCATCTTCCTCTGATTCATCTTCCTCTGATTCGTCATCGTTTTCTAAAGGCTCACTACTCGGCGTCTCGTCCACTTCCTCTTCTTCAGGCACTGGGGCCGGTGCAACCTCTACATGTACTTGCGTCTCTTGTTCGTTTTCTTGTGTAGGCGTCTTATCCTCTAAATGCGAATCTGCTGTATATAATTCACCACCGCATGCGGTTAAAAATAGGGCTAATAAACTGCTGATTACACTAAGATGCAGAATTTTTTTTAATTTCATGATATGTCATCCTTCCTTTTTTTGTCTGTCCATTCCGATTCACCAGATTAATACTAATCGTCATAAGAATAAGACTTATGACAACAAATACTGATAAGCTTTCTTCGGGAAATATAACTGAAGAAATAATGGATCCGAAGATCGGAATTAAAAAGATATATATTGTCACTGATGATGCATTATACTTATGAATAAGTCCATACCAAACCACAAAAGCGATGGCAGATAAGAACGCTGAATAAATCAGCAAAAGTAGGGCTTGCATATTAAACACAAGATTAAACCCGCCGGCTCCAACAAGTCCAATCCCTAACAAGATAATGGATCCAAAGACCATTTGGTACATGTTTAACATGACTGACGACATGGTCTGCATGGCTTTCTTTCCATAAAGAACTGCAAATCCATAGGCTAAGGAAGCTAGTATAAGCGTCCCTTCACCCATAAGTGAAACATCTAGATTTAAACCACCACCAACAGCACCTTCAATATTCGCGAGAATTATTCCAGCAAATCCAATGATAAGACCCAAGATTTTATTGATATTAATTTTATCATCGTGCGTCAATAAGTGGGCTAATATGACAACAATCAAGGGTTTTGATGTGTCAATCAGTACCCCTTTAATTGCCCCTGTGTTCCCTACTCCGGTATAAAAAAACATATATTGTAAGCTTGTATTTAATATTCCAAAAATCAAGACTGTTTTCCATTGCGAACCTTTTAAAACTCTTATTTTTTTCTCTTTTATTAGAATATAAAAACCGATGAGTATTCCCGCCAATAAAAAACGTATTCCGGCTAAGACAAACCGATTAAAAATGTCATCTGCCGGAATATTTAATAGCTTATAGCTTATTTTTAGGGTTGGAATCGCGGTCGCCCATAAAAAACAACTGAATGCCGCTGGGAAAATTAAGGCCATTTGTTTTAGAATCTTTTCTTTATTCATAGGAACTCCTATTCAAATACAAGCGTTTTCAATTGCTCATAGGCATGGCTAATCTCAGAAAATCGTTTATTTGCATATTCAATATACTCATCGGGCATCCCTTCCGACATCACTTTATCCGGATGGTATTCTTTGGCCATCTTACGATATGCTTTCTTGATCATACCTTCATCCGCATTTTTAGGTAGACCTAAGACTTTTGTATATTTTTCCACAAGTACATCTTTTGACATGCCTTGATTATATCCATTATATGTTGACGATCCGGCACTTGAATACGTAGAACCCGCACCAGACATCCGGCCGACAATATAGCGTTTTATGCTTTCATATTCATATGGAGACAAGCCAAGATTAAAGGTTATTCGACTCACAAGCTGGTCTTCTTTTTCGGATATAGCTCCATTTTTAACTGCCACCATAACCAACAGGTAACTAATCGACATAATAAAATCCCGTTGGTGATGATAACTTCTTAAAATACGTATATACTCGTCAAGATCTTCAGGATGGTCTTTTCCATAATTAAAGGCCCCTTCATATTGATTAAGTTCAGCACCTGTTATTCGGAAATTTTGGGTTACAAACTGTCGAATAATATGCACTTCTTCTTTAGTTACTTGCCCATCAGCTTTTGCAACTGTTGCTGTTAAGGCCATCAAGGCACCTACTACAACATTTCCTTGCTTAAACTCAGGTTTTTCACTTAAGTATGTCTTAATCCGATGTTGTTTGGCCGGCAAAAAGAATAAAATCAATATGGACCACGGAAAAATCAATGTTATAAGTCCCCAAAAAAAAGCATTTCGACCTTTGAACGCTGCAATTACACCAGCTGCAACGGCAACAATTAATCGAAATCCAATACTTAATATTCCTGAAATCAATGTAAAAATCAATGTTAAAAATGCTTCAATAATTTGCATCGTCTACTCACTCCTTATTCTCATATTATACCCTCGAATAAGAAGATAATCATATAAACTTTATTAAAATTTCATTAAAGAATCAGCGCATCATCACTTGCAAAAAGGCATCTACAACCTGTGGCGAAAATTGGCTTCCGCGGTGATTGACAATCTCTTCAATAGCAACTTCTTTACTCAAGGCTTTACGATAAGGACGGTCATTCGTCATTGCATCATAGGCATCCACAACAGACAGAACCTGGCATTCGATGGGTATCTCGTCGCCTTTAAGTCCTGTCGGATACCCTTTTCCATCGTAGCGTTCATGGTGTTTCATAATAAGATATGATATCTCTTTTAATTCACCCGATGCATTGGCAATGCGCTCACCAATAACTGCATGTGTTTTCATGACTTTATATTCCTCATCTGTTAGCTTACCCGGTTTTTTTAAAATCGAATCCGGAATCCCCACTTTTCCAATATCATGGAATTTACATAGCAAGGCAATCCGATCAAGCTCAACCGATGTCAATCCCATTTGTCTTCCAATTAATTCTGCGAGTTCATCCATTCGGTCTGCATGACCTTCTGTAATATAATCTCTGGCTTCTAATGCTTTCATTAACGATCGCACCAGATTACTTCGATAACTCGATGTCTTCAATAATTTGTTCTGATACATATTGTTGTCCGCCTCTTGATATAGGCTCAAACCATTTATAGGCCCATTTTCATGAAATGCATAACCTACAGATACACTGATTTGAATAGCTCCATCCATTTGATTCATTAATGAAACTTCATCATATATGCTTGCTAATGCTTCTTCTAGCTCCATTTTATGAACCCCTTTAAGCATAACACCAAACTCATCTCCACCGATTCGAGCAATATAGGCATTGTCTCCTAGAACTTTATGAATCATATGACTCACTTTTTTGATGACTTCATCCCCATGATAGTGGCCTAAAGTATCATTAATGACTTTTAATCCATCAATATCTAGTACTAAAAGACCAAAGTTTTGTTCTTCGCTATTTTGGTATGCATCCATTCGCTCTTCAAAAGACCATCGATTATAAGAAGACGTTAAGGGATCTCGCTCAGCCATAAAACGCAAACGGTCTTTTAAAACACTTTCCGTTGTAATATCACGGATTAATATAAGAATCTCTTCAAGCTCGGTCGCATGAGCTCTCACTTCGAAGTGTCGCTCTTCTTGGTCAACGTCAAGCATAAAGGAACAGTTTACACTTTTTTGTTCCTTGCTGATTTTTTTAACACACGATTCCAATACACTTAAGATACGTTGTGTATTTAGCATTTGGTCTAAAAGTTTTTTTTCGCGACGCAAAGAAGACCCAAAAGGCATTAAATTTCCTTCTAAGTCACTAATAAGAATAATATCCGGAATGGCCCGAATAAGCGCTTCATTACGTAGATTCAAACGTTCCAAATCAATGATTTTTTCTTGTAACTCCGGATAATAATTTTTACGGAAAGAGGATTCCCCTAGTCCGATAATTGATTCTCTAGAATATTTGCTCATAAATATTCCTCACTTCATCGTAGCTCAACTCTTTGGGATTTGTGACCATACATGGATCATTCATAGCTCCGATCACCAATTCATGGAGAAGTTTTTCTCGACTTTCTTTTTTTCCTGCAAATTCTGATAATACAATTTGATTTTGAATATTGATCTGGTGACGCATGTGTTGGATGTATTGAATCAGCCCATCTTTTGATCCATCTGGTGAGCTCGTATCAATTCCAAGGATTTGGGCAATCGTATCATAGCGTTCTTTTGCACTTTCATAATTAAGTTCTATAACACGATCTAATAAAATACTATTACATTCACCATGAGGTAAGTTCAAACGGCCACCAAGGCTATGTGCGAGTGCATGAACGGCACCCAGACTTGCATTTGAAAAAGCCAAGCCTGCAGACAATGATGCCATCATCATCTGATACATGGTTTCAATCGTACGGTTTTGTGAACACGCATCGAAAATATGATGATGAATCAGCTTAATTGCCTCTAATGCGTGAACATCTGTAATCGAGGATTGCGCATTCGACACATAGGCTTCTATAGCATGTGTTAGTGCGTCCATACCTGTACACGCCGTTAAATAGAAATCCATTGTCATTAAAGGTACCGGATCGATAAGGGCTAAGTCAGGTACCACTTTTTTGCTAATAATTGCTTTTTTTAATTGTTCCACGTCATCGTTAATAATGGCAAACTGAGAGACATCAGCACTTGTTCCTGCTGTGGTTGGAATGCATATTAGTGGAGGTCCGGGAAGATTAATCACATCCACACCTTCATAATCTAAGATGTGACCTCCATTCGTCGAAACAATACTTATACATTTTGCACAATCCATGGGACTGCCTCCGCCAATGGCTATAATTAAGTCACAGCCCTTTGACAAAAAGACTTCAGCCCCTTTCATTGCTTCGTAATCTTTCGGATTCACCGTTACCTCTGTATATAAAACATAATCTTCAACAGATTCATTCACTGAATTGATAATCTGTTGAAACCAATCGTATTTAATTACATTTGCGTCTGTTACAATCATTGGACGTTTTGAAGCAAAATGATTTAAGTAACGGCCAACAAGCAGGCTCGCTTCATAACCAGTAATGATTTCCGGTGCTACAAATTTTCTAAGTTCCATAAACACACCTCTTTAGTGAGACATTCGCAATGAATAGATATTCTTATTATAGCACTTTTGTTGATTCACGAATAGCTAATGTTCCTTCAAAGGTTAAATGTTTATGTTTTTTATCATTTTCAAAAACTTCGAAAAGCAAACGAATGGTTTCTGATGCAATTTTTTCAACCGGTTGAACCAATGTTGTAATTGATGGATTGTAGTATTGTCCTAATTTGATTCCATCAAATCCGACGATTGAATAATCATCAGGAACTTTTTTTCCATGATCAATGAGTGCTTTACACGCACCCATGGCGAGCATATCTGAAATAGCATAAAGTGCTGTAAACTCTTCATTCGATTTTAATATATCCAAAGCGACATTATATCCGTTTTCTATGGAATATTCTTCGAATTCTCTTTGCATTCTAAATACCCACGATTCATCCGGTTCTATATTATGGTTACGAAGTGCCTGATAATAGCCTTCAAGTCTAAGCGAACTAATACTTTCATCTTCTGCATCTGCACAGATAATAGCAATTTTTTTATGGCCTTGATCAAGGAGATAATCAACAATTTTTTTACTTTCATGAATATCATTCACTGAAACAGAGGAATAGCCATTACGATTATTTTCATCGACCATTCCACCAATCGTACTTAAGACAAAGGGAACAGGAATTTTCTTGAGTTTATCTTCTGAATGGCTAAAGTGGCCCCCTAAAAATACAATCCCTCGCAAACGTTTTTCCTTAATCAATTCCAAGGCAACATCAATTTCATTTTCATTAAATTCAACATGATGTAACACTAAGGAATATTTGCGTTTTTCAATTTCCTGTTCCATGATTTTAATCATATCTGTGAAGAAAGGATTGGTAATCCCTTTAACTAAAACCGCGATTGCATTTGTCTCAATGCGTTTTAAATTTCTTGCGCTATTATTGGGAATATAATTATATTCCTCAATAACTGACAGGATGTAATCTTTTGTCTCCTTATTGATATCCGGATGATTGTTGATTGCTCTAGATACTGTGCTCACTCCGACACCACAAATCCTTGCAATATCTTTAATCGTTATTGAATTCACTCTAAGACCCCCAAAACTTTTTTATTGTCCTTTAACGCCCATACAGTTTTGTCATATGCTCTACACGTTGTGCTAAGTTTGAATCCAGTTCATTGCTGTATAATCGCCAATGCCAATTATTGCCTAATGTTGACGGTGTATTTATTCTCGCTTCACTTCCCAGTCCAAGATAATCTTGAATAGGTATTACCGCAAGCTTAGCTACACTCGATAAGGCGGCACGAATCATATGCCAATGAATATTTTCTTCATCTTCCGGTTGAATATTAAGATAGTCATTACATAAAGCTTTATCTTCAGGACAAATCGCTCTATACCAACCTTTGACCGTATCATTATCATGTGTCCCCGTATAGACAACACAATTTTGTGTATAATTATGCGGTAAATAATCACTCGCTTCACGCGAATCAAAGGCGAACTGTAATACTTTCATCCCCGGATATCCAGTTTGTTGTAGAAGTTCAACAACGGTCTCCGTTAAATATCCTAAATCTTCTGCTATGACTTTTGCATTGACTAATGATTCATTTATTTGTTTAAATATATCATATCCGGGACCTTTTTTCCAGCTTCCATTTTCAGCCGTTTGATCTCCATTCGGTATGGAATAAAATTCATCAAATCCACGAAAGTGATCAATACGTACCATATCATACCATTTGAAACAATGATTTAAGCGTTTAAGCCACCATGCATAGTGGGTTCGCTTATGCTCTTTCCAATCATAGAGAGGATTCCCCCATAACTGGCCCGTACTTGAAAAACTATCCGGCGGACATCCGGCTACACAATAAGGCATCAAATTTTCACTAAATTCAAAAAGCTCCGGGGACGCCCACGCATCTGATGAGTCAAAGGCTACATAGATTGGAATATCTCCAATGATTTTGACCCCTTTTTCATTGGCATAGTTTTTTAGCTTCAACCATTGCTGATGAAATAGATATTGCTGGAATTCATAAAATCCAATTTCTTCGGAATAATGTTCTCGAATGCTTGCTATTGCTTCCGGGTGGCGCTCTTTTAATGGACGCTCCCATTGATTCCAGGCTTTTCCGTCATTTAAGTCTTTGATGACCATGTACAATGCATAGTCTTGGAGCCATTCTTTTTGTTTATGAACAAATAAACGAAAATCTTCATCGTCTAAAATTCGGCTCTGATAATAGGCTGTTTTAAGCACTTGATATCTTGCATTATATATTTTTTCATAGTCGATATATCGCGGATTGTCTCCAAAATCATACCCTTCGCATTGGTCATAGGTTAGGTATCCTAAGTGTATGAGTTCTTCTAAATCAATAAAATACGGATTTCCCGCAAATGTTGAAAACGATTGATAGGGGCTATCACCATATCCTGTCGGACCTAATGGCAAGACTTGCCAATAACTTTGTCCGGCTTCAACTAACCAATCAACAAAGTCATATGCACTTTTTGAAAAGGCTCCGATACCATATTTTGACGGTAAACTTGCTATAGGCATTAATACTCCGGCTTCTCTCATATCCATCCTCTTTCTACCATTAACCTTTGACTGCTCCGGCTACTACACCTTCAATTATATATTTCTGTCCGAATAGATACAAGATAACGATTGGTAATATTGCTAAAACTAACATTGCCATCATGGCACCCATGTCAATCGAACCATATCCACCCCGTAAATACTGTATTGCAATGGGGATTGTCTTATAGTCTGTTCCTAAGACCAGGTAAGGCAACAAGTAGTCATTCCATATCCACATTGTCTGTAAAATAGTAATTGTAATGGCTGTTGGTTTAAGGATTGGCATGATGATTTTGAAAAATAATTGAACCGGGTTACATCCGTCCATCATTGCGGCTTCTTCTATTTCTAGTGGAATTGACTTAATAAATCCACTAAACATAAATACGGCAAGCCCTGCTCCAAAGCCCAGATAGACAAAAATTATTCCAAAAGGATTATCTAAACGTAAACTATTGGCCACTTTTGACATGGTAAACATGACCATCTGGAAAGGAACAATCATTGCAAAGACAAAGAGATAATAAAGTCCCGACGTCATTATGTTATTCACACGAACAATGTACCAAGCTGTCATTGAGGTAAAGAAAATAATAACGGCTACCGATGCAACTGTAATCCATATAGACCAACCAAAGGCTTGAAAAAATCCGATTTTTCCAATTCCTTCTGTATAGTTTAATAATCCAACAAATGTTTCTTCTGTTGGAAGACTAAATGGATCATCCGCTATAAAAAATCGGCCTTTTAAGGAGTTCATTGCAATTTCATAAATCGGAAAAAGAAATGCTGCTGAAAGAAATACAAAAAATAAAATTAATGGTTTTTCAAACTTCGTCCGTTTTTTTGTACTTTTCATTAGTGTTGTACCTCCCTCTTACGACTTATATTCAACTGAGTTAATGCAATCACCGCTACAATGATAAAGAAAATAACAGCTTTTGCCTGACCCACACCTTCCCAACCGGTTCGACCGTAAAATGTGTTATAGATATTTAAAGCTAACATCTCTGTCTTAGCTGCAGGAGCTCCACCTGTAAGCGCTAAGTTTTGGTCAAACAATTTAAAAGAATTCGTTAACGTTAAAAATAATGAAATTGTGAAGGATGGCATAACCATAGGAATTGTGACGTTTTTTAGTATCTGCCACCTTGATGCACCGTCAATTTTCGCAGCTTCATTTAGTTCACCCGGTATGTTTTGAATACCAGCTATGTAGATGACCATCATATATCCAATCATTTGCCAGTTCATAAGAATAACCAAACCCCAGAATCCATACTCTGGTGCAAAGGTCAATGTCCGGTCAAACTTATATAAGACGCCGTTGAGAATCAATTGCCAAATATAACCCAGAACAATGCCACCAATGAGATTGGGCATAAAGAAAACCGTTCTAAAAATATTCGTTCCGCGAATCCCTCTTGTTAATAACAAGGCGATCATAAAGGCTAATAGGTTAATTGATATGACTGAAACAAGAGTAAATGCTCCGGTAAAGCCCATTGCCCGAACAAACGTTGGATCTTGAAACACTTTTATATAATTGTCTAGTCCTACCCATGTTGAATCGGTTACAGTTGTAAACTCCGTAAAGGATAGATAGATCCCCATAAGAAATGGTACAATAAACACAACGATAAATGCTAGCAGTGTTGGGAAAACAAAAACAAAAAAGTATCTTTTTATTGTCTTTTGCATGTGACTCCTCCTTAGTTAACTAAAGGGTAAGCTTAAAGGCTTACCCTTTGAAAATGATTTCAAAAAATGCTTACTCTTATTTATTGAGCTGTGGCTGCTTTTTCATCTTTCCAACCATCCACAAATGCTGATTCGACTCCATCCCAATCACCTGTTCCTTGGGCATAATCTAGAAGTGAGTATCCAAGAATATCTTTAAATTGTTGTGATGGGAATGCTGTAAAGTTCCATGACACAGACGTTAATGAATCATCTGCCATATATCGAAGAACTTCTTTTGCTAATGGATCTGTTGGTGTTTCATCATCGCCAAATGTATTAAATGGAGCGATAAATCCGAATTCGTTGGTTACATAGTTTTTACCTTCATCTGATGAGAATAACCATTCAATAAATTCGATAGATGCTTGTTGGTCAGCTTCTGGTGCTTGTGAGTTGATACTGAAGAAGTTCTCTGTCCCAGTACATAAGCCTTGGTTTTCTTCACCTTCAACACCTGTGTAAATTGGCAAGAATTTTACATCTTCTTCGGCAACAACATTTCCATCAACACCATTAATCTGTCCCCAGCCCCAGTTACCGTTTTGAACCATTGCAACTTGGCCTAACGCAAATTCTGCCATTGAATCATTTACTGTTTTTGAACTTAATAATGTTGGTTTTGTTATTGAGTTGTTAATGTATAGGTCAAATATATTTTTGTATTCTTGTCCGTAAGTCAAATCAATCTCTGCTGCATCGCCAAGGCCTTTGTCTTTGAATTCATAGTAAATAGGTAAGTTTGCTAAATGTGTTTGCCATCTCCAGTCTTCTCCAGTTGAAAATGATGTTGAAGCAAATACACCTTGAATACCTAATTCATCTTTAATCGCTGTCATATCTTCAACAACGGCTTGTAAAGCTTGGAAGTTATTGATTTCATCCATTGAGCTATATGAGGTCGATTTGCTTGCTGAGGCAAAGTATTGGTCCATAATTGCATCGTTATAAATAATTCCATAACCTTCAACAACGTAAGGGATACCATATGCTCCACCGTCTTCTCCGGTAACCACTAAGCTTTTATCTAATAACCAGCTATATAAATCTGTATCGGATAGGTCTTTTGTATAGCCTTTCCAAGATTCGTATCCTACCGGACCGTTAATTTGGAATAATGTTGGCGCATCACTTTTTGCAATTTCTGAACGAAGTGTTTGCTCGTATGTTCCTGCGGCTGCCGTAACAACTTTTACATCAACTCCAGTGCTTTCTGTATACTCCTTAGCAATTTTTTGCCATACTTCTTCAATCTCAGGTTTGAAATTCAAGAAATATACGGATCCTTCTTCTGTATCTCCTTCGCTTGCATCATCTGTTGACTCTGTGCTGTCTGTATCTGTTTGTTCTTCTGTATCGTTTGAAACCGTATCATTTGGACCGTCTGACGAATCATCTGATCCACTACAGCCTACAAATAAAACTAAAACCATTGATAATGCTAAAATCTTTACCACCCAATTTTTCATGCCTTTTCTCTCCTTTTATCTTTGCTTGAATTTTGTTAACGTTCTCGGTATCGTTATCAGTAACGTTACCGGAACCGTTAACAGTATATTAGCACAATCCCCAAAAATTAGCAAGTGTATTTTTTATTTTTATATAATATTACACGTTTAGCTTCCAAATATCTTGATTGTACTCGTGTATTGTTCGATCCGATGAAAAAAATCCGGCTTTAGCAATGTTTACTAAGCATTTTTTTGTCCAGGCTTCTTGATCTAAGTAATCCTCAAACATAGCATCCTTGGTTATGACATACTCTTCAAAATCGAGCAAAGTCATAAAATAATCTTTATTCAGAATTTCATTGTATAAACGGGTCAAATTCTCTTGATCTCCATATTTCATAACGTCTTTTGACTGAATAAAATCAAGTGCTTCTTGGATGACTTTGCTTTTTTTATACAAGGCTTTGGCACTATAGGTCCCGTTTTTATAGTGTTGAATGACTTCATCAGATTTTTTACCAAATGTGTAAATATTGTCGTCCCCAACAAGATCATTAATCTCTACATTCGCTCCATCGGAGGTTCCTAAGGTAAGGGCACCATTAAGCATAAACTTCATATTTCCTGTTCCCGAAGCTTCTTTTGATGCCAATGAAATCTGCTCAGAGACATCACATGCAGGAATGAGTTTTTCCGCTTTGCTTACATTGTAATTTTCAACCATCACAACTTGCATATGTTTATTGACATCTTCATCATGCTCAATGATTTCTTGAAGAACAAGTAAGAGATGTATAATGTCTTGAGCAATAGTATATGCCGGGGCCGCCTTTGCTCCAAAAATAAAGGTTAAGGGTGTTTTAGGAACAATACCTCGTTTTATCTGCAAATATTTATGAATAATATATAAAGCATTCATTTGTTGACGTTTATATTCATGCAAGCGCTTAATTTGAATATCAAAAATCGAGTTTGGATTCAACGTTACATTCTGATGCGTCTTCATGTATTCAACAAGATTTTCTTTATTCTCACGTTTAATTCGTCTTAATGTTTCAAGCGCTTGCTCGTCGTCAATATAATCAAGAAGTCCTTCTAACTTTGTTGCATCTTTTAAAAATTCATCCCCTATATGCTCTTTTAAAAACAGGGTCAACTTGGGATTACATCCGATTAACCAACGTCTAAAAGTAATCCCATTTGTTTTATTATTAAACTTATGAGGATAGAGTTTATAAAACTGTTGCAATTCCGTCTCTTTTAATATATCTGTATGAATTGCAGCAACACCATTGACTGAGAAACCATAGTGAATAGCTAGATGGGCCATATGTACTCGTCCGTCTTGATCAATAATTTGAACATTAGATGCCTTATGCTTTTGCTGGATACGTTTATTTAACTTTTCAATAATTGGCACCAACTGAGGTACAACCTCTTTGATATATTCGATCGGCCATTTTTCAAGAGCTTCTGCTAAGATGGTATGGTTCGTGTAGGCACAAGTTTTTGTCACAATATCAATGGCTTCATCCATATCTATACCTTCTTTTAAAAGAAGACGAATCAATTCCGGAATAACCATCGTTGGGTGTGTATCATTAATTTGAACCACAACATGTTCATTCATTTTACGTAGATCATAGTTCTTTGTTTTGATCTCATCCATAATGAATTGTGCGCCATTGCTAACCATAAAATATTGTTGATAAATACGTAAGAGATGGCCATCCTTATCCGAATCATCCGGATACAAAAAGAGGGTTAGATTCTTGTCGACTTGAGTCTTATCAAATGTAATGCCTTCACCTACCATGGTCGGATCGATAGATTTTAAATCAAAAAGACGGAGCTTATTTTTATTGCCTTGGTAGCCAATAACATCGATCTCATATAGGACGGACTCAACCTCTTGATCTCCAAAAGAAACTGTATAGGATGTATCCGTTTTCGTCAGCCAACTGTGGGTTTCAATCCAATCATTTTTCTCAGGATATTGTTTAAAATTTTTGAAGGTTTGCTTGAACAATCCATAGTGATAATTTAGGCCAATCCCATCGCCCGCCATGTTAAGCGTTGCAATAGAATCCAAAAAACATGCTGCTAGGCGACCTAATCCACCATTACCTAAAGATGGTTCCGGTTCAATCTCTTCAAGCCGTGCAAGGGATTTACCTTTGATTTCTAATAATGCGTTCAGTTCATCATAAATTCCTAAGTTAATGAGGTTATTTGATAATAATTTTCCAATTAAAAATTCGGATGAAATATAATAGACTTTTTTCTTTCCTTGAATGACCGGTTTTTTATCTGTATACTCTTTCACGAGATATAATACAGCTTCATAGAGCTGTTCATCACTACACGTCTCTATCGTTTTTCCATGTAGTTTCTGCGTTAAGTTCGACAAATGCATTTCAAAATTCATGTTTTCCTCCTTAAAATTCCAAATATTGATGTTCTAATGATAGCTTAGGAAACCGTTTTCCGCAAGTGTTTTTTTAAAGATGCGAACCCACTGGCCGCATCTTTGGCTTAATAATCCTATTCTTTTAGTTGCTGGCTCGGCAACACAATAGTCCTCCACTGCTTTGTATCCACATCTATATATTCAATACAAAACGCTTTGCTTTGTAAATCAGCTTGAAGAACTGCTTTAGCTCCATTCTTTGTCCATGTAATTCTTAATTCATGATCGGCAACTTCTTCATCGATATTAATCTCTCCATCAAAGGCTTCATACTGATTTCGAAATCGCATCAGTGCCAATATATCTTGAACCACTGGACGCTTCACTTCATGAACCACTTCGTCTTTTGAATAGTAATGTCGGTTAATATCTCGACCATTTTTTGTTTTTTCTAAGAGGTCAATGTCATTTTCTCCGGCAAGAAGTCCTACATAATAGACTTGGGGTATCCCCGGTGCAAAAAACTGGATTGCTCTTGCCAAGAGATATGCTGCATCATCATTTCCTAACGCCGAGTAGTAGGTACAATTGATTTGATAAATATCTAGATTTTTGTATTCACTGGAGCTATACTTTCGCTTAACATTTGCCCCTTTTTCATAAAGCTGGTCTCGGGTAAATTCGATTTCATCATCCCCCATTAAGTCTTTAACATCAACTACACCAATTCCATCATGGGTATCTAAGGTTGTATATTGGTGGCGAGGACAGATATTTAACCAGTGTTTTAATCGTTTATTGGTCCCGGCATACAAGCCATGTAAAACTAGCATGGGTAAGGCAAAATCATAAACCGGCAAATCATGCTCAGCAATTTTCATTTGTATAGAATAGTGTTCATGAATCTCCGGTAAGACTTCGACACCTTTTTCTTCAAGCATTTTCTCACACGTCTTCAGCAAAATCCAGATATCCGGTTCAATGAAGAAGCAATTCGTTCCCTTCTTTTTAATTGCGTATGCAAATGCATCCAAACGAATCATTGATGCACCGGCATCCGCTAAAAAGAGTAGATTATCTCGAATGAATTCGATGGTTGCTTTTTTGCTAACATCTAAATCCACCTGTTCTTCATCAAAGGTACACCATAATTTATCACTGCTTCCATCCTTAAAGTCAATATCAATATATGGGGCTCTTGGCTTTCGCTTATAGATTAAATCAATCTCTTCTTGAGTCGGAAATCCATGCTCCCAAAAATCACTATAACGTATAAAATAGTCTTTATAAGGTGATTGTTCTTTATTTTCTACAAAGTCTTGATAATATTTTGAAGACCTAGAAATATGATTAATCATAAAATCAAACATTAACTGATAATCTTTACTAATTGCTTTAATATCTTCCCATGTTCCAAATGCCGGGTCAACTTCTCTGTATGTCATGGGTGCAAATCCTCGATCTGCTGAAGACGGATAGAAGGGCAATATATGTATTGCTCCTATTTCCTCACGAAAATGACCATCAACAATCTCCTTTAATTCTTTTAAATTCTTTCCTAAGCTGTCTGCGTACGTTATAAGCATGATTTTGTTATCCACGATGTAATTCCTCCTATTTAATTGAACCTTGTAGCACTCCGGCAATAATATGTTTTTGTAAGAAAAGATAGAGTATAAGTACCGGAATAATAGTAAGCATTAAACCTGCCATAAGCAAACCATAATCAACGGTATAGGTATCAAAAAAGTAAAATGTTGACAAGGGCAATGTTCGCATATCTGCTTGCATTAATACCAAAGATGGAAGCAAGAAGTCATTCCATATCCATAATACATCCAATGTCACAATAGTCATTGTAATGGGTTTAAGCAAGGGAAACACGATGGTTAAAAAGGTTCTAAATCGTGTTGCTCCATCAATCATAGCCGCTTCTTCTAGCTCTAGAGGTATGTTTTTTATAAAGCCGTGATACATAAACACAGCGAGTGACGAACCGAAGCCAAGATACATAAATACAAGTGTTGCCTGACTATTTAATAATCCTAAACCTCCGTATATCGTTACTAAGGGAATCATAATCCCTTGAAAGGGTATAATCATGGATGTCACCATAAGAATGAACATAAAATTGTTGAATCGTGTCTTTACCCGAACGAAATAATAGGCGGTCATGGCTGAAAATAAGATAATAATCAAAACACTTGCCAATGTAATCATAAATGAATTCGATATTGATTTAATAAAGTTCATTTTTTCATACGCTTCTGCATAGTTCATAAAGCTTATGCTTTTCGGTAATTGAATTGGGTTTGTCAAAATGTCCGTACGACTTTTAAACGAGTTCAGTAGAACAAACAAAAACGGAACAATATACAAGGCTAATATAAGGGTCATAACAATGGTTTTGATTTTTTCTGCTATTTGACTTTTATTTTTCATTATGCTTCAACCTCCTTGCTCTTACTATATTTAACTTGGACGGTCGTTATTATCGCCACAACGATAAATAATACAATCGCTTCCGCTTGACCGAGCCCATAGTTTTGCGCAAGGAATGCTTTATTATATACATACATAGATACCATTCGGGTTGAGTTAAATGGCCCACCATCTGTGAGTGCCAAGTTTAAGTCATATACCATAAATGCCCGTTGTAAACTTAAGAAGACAGAGATAGTAAATGCATTGACAATCAAGGGAATAATAATATGTATAATACGTCGTAATCCGGTAGCACCATCAATTTTTGCTGCTTCAACAACACTTTTAGGTATATTGGTAAACCCGGCGATATAGATAATCATCAAATATCCGGATAGTTGCCAAACCGTTACGATGACCATGGTCCAAAATGCCTTATTCGGATCACCTAACCACGAGGATGAGAACATATCAATACCTAATTGATTTCCAAAATATACGAATACATTCGAAAACAAAAAACGCCACACAAAACCAAGAATAATACCACCTAACAAATTGGGGGTAAAAAAACCTGAGCGATATACATTTTCAAATTTAATGCCACTCGTTAATATGAAGGCTAAGAAAAAAGCAATTAAGTTTGTAAATATGACAACAAAAAGCACATATTTCACCGTAATTGCCATCGATTCCCAAAAAGCTTTATCCTTGAAGACGCCTAGATAGTTCGTTATCCCGATAAAATCCCACTCGCTAGCGAGTCCGTTCCAATTTGTAAAGGTTAAAAATATTCCGTATAAAAACGGTATAATCATCACAGTAACGAAGGCAAATGTTGTTACTCCTGCATATAAGAAATACTGACCTACCCCTGCTTTATTCTTGTTTTTGCCAGCCATTTGTTTCACCTCTCTTAATTAATTTTAAGGAAGAGAAAGCTGACTTTCTCTTCCTTATGTGGTTATTTATTGTTGTATTTCCCAATAATTTTCCATTTCTTCATAAAATTCTTCGCGTGTCGTTAACCCTGCAAGATGCTTTTGGAAAGAAGCTCCGACTTCAGCCCAGTAATCTGCTGGGAATGTTAACACCATAGCATAGGTTCTACCTTCCGACATATAATCAAGTACCGATTTTGCTAATGCATCATCCGGCGTTTTGTCGATATTTAAGAATGCAGGAATAATGCTACATGTTTCCACTAAACCTTTTTGTCCATTCTCTTCATACACAATCCAGTTCAAGAATTGCTTAGCTGCTTCTTGTTGCTCAGGAGTGCTTTGTTCTTGATCAAGGGCAACATATTTGGTTGGACCTGCAGAAATCTTATTGTCTTCACCTTCCATGTCTAACGGAACCGGTAAGAAACCAAACTCTTTATTGTCTCCACTCATCTCATTGATTTGAGGCCATGCCCAGTTTCCCATAAACCAGAATGCCGCACTTCCTGTTGCAACAGCCTCTGCACCAGTATCATATGTTCCTGATAGTGGGTCACTCTTGTCCATGTTGTATCTTGCTAGAATATCAAATGTATCCATCAATGAATTGAATGCGTCAAATTCTGAAAATGTTAATTCGCCTGTTTTAAGCTTATCCATAATCTCATTATGTCCGGCAATGTTACCACCGCGTTGAGAAAATGCAATTTGTGTATAGTGGGCACCAAGTGACCAATCCAACGGTGAAATAACGATTGGCGCTATACCGCCTGCTTCAATATCTTGGAATAATGTTTCTAAATCTTCACGCGATTGTATCGCATCTGGATCGAATGCTTCTCCCGTTGCTGATTCAATGGCTGTTTTGTTATAAATCAAGCCAAAGCCTTCAACCGCAAAAGGAAATGCCAATAACTTGTCATTAATTCTTGCTACATCTAAACTTCCCGGCATTGCATCATCAATCCATTTTTCGCCGGTAAGGTCAAGCATCTTGTCTTCAAACTTTTCTAAATCTCCTGCATCCATCATTGAGATTGTTGGTGCATTTCCTGATGCATATAATGCAGACATTTTCTCAAAAGGAGATGTTCCTGCACCTGTCGGTATGATTTCTAATTCTATCCCTGTATCTGCTTGGAAAACTTTGGCAACGTCTTCAAGTTGTGCTTGGATTTCCCCTTTTGTATTTAGGAATGTAATCTTTACATCTGATGATGTAGAAGTGTCTTCTGTCGATGAATCATCTGTATTTGTCTCTGTTGCATCCTCAGTCGTTGATGAGCCCGTTTCCCCTGACGCGCCATCATTTGAGTTACCACATGCTGCTAAACTAAATACCATAACTAAAACCAAAAATAATGAAACTACTTTCTTCATAAACCTATTCCTCCTTAAATTTTTATTATGTTTTTGATTCTAGCAAATTAATTACTATATGTCAACCGTTTTCATATATTATTTTTTGTTGTATTTTACTATTATATCGCATGGATACGTTATTATATGCCATATATATACGTTTTATCCTATGTTTTATGTAAACAAAACTATATAATTTGCTTATTTATTCTTTGTTTATGACAACCGTTTTCATATTTTTGAATTCAAACATTTGTTTTTTTATGCTATACTAATTTTATTATTTAGAAAGTTGGTAGTTTTATGGCAAATATCAAAGACGTTGCAAAATTAGCCGGTGTCTCTGTAACAACCGTCTCTAGAGTTATGAATAACACCAATTATATTAGCCCTCAGACGCGAGAAAATGTAGAACAAGCAATGAAAGCACTCGATTATCACCCGCATCAAATTGCGCGGGCACTTTCAAAAAAGCAAACCTTTATTCTTGGCGCCATTATTCCTGACTCATCCCATCCTTTTTTCGCACAATTATTAAAGAGCATCGAAAAAAAAGCCGAACAAGACGGCTATAAAATTTTATTATGTAATTCCTTGAATAATAAAGAAAAAGAAGCAAATTATGTTCAAATGCTTCGAGAAAACCGTGTCGACGGAATTATTATGGGGAGTCACACCTTAGAAACCTCTGCCTACAAGGATATTGATCGACCCTTAATCACCTTTGAACGGTATATCGATGGTATCCCTCACGTTTCATCGGATAATTACATGGGAGGGCAGTTGGCGACAAAGCACCTCATTGATCAAGGCTGCAAAAAACTGCTGCATATTTCAGGTCCTTCTCGCCTAGATATCTTATCCAATCGGCGTGCAGATGCATTCAAATTAACATGCATGGACCATAATATTGATTACACCATTATTGAATATGAATACACAAAAATTAATTTTGATTACTATCAGTCCTATGTTCAAGATGTTGTTGCTCCCTATTTAGAAAAGATTGACGGTATCTTTTGCAGTAATGATTATATTGCCTATGCAATATATCTCTATTGCATCAAACACAATATTTCTATTCCGGGTCAAATAAAGATTATTGGTTATGATAATTCAACCTTTGCACAAGTTTTACAGACACCTCGTCTGACAACAATTGCTCAGCCTATTGAACTCATGGGTGAGCTCTTATGCGATAGTTTAATCCAATTAATCAATAAAAAAGATGTCTATAATCAACAACTTCCCGTTCAATTAATTAAAGGGGAGACAACTTAGTCTCCCCTTTGATACCTTTACTTCCATCCATCCGGTAAATATGTTTTTGTTCTTGCAATCATAACCGTTAACATTTCTCTGCCCTCTGTTTCACTTATTTTATTCTTAACAAGAGGATCTTGCATAAGTGCTTTTAGGGCCTTCTCAAAGTCACATTCCCTTGCCGCTTCATAAACCAGTTCTTGATTATCAATATGCACTTGCATAAGTGCTTTTATGTTCTCCGGAACTTGGCCTGCAAATATCGGACGAATTGCGTCTTTTTCAAAAACTGCATTTGTTTCTACAATAACTGAAGCATCAAAGTTACTAATTTGACCACATGTATTCGGAATATTCACATTACTAATCACTCGTTCTAAGCCACATAAAGCCTTTATCAATAGAATACCTTCTTCTCCTGATGGCTTTAAATCCAAACTTTCTTCTTTGGCAGCTAACTTTCTTGCTCGGTCAAGACGTTTTTGATAATCCTTCTTTCTCCACTCCACTGTTGTCAAACTAAACTTCCATGACGCGACTGTCTCAGGATCTTTAAGATAGTCACTATACGGCATAAACTCTGCTAAATGTCTGTCTCCAGCAGCCGCAATCAAACCATACCGATTAAACAAATCAAACTTGACAATATGAGCACACTCAAATGTTGAATTTGCCCAATTATTATCAACTTCTTCAAAGCCTTCTTCTTTATGTTCATCGACATATTCTTTATACAAAGGAAACAAATCAATCCCCTTATAAGAAGCACGATCAAACCATGTAAAATGATTAATCCCTAAAACATTCACAACAATTTCTCGCCGATCTATTTCTTCAATCCCTAACTTTTCTTCACAAATTCCTTTCAACACTTTTTGCGTTCCAAAAACCTCATGACAGCATCCAAAAGCTTTAATCTCCGGAAATACTTTGTAAAGTGTTTTCATGCAAACACTCATAGGATTTGTATAATTGATGACCCAAGCATTGGGTGCAAATCTTTCAATCGCCTTCGCAATATCTACAAACATGGGAATCGTACGCAGTCCACGCATCAGTCCACCAGGGCCAACGGTATCACCAACCGATTGGTAGATGCCGTACTTTTCCGGATAGTGGACATCCACTTCCATCTCATCGAATGTCCCCGGAAGGATTGAAATAACGACAAAGTCTGCATCAGTCAATGCTTCACCGATTGTTTCAACCATAGTATATGTCCAGTGTCCCAGCGTATCTACTGACTGTGATACATCATTTCCAATAATTGAATTGGTCTTGGCTGCTTCCGCGTCAATATCATACAGGCAAATGGTCCCTTCCATTTGAGGCTCAATCGAAAGGTCCGTCATAAAGGTCCATGCCCATCCTCTCGAACCACCACCTATATATGCAATCTTGATATTTTTCATTTTATTGTTTGAGTAATGCATTACAAAACCTCCTGTTTATTTACATTGTAGTCCATCATCAATCTCTTCAAGTTCGACGAAAATAGCACGTTCATTGGGGGTGTCATTAGGTTGATGAATCGCTAAATACAAATTCTGTTCATAGCTTTCAAATACCATCCCATGTCCACCGTCTTTCTCAAAAAGAGGTTTTTGGCATTGTTTCCATGGACCGTATATTTCATCTGAATCTGAAACAGCATATCCGATTGTGTAGCCCTTATCCGCCATACATGACCATAATAAAATAAGGCGCCCATCTGTCATTCGATACATATTGGGTCCATCTGTTACCCAGCCTTCCATATTATGCTCTCTTGAATAGGCTTTTCCCGTCCACGGTGCATCTGTGGAGTGTAATAGCGTCATAGGTTCACCTTCTGATTTTTTTAAATCATCTGTTAATCGCATTGCGCACACTTCACCGTTTTTGATTTGAACCCATTCATGGCAAAAAACAATCCACGGCTTGCCTTTTTTGTCAACATAAAGCGTTCCGTCGAGTGACATCCAGCTTTTGGGCGTCACCGGTCCATCACTCCAAGGTATATAAGGACCTAGTGGATTATCTGCTCTTAAAATTGCTGTTCCTCGCATTTTATCCGCACCTCTAAAGGTCGCAAACATATAGTAATTACCCTTATATAGATGTACCTCTGGTGCCCAGAAGTTATCCTTTCCCCAATAATCTTCTTCCGGAATAAATACATCAAAAGGACCTTCCCAGTGTTCTAAATCTTCTCCTTTATAGGCTTGAAAACCTACAGACGTTCCTTGTCCCCATATGTTTTTATCAGTCGATCCGAATAAATAGTAGCTTCCGTTTTCCTTTAACACAAAGGGGTCACGAATTTGAATCTCATTTGTTTTCCATTTTTTCATAATTGTCTCCTAATAAGGTAACGGAAAAATTCCGTCAACTTCTATATCATCCCATTGACCATTTCTTGGAAATCCAATACATTGTTCTTGTTGTTCTCCATAACCTGTCGCCATCATTCCTACTGCAAGGAGTAAAGAGCCATTCCCCGGCAGATAAACCGGTAAATCTTCTCTAAGCAATTGGTAGTTATGACCATTTTTAACGTAGGTATTTTTGGGAGTATCTAATAACAAAGCTTCAACTGCCCATTCCGGTTCATTAAGCCGCACTGCCGTCATCGCCATCATTGCGAAATCCCAGCCCCATAATGTATGAAAGTCCCATTCTTTAAGTACTTTTTGATAGGTCTGTTTCATAATATCTGCTTCAATAAGAGAATTTGGAATTAAACCATAAGCCATAAGCATAGATGGGTGATCACGATTATATTTTTTAAATGTATCTTCACAGTTTTCATGGGCAATATAAAGACCTTGATGTCTTGGAATGGGTGCCATTCGTTCAGCCACCGTTTTCCACTTTTCTTTCTTATCTTTAACTTTATCTGAATGCCTAATACGGTCAATCCAGCCCACCGCCAGCTCTAAACCAAATCGCCAGTAGGCGACTTCAAACGCTGGATTTACAGTATCCATGGGTTTATGTTCTTCTTGAACCGGAATAATTGGTCCCAACAAATCATAACATTCACTTTCCTCGTTATAAGAAACAAAGTCACACATAAAATCTGCTGTAGCTATAACAAGCTCCTCATATTCTTTTAATAATGTTTTGTCTTGGGTCACTTGATATAAACTCTCCAGCATATAGAGAATATGCGCTTGTTGCCATATTAATAAAGTTGCAATCCATGAAGGACTTTCATTTCCTTCATTATCAATCATTTTGGGCCACCGTGCACCTAAGTAACCATTACGCGAAGCATTTGCATAGGCTTTATCCAAATGTTCTTTATACCATTTAAGACTTCGACCAAGCAAGTCTCCTCTATTCCAAAATGGTAAATATAAACTATGTAATAAATGCATTTCTAAGTGAAATTTTCCGTACCAGCTATTGCAAGCTAAGCCTGTTTCTTGGGGTGGCATACTTCCTGACCCATGGATAGCTGATTGATATAATGATAAGACAATACGTCGTTCAAGTTCTTGCGCTCTGGAATCTTTGGCCTTGGAAAAATCAATAGCTGCACCCTTATTCCAGAATTTTTCCCACCAAGACTGTGTCCTGCTTTTTAATCTTTGATACGAATACACCAAGCTATTTTCTTCGCGAGAAAAATGTACGGTCAAATCAACTTCAGATTGATTAATCACAAATTCATATTCATGTTGTTTGCCAAGTTTGATCGATAAAGGAACCGATGCTTGTATATTCATAAAATATTCTGTGGCATCCATGACCCTATGAAAACAAAGGTTTCCTGAGCCCTTTGGTATAAGTTCAGTATGATGTGCATGGACTTTATCAAAATCACTACCGGTGATTGTATGATGTCCATAAGGGAAGGCAATTATCAGGCTTAATTCTTGACTTTTGAGTAATTCGCTTTCAATATGAAAAGCCAATGTATCCGTGTTCGGATCACAAAAGGTAAGAACATTGCAGATTTTATTGTTAATTTTAAATACACTTTTTGCAATGCCTTTATATAGCATAAGCTCTTGTTCAATCCCTTGAATTTGTTCAGCTTCAATCGTTTCACCTTTAAAAAGCAATCCAATACGAGCTAAATTAAAGCGATGAGGATTTTCTCTAAGCCAATGGTATACATTTTCATTCCCTTTCTGAGGTTCTGATGCATAAGATACGACTCTGTCCCCTTGTTGATACTCAGTCCATACCAAGTCTTTTTCCGTATATTTATTGATTCGATGCCAACCCCATTGACTCATAGTACATAAGGGTGTATTAGCCTTTGCATAAGGCAAATACAGAGTTTGCATTCCTGTTGCATCAAAACCATACGCAATCTCCCCATTACCTACCGATAGCGGAGATTGGTAATCTATTGAATTTAATTTTATATTATGTCTAGATACCCATTCAAATCGATTAATCATATGCTTTTCCTTTCATTTATTCTTTACTTTCAAATCAGTCATAGTATAATAAAAGAAACAAAAACTCCTTCATCCGCTGACACTTGCATAGGATAAAATATGAATGTAACTTTAGCTAATGGCAAAATTAACGGAATAAATATTGAACGCGTGGTTCGAGATTCAACATTTACAATGCCTACCAAACATTTTCATGATGAGTTTGAACTCTATTATCTTCTTGACGGAAGTCGATATTATTTTATTGATGACCATTCCTACCTTGTTGAGCCTGGTAGTTTAGTCATCATTGACAAGCAACAAATTCACAAAACCAGTCCGTCAACAAATCACTATCATGATCGTATACTTATCGAGTTTCATCAAGCATCTCTTCAACATTTGGGGGCACTAAATGATGGTATTGAACTTCACGAATTTTTCAAAAAATATAAAGGTTTAGTCAAATTACGTGGCAAAGAACGCATGTATATTGAATCACTTTTTAGTGATATTTTTAATGAATTTCAAAAAAAGCAGCCTCATTTTGAAGCTCAAGTATTACTTAAACTTAGCGAGCTTATTATCTATATTTCTCGAATCATTCCTACCCATCCAAACTACAATCCAATGCAGTCACACTCACTAAAGCATCAAAAAGCGAATGAGATTACGGATTATATATCGACCCACTATGCGGACCATTTGTCATTAAACACCTTAGCTTCACTCTTTTTTATCAACAAATCTTACCTTAGCCGAATTTTCAAAGAAATTACCGGTTTTACAGTGAATGAATATATTAATATAATAAAGATTCAAAAAGCTAGAGATTTATTAATGACAACGGACCATTCTATTTCAGAAATTGCTGATCATCTTGGTTATACGAGTCTTACCTATTTTGAACGTATTTTCAAACAACATACGGAGACAACACCTTTTCGTTATCGAAAAAAAATGCTTCAACAAGAACGGCCACTCCGGGAGCGACTTGACTCGGACGCTTAAAATTTTATCCTTTTAATCCGGTTCCGCTTATACCTTCAACGAGTCGTTTATTAAACATGAGGAAGATAACAAAAACCGGTATGAGTGACAATGTTGACATTGCAAACATTGCACCATAGTCTGTAATGGATGATGAATCCGCAAATAACTTTAAGGCTATGGATACCGTAAAGGACTGAGGTCGGTTCAAATAAACCAAAGGTCCCATAAAATCATCCCATTTCCAGTAAAACTGAATAATGGTTGTTGTGATGATTGCCGGTTTAAGTAGGGGCAAAATAATTCGTGTGAATATACTATAGCGATTACTTCCATCTATGGTTGCTGCTTCATCTAAATCTCTTGGAATCCCTTTAATAAACTGCATCATTTGAAAAATGAAAAATGCCTGTCCAAAAAAATGTGGTAATATAAGAGGGATATATGTTCCCACCAAACCAAATGAATTATAGATAATATATTGAGGAATTAATATAATCTGCCCCGGTAACATCATCGTTCCAATCATTGCCATAAACCAGAATTGTCGTCCTTTATATCGAAGCCTCGCAAACGAATATGCAACGGCCGCCGAACTGATGACAGTTCCTATCGTTGAAAGTATGGTGATGATAAAGGAGTTCTTGAAGAAAGTTCCAAAAGTAATGCCTGCAAAACCTTGCCATCCGGTCGAAAAATTATCAAATCGCCAGTTTGGAGGAATCAAACTTAATCCCCCATTCAAAATTTCCGTATTGTTTTTTAGTGAACCACTCACCATCCACAATACAGGATAAATCATGGCCACTCCGAAGAGAATGATACCTATATGGTATATTACATCATATAATTGTCGTTTAAATTTCATGTTCTATTCCCCCTGTTTAGTCACCGGACTCTGTAAATACCCAGAATTTTGACGTCTTAAAGATGATTAATGTAACCGCTCCGATTAATAACAACATTACCCATGACATGGCTGAAGCATATCCCATATCATAATATGTAAACGCTTGTCGATAAACATACAGAGAATAGAAGTTTGTCGCATCATTAGGACCTCCTCCTGTTATAACAAAAGCTTGCGTAAAGGACATAAAGGCAGCAATGGTTTGCATCACTGTATTATAAAGTATAATTGGCGATATGGATGGTAATGTAATTCGATGAAGCACTTGAAAACGATTGGCACCATCTATGCGTGCCGCTTCATAATAGGTAACCGGAATTTGTTTCAATCCGGCTGCAAAGATAATCATCGATGAGCCAAATTGCCAAACAGAAATTAGAATTAGAGGTATCATGGCCATGCGTTGGTCTCCAAACCAAGAAATTCTATCTAATCCTATACTTTCAAAAAGATAGTTCACTAACCCTCTTCGTGCAAATAATTCTCTCCAAACAAGGGAAACCGCTATACTTCCACCAATTAATGACGGCAAATAATAAACCGCTCTGTATAGACCAACACCTCGTTTTTGTTGTGTTAATAATCCTGCAACTGCCAAGGCAAAAATCAGTTTTAACGGCACTGAAGAAAACACGTAAATGAGTGTAACACGTACAGATTTTAAAAACCGTTGATCTGAAAATAAACGCAAATAGTTTTTTACTCCAATAAACGTTTCTTCCGAGATTAAATTGAAATCTGTGAATGAATAATAGAAGGATATAATCATCGGTATAATGGTAAAGCCCAAGAAACCAATGATAAAAGGTGCTGCAAACACATATCCTGCTATAAGTTCTTTTCGAACCAGTTGATTATGCCCCTTTTTTTTGTCTACCTGTTTCATCAGAAACCTCCAACCTTAAATTTAGATAAAGCAGAACCCTTAAGGTAAAGAATTCTACTTTATCTACTTTACTTACTGATTAAATTTATCTGTTGCAAAGTTAAATATTTCTTCTGCCGCTTCTGCGGGTGTTTTTTCATCAAAGATAACCTGTGTTAAGACCAATTCATAGTAGTCTTGAATTTCCGCTTGTTCTGGAGGACTAATCACATTAATCACACCGGTCTCAAAGCTTCCAACTAAGTCAACATAATCATACATCCGCTTTTGTACATCGGTTAGGTCTGTTTCTAACGCTTCACGAACATTTGATACAATTGGAATTCCACGTTCTGCCGCAAGAATCTTATTCGCTTCAACATCATTGATAAAGAAGTTTAAAAACTTCGCCGCTTCTTCTGGATGTTCCGATCCTTTTGCTATACAGAACATTTGTGACGATTGAATTGTCATCCCTGACGGTCCGTTTGCTTCTTTACGAGGTACCGGAACAATCTTGAGTTCTTTTCCTGCTGCTTCTGCCAAGGTTGGCAATTGATTGGCTGCGACCCATGTCATGGGTGCTTCACCAGTAACTAGGAAGTCACTTTCAATATCTGTGATTTCAGACAGTGCACCTGGATCTGGATAAGCCCCAGCATCCACAAGACGCTTACGCATTGCTAAATAATCTTCTAACATTGATGGATCATCAAATCCAAGTTGAACATTGGATGGTGCAAAGAAATTATAATCGAATCCTTCTTGACTAATTCCCATGGAAGCTCCGGCAATAAAATCTTCAATCTTTGAGCTACCAAATATGCCTAATTCTTCATGGATTTTCATAGCAGCGGCTTCATAGTCTGCCCATGTCCATTCATTTGTTGGTTCAGGAACACCAGCTTGAGCAAACATTTCCGGGTCATATGCAATTCCATAAGTGTTTACACCACTTGATAGGCTTAATTGCATATCTTCAAACTGTGTTGTTTTTAAGAAAGCATCTGTTGTATTTGAGGCATCAATAATACCTTGGTCAATATAGTCATTTAAGGGAAGAATACGATCTAAATATGTGGGGAAGTTACCGCCTAACTGGAATAAATCCCATACGTCATTTGCTGCTACTAAAGTATTCAGATTTGTAATATACCCATCAAAATCATAGAATTCATACTCAATTTTTACATTTGGATTTTGACTTTCATACAAAGCAATAACTTCTGCCGTTATATCATGTCGTTTTTGTGAGCCCCACCAAGCCATACGAAGAACAATTTCTTCTTCATCATTCGTTGTCTCATTCGAACTCTCTGTGTCTGTACTTTCCTCATTACTTGAATTATCTGTTGATGAAGTCACTTCATCTGTTGTGTTTTCCGCATCATTTGAGCAACCCATTATACTCAAACTTAATACCAAAACCAATACTACTGCTAACACTTTTTTTAACATCATACTATCTCTCCTTTTTTGTCAGATTATACTATAAACAAAGCAGTATTTGCGATGTCCATAGTCATAATATACACACTCTCATTCGACAAGTCAATATATATTGCTTATTTCCACAATATCGTACTATATTCCCTATTTTTAGCACTATATTTACCACTTTATTGTTTTTATATCATAACGCGATCTATTATAAAATACAAAAAAACAGCTATAGACATTATCTCAAGTCTATAACTGCCCGTATTTTATAATTTTACCTTTATTCTATCGCCTTCTTCGGAACATGTTCTTTGATATAATTAGCCACAAAATCATATTGGGCATCATTTGCATATATTTGATTATGCTTTAATATTTCATTGATATAAATGACATGACGTTTGGGTTTCAGCACAAGCTTTTTTGTTGAACTAAAGGGACTATACAAATGCTGTCTTGAGGCTGCCATCAATCCGGCCCCTGCCGTTTGAGGAGAACCACTTAAAGCTCCTGCCACAGTGGTAATCATTGCAAGTACCTGGTTTTTTTTAAACTGCTTTTGTATCTGAATATGATTAATACCATGGGCGTTCATTTCAAAAACCACACAATACTTACCCCCATTGATTACTGATACGAGAGGGTAAGCAATGATTAAGAGACCCAGTATAATTCCGATGATAATGACTTCGATTTGAAAAAACACGGATATTCCTGCCATCAATCCATCTTCAAATGTCGTCAAGAAAAACATGAGTATCGAAGGGGCGAGTGATGCAATGAGGAGAACCTTACCGATTGTTATTAACAATGTCGGATTCTTCCACATATTCATCTCATAAACCCAACGCATCATCCCATGGTCATCTATGGTTACTCCTTGAGGCAAACTATTTTCTTGATTCATGCCAATCCCACCCTTCTTCATCATGATAAATCATTTGCTTTGTCATTCCGCCATCAATAATAAAATTTTGACCGGTAATGAAACCAGCTTGATCACTGATAAGGTATAAAATCATATTAGCAATATCACTCGGCTGTCCGATACGTTGGACTAAATGTTGCTGTCGATCCGAATCACTCCAATTACCGTCTTGGGTATCAATCCAGCCGGGACTTACGGCATTTACTCGAACTTTCCCTCGTAAAGTCACCGCCATTGCATGTGTTAAGGACGTAATGGCTCCTTTTGCCGCAGTATAACTTTCCGTGTCCGCCTGGGACATCATGAATCTTGTCGATGAGATATTAATGACACTTGCATTCTTTGAAAAATATGGTAAGAACTGTTGTGTCAAATAAAAAGGCGCTGTAACACCGACACGTAAGACCTCATTGAAATCGTTATAGCCACAACTATCTAGCCCACCTCGACTGTAGCATGCATTATTGATTAGGACATCCACCTGTGTACCTTTTTTAATGACTATTTTAATAAAATCATCTAAGACTTCTTGTTCACTAATGTTTCCATGATAAAAAAACAGTTGTTTTTCAGACAGATTTTTGCTCAATCGTTCTCCTGCCTCTTGATCTTTATCAATAATCGCAACATAATAACCACGTTGAATCAATTCCTCTGTAATACAACGTCCGATACCGTTAGCACCACCGGTAACAATCGCAGTTTTCATGCAAACCCTCCTCGAACCTATTATTAATATATATTATAGCAAAGTTCTGTTGATTCTGCATGATTTTTTATTATCATAACTGGAGGCTATTCCTTAACAGACCCTATTACCAAACCTTTAACAAAATGTTTTTGTAGGAAGGGATATACCATAAGTATTGGTGTTGCTGCAACAATTGTTATGGCGGCACGTATGGACATAGGTGTTACCATATTGGTCTGCACTGCATCTGCATTGACACCACCTGATGCCATGGCACCTGAGGAACTCGTTCTAAGCGAGGACGATAATAATTTCATCAGTTCATACTGTAATGTGGACAAATCTTGATTGGAAGAATTATATAAAAATGTATCAAACCACATATTCCATGAACCTACGGCAATAAATAATCCGATCGTCGCCAATACCGGCTTAACTAATGGAATAATAATACTAAAGTAAATCCGCATCTCTGATGCACCGTCAATTTTAGCACTCTCAACCAAGCTATCCGGCAAACCGAGAATATATGTACGGATAACAATAAGGTTAAAGGCATTAACCATTCCGGGAACAACATACACCCAAAAACTGTTGGTCAATCCCAATCCTCGCATTAAAAAGAAGACAGGAATCATTCCTGCGTTAAAATACATGGTAAATACATACAGCATTGTTATTGGTTTTCTCAGTACAAAATCTTTTCGACTGAGTACATAGGCTAATAAAGTCGTTAGTGATAGTCCAAAAAGTACTGACAATGTCGTTCTAGCAACAGAAACCAAAAACGCCGGAAAGATGGTTCCAGATGCAAACACTGCTTTGTAATTTTCGAGGGTAACTTGTCTTGGTAAGAGATATATGCCACCTCTAACTGTATCAAGTCCCGGATTTAAGGATATTGCAATTGTATTAATAAAGGGATATAAGGTTGCAATCATGAGTAAAATCATTATTACTACATTAACAACATCAAATATAATATCTCCTGTTTTTCTTTTTTTCATGCCGACACCTCCTAAAGCAGTCCATCTTGTCCAAGTTTTTTTGATATACTATTCGCCATGAATATTAAAGTTAAACTGATTACACTTTTAAATATACCTGCCGCCGTAGCTAATGAATAGTTGCCAATTTTTATTCCATAATTTAGTACAAAAAGATCTATCGTTTCGGCATAATCCATGGTCATACCCCGACCTAATAAGTACTGAACTTCAAATCCTGCTTCTAAAATTCTGCCAATACTTAAAATTAATAAAATGACAATTGTTGGACGGATCCCTGGCAATGTTACATGCCACATCTTCTTAAACCTGCCTGCTCCGTCAACTTCTGCCGCCTCATATAGGGAAGGATTAATCGCAGTCATGGCACCAAGATATATAATTGTATTCCAGCCTAACTCTTTCCAAACGGTCGATAAACCAAAAATTCCCCAAAAATATTTCCCCTTACTTAGCCAGAGAATCGGTTCTTCAACAATGTTAAGTCTTAATAACATAATATTGATAATACCATCTGTGCTCAACACCATAGAGACAATGCCTGCAGCAATAACCCATGAGAGAAAGTGGGGTAAATAAGAAATCGTTTGAACCGTCCTCTTAAAAAATACATTTTTAATCTCATTTAGCAGTAATGCTAAGATGATAGCTGTTGTGAATCCCAAAATTAAATTCAACGTACTCATTGCAAGAGTATTTCTCAATACCCGCAGAAAACGATCATCTAAAAAAAGTAACTTGAAATGTTTAAGTCCTGAAAATGTTTGTTCTGAAAAAGATTTCCCCAGTTTATAATCTTGAAATGCCATCGACCATCCCCAAAGCGGAACATAGGCAAATAGCAGTATATATAAAACAAAAGGTATGGAAATAAACACCAATTCTTTTTGTTTTTTTATCCTTGACCATGTGATTTGCTTCATCATATCTTTACACACCAGATAGATTATGACTATCTAATGCTCTCCTTTCATTGTTGAATTAAATGAATCCGATTATTGAAACAGCGGGACTTATAGCCCCGCTGATAGGATTAATTCTTACTTTATTACCACTCGTTACGTCGTTTTTCCAGGCCTTCATTAACCACATCAAGATAGGCTTGAACATTTACATCATCATATTGCTTAATATATTCTTCCCAACTTGCATCAAAGGCACTCTCATCTCCAAGAATCAATGTCGGCAAGTTTTTAAGTTGTAACTCGCTAATCTTCGTGTCAGCCATTGCAGCTTCGGTTCCATCACCTAATGCTACTTGCCAAGCGGGATAATCTTTTCTATTCTCCGGTGCATCGCCTACAAATTCAGAATAGAAATCTACTCCATATGCATCAAGAATTTTTTTGTCTATTTCCTTTAATGTTGCTTGAAATTCTATTGGTTGTGCATTAGGATCAGCTGCGTTACCATCATCAAATAAGCCTTGCATCTTTGGCAAACTTGCATATAACGCTTCAGCCTTATTCGCTAATTTCCAGTTTACATCTTCTGCATTATCACGTTGCTCTTGAGTTCTGTAAAACATTCCATCATCATCAACGAGGTAATCTTCACCTTCAATACCCCAAGTCAATATCTTTTGCCACTTGTCTGAAAGCAACTCTTCTGCCACTTCAATATATTTTTCAGGATTATCAGCATCTACAGAAACACCAAAACCTCTGTTATAGTTTGGAATTGGTCGCTCACGATACCATGGTTTAATACTTTCATCATATGTGATTCCAAAAGGAACCCAAGTATACTGATCAAGACCTTGTGAAATAAGTGCATCTATCGCTGTCTGAGCTTGCCATCCTTGATCAAACATACCAAGAACACGTCCCGTTGAAAGTCTTGCGATATACTCATCATAATTTTGCACAAAAGTATCTGCTTCAATTAATCCGTCATGATAAGCTTCATTAAGTTTTTTATAATAGGGTTTTGCTTCTTCTGAACTATTTGCATACAAATGGGCTATTCCTGTATCAGGATCAACAATAACGCCACCATCATTGGGATTACCCATTAATTGTGCAGGTGCATTTTTTATAGTAAATGCTCTCCAATCAAATGTAAGGATTTCAAATCCAACGGTTGGTTGTCCGTTAATTTCAGGCTTCATTGCCTTGTATTCGGCTATAACATCGAAGTAATCATCCAGCGTTTTGATTTCCGGATAATTCATGTCGACCAACAATTGCTTCTGTAACCAGAATGCCGGACCATTATATGTTGTTTGAACATAATCATTATAATACATACCATAATTTGGCAAGATATATACGTTACCGTCTTCTGCCTTCATCATATTCATATAGTCCGCATATTGACGCCATAGATTCGGTGTTTTTTCTTCAGATATAAAGTCTTGTAAAGGTACAAGAGCACCTGCATTTATTGTTTTTTCTGAACTGTTTGCACTATCAATCAGATCAGGAAACTCATCTCCAGCAATCATTACACCCAACTTTTGGTCAAGGTCTCCAACTAAAAACTCAAATTCAAACTTTACATTTAACTCTTCTTCGATCATCTTATAAATCTTATTATCTTTAGTCGGTTGCTGTCTTGGTTCACCAATGAAAACTGTAAACACATAAGGTTCATTGCTTTCTTCGCCGTCTTGTGCTGCACTTTGGCTTGAGCCATCAGAATCAGAATTCTTATCTGAATCACTTGAGTTACAACCACTGAGAATCAAACTCAGCATTAAAATCACAGCCAACAATAATGATGTTATCTTTTTTACTTTCATGTTTCCCTCCTAAATTATAAATATATAATAGCTACGAAATCATTGTAACCTTTTAAGAGCTTTCATACATGCATCGAATTAAAGGCTTATCCGTAAAAAGTTTAGTTCTTATTCTTTTCTATATATTCCCTTGGGATTGTTCCATAGAATAGTTTAAAATATTTAAGAAATGTTATATAGTTCTTATATCCTACTCTGTAGGCACTTTCCTCAATGGCTAAATTCCACTCTTCATTGCTAAGTAACTCTATAGCTTTTTCTATTCTCATTCTATTTAGCCGGCGTTGAAAGCTTTCTCCCCAATAATCAAATAGTTTTTGACCTAAATATGCAGGATGAAGATGTACTTTTTTTGACAAATCCTTTAAGGTAATATTTTCTTGTAAATTTTCAATCATCATTTGTTCAACTTGGCAAATCAAATTTTTCTTACATTTTTTTCGACCTTTTTTTGAAATATGCATCATTTCTATGATTCGACTTTCAAAAAAATTGATTAAAGTTTCTGCGGTTCCATCGCTTAAGTTGTCTGGCAAAACCCTATATTTCTCCAAATTCTTTTCTTTTTCAAGAAGAAACTGTAAATCCATTACCAATTGATAATAGAAATCAATAATATGTTTCTTAATGTCATCTAAATGCATGCATCGAGCGGACAGTATAAAGAAAAGGTTCTCTGAATACATTAATAAGAGCTTTCCTTCATTTTCGACAATGTCTGTTTTAACTTTTTTATAAAGTTCCGTCTGGTCATCGATGAATCCTTCTTTTTTTTCAATATGCCGGTCTAAGATATGCTCACCTTTTAAGTAATGATTTCTTTTACCAATGTTTTACAAAAGCCTTCTTTCTGGTTCCAGCAGGTTAAGAGAAAAAAATCATTTGTTTTAAGATAGCTTACTACCCGCATGTTTTGATCATCTAATGGACACGGATTGACTAAATTTCGTTTAATGATGAATAAGGTAGACGTCTCAGAATAGGATCTTATCGCAATTGTTTTATTCATTTCTTCAATAAGCGGCTTAACTGCTTCATATACTTCTTCCTCAAAGACAGGTTTTACGATATAACCATCCACACCTAAGGTCATGGCTTTCTTGACATATTCGAAGTCTCTATAACCACTCATAACAAGTATTTTGATATCTTTAAATCGTGCCTTTACCGATTGCGCCAAGTCCAACCCATTTTCTCCCGGCAAGCGAATGTCTGTTATTAGTACATCGATATGATGTGTCTTCATCACAATATGGGCCTCTTCTGATGATTCACAATAATAGATTTGACCACATTGAAGTTGATCCCAATCAACCATCATCTTCATCCCTTCAAGGACATGGGGCTCATCATCAACAATTAAAACAGTGTATTGTTTTATACTTTGCTTCATCTTCATCACCCTTCGTAATTAATTTTTATATTGGAAGCCTCATGATGACCTCGGTACCAAGACCTTCACTACTAAGAATGTTAAACTGATAATTCTCATAATTTAAGGCTAATCTCCGACGTACATTGGTAACTCCAATGTGGCTGTCCGAATCACTATTTAAGATTTCATTTAGGGATTGCTTAGAAATCCCGACACCATTATCCTTAACGGAAATAATCATATCCCCTTTTTCTTGATACACGTAAATCCTTAACAAACCATTATTGCGGGATGCTTGAATCCCATGCTTGCAGGCATTCTCGACAAAAGGTTGTATGGAAAGTTTCATGACGGGTTTTTGCAGTAGTTCTTCATCAACGTCGATCTCGTAGTTGAATTTATCCCGAAAACGGAACTTTTCAATTTCTAGATACATACGAATAAAGGTCATCTCTTTCTCAAGCGGAACCATGCTATCATCCCACTCAATAAGATACCTTAATGTTCGGGATAATGATCTGATAATGTCTGTAATCTCCTCATAGCCTTTTCGATTGCTAACAACCAATATAGCATTAAGGGTGTTAAAGAGAAAATGAGGGTCCATTTGACTGTGGAGAAATTGAAGCTCCGCTTTTACTGACTGTAACTGTAAATCCTTCTCTTTGATCTTAAACTTCAGGACTTGATTCACTAAATCATTAATCCGATCTGTCATTCTATTAAATACTTCAATCAAGCTTCCGATTTCATCTTTACCATAGTCGCCTTCAATCAAACGAAAGTTTCCTTTTTCAACTTTTTTCATATGGTGACTTAATATTTGGATTCTCTGATTGTAGGATCTAGAAAATACGCTGATTACAACCACCGATATCAAAAGACTTCCGCCAATTGATAAAAAGAACAAACCACTATATCTATTTATTACATCATTCAGTCCGGCTTTAGGAACTATTGCCTTTAAATACCATACCGTCCCATCTTGCAATGGATAGTCATACCTATAAATTGTGTTATCTAATGTATAGTCCTGGGAATTAAACATGGGTCGACCTTGTGCTGTTAGCAACTGATTGGGTGACTCATCAAACAAAATCTTGCCCGACTCATCCGTAACCACAAAATAAATACCATAAGCAGGTTTTAATAGCTGACTCAATTTATCAACTTCGATATCTATGCGCGTATACATCTCAGTGTCTAACTGACTAAATTCATCCATTTTTCTTACTATACTGATTCTATTGTAATAGGTATCCATCATGTGAGGATGCTTTTCCAACCAAGTCAATACTGCTGTTTTCTTGCCGGAAGCTAAGTAGTCTTTCATCCATGCCGATTCTAATATTTTTTCATTAAGCCCATAAATATTTCCGCCATAAAGCAAATTATTGTTGTCCGCATACATGGATACGCGTATAACATTATTATATCCTGTCGCATACATAAATGTCTTATCCTTCAAGTCGTCTGTATACGTTTTGAAGTATTCACTTGGATTTGCATACTCTTTAGACAAGGCTTCATTTAAGGCTTGATCTACAGAAATATCAACAGCAATACTAAAGCAGCTATTTATCATATAACCCATATCCGACATCACTTTATCAATTGTTTTCATCTGAATACTTGATTGATTATTTCTCGTTTAGGACAGCACCCATACGCGTTTGAACATCACCAGTACACATGTTAGCATCACCTTTGAAAAAAATCGAATTCACATAAAAGCATCACCAATTCGCACAAAAGCATCACTT